>Ga0065711_1009862_pt1 | contig 14357 bp, 14 predicted proteins | sample Hoacrofraction12_FD_59098 | JGI IMG/M metagenome (GOLD analysis project Ga0065711, IMG submission 59098) | Hoatzin crop microbial communities from Cojedes, Venezuela - Epithelial fraction 12 v2 (version 2) | ecosystem: Host-associated > Birds > Digestive system > Esophagus > Crop | place...
CCCCCCCCGCTGACCGCTCAGACATTCACAGCTGTGCTGGCGCTTCTGGCATTTGTGTTCATTCTGCAGGATCCCGGTGGAGGATCCCAGCCCCCTCTGGCACCCTTCTCCTGGAGTGCCTGCCCTGCACTTTGGGAGCAGCACCCTTGCTTGCAGGCTCCTTGGAAGCTGATAGGAAATCCCCAGCTGGCAGGGCAAAGGGGGCAGCCTTGGTGTGCGGTGGGGACGGGACAGGACAGAACAGGGCAAGGAGAAGAGGACAGAGGAGCAGAGGGTACATTTGGGATGATGGCTCACCCACCTTTATGGAGAGGAACTCGGAGAAGTCTGTGGTGCGTTTCTTGCAACAAGACCAGCCCTAGGCACCGGGAGGTGACAGACTGGTCAGGTGTGGGCAATGCTGCCAAGTCCCTCCTGCAGCTGCAGCCCCAGCTCCCACCCCACTCACCTTAAGGGCATCATGGAAGATGGGGACACCTGGGTGATACAGGCAGGAACCTGGAAAAGGAATTTCATCAGGCAGAACCTTTCAGGAGGAGCAATCCTGCCCACCAGCCACTCGTGATGCCTCACAGCTCCTGAGCCGGCTCCTGCCATGTGGGCTGCCTGTGCTGAGCTCGGCTCAGCCCTGCTTGCAGCTCAGGCTGTGGCATGGCAGCATGGCTGCAGACCGGGACAGCAGCACGCATTCCAGCTGGGTGCAAGACAGACAAGCCCACTTACCCTTGGCGTTGTGCTCAGGATCAAACCTCTTCCCGCAGCCCTTGTTGTAGCACAGCAACACCATAGCTTGGGCGTACTCGTGGCAGCCTTCACTCTTTCCACAAAAATATCATCAATCTAATCCCTGTCCGTGATCCCGCCTCTGCTTCTCCGCAGTTTCTAGCCCAGGCGCCGGGAGGTGGCTTTGCCTATCTTTGGAGGCAGCTGGAGGAGGTGGCTGGTAACCGGAGAGCGGGCCAAAGATGGACATAGCAGCTCAGCAGCTGACGGGACCCTGCGTCCACGGTATCTCAAGAGGCATTTCTGTCCTGCCCCTGTGCCTGGCAGAGGGAATGGGTGCTGCACGGTGGCTCTGCATCTGGGGTGGGCAGAGGACTTCCCAGCGCCTGTTGTCCTGCCAGCATCCAGCATGGAGGCATCAGCATTACCCTGGTGCTCATGCTCGGCTCAGGGCAAGCTGCAACTCCTCTTGACCAGCTGCTCTCAGTTTCTTTAGCACATGTAGAAGCAGCTGAAAGTTTCCTGCAAAAGAAGGGAAGATGCTTCCTAGAGTCCCACAGCAAAACCTGTGCTGATCTCCCCCAGCCCCAAAAGGCATGACCATCTGCTAGACAGAGGCACCAGCAGACCAAAGCAGTGCATGTGGACAAGACATCCTTCAATGCAGAGTCTTGTGCAGATGAAATCTGTCCCCTGGAATATCATTGTCATTACAGAAGAAGAGCATGTAAAATGTTATGTGGACCCCCCTGTACCCAGGAGGGGATTGCTTGGACTCCCTACTCCTATTCTGGGACTCCAGGGTTTTCCTCTACAGACAGGAAATCCTCTTGAGATCAAAGGTTTTATTTAGTTCCTATAAGCATCTAAAACAAATATTTTCTTCTTGTTGTTCCTATTTGAAGACAGCTGTTTCCCGGGTGCCGCCCTGACCTACCGGAGCACACGCCCCTGCAGACCGTTTCCACTCAGGAACTGGGTTTGACATAAGCCACTGGCACTATCAGACAGCCCAAAGGGCATGTCCTGCAGGCAGCAGCTGCCCAGGCAGTCCGCTTGGGAGGGGTACCCACAGAGTCTGCCGTGGCTCATGAAACCCCATCCCTGTCCCACGATGCTTGTTTAACCTCCTTGATCCCCCTAAACAGCCTGCAGGATCTGCTGTGACCCCAAGGGGATCTCCAAAGTCCAGAGTTAGGATGAACCCTTGCCAAAATTCTGGAGCTCACCAGGGAGAAGACTCCAGACTCATTTCACACTGCCCTGCTGCTCCACCTCCAGCTAAGTTCTGCCATCCGCACCTTGAGATGCCCCAGCCAGCAGCTATTCCTTGTCATCTTATTAGCAAGGAAGATGGCCCTGCTGGACGGGAGGACACGTATCACCATAACACCTCCTTATACCTGGGTAGCCTGTGTATAAACCCACATCCAACCCAAAAGCTAGGAGGGAAACATAAGGGCACTGGGGAACCATCACACCAGCACAAGCCACGTGGCTTCAAGCTGATACCTCCCTCGAAGGACTGCAGTGCCTCAAGATACAATAAATGACCCAATGATCCCAAAGGTGAGTAAAAAACCGCTGCTGGCATCCACACCCTCTGCTCAGGCGGGAGAGATCACTCGGGACCCGGGAAGCTGGGCAGAGTCCTATGATGGGGGAATTTGTAGTCCTGGGGTCTCAGCAGATCTATAAGGTTTCAGATCTCCTTGTCCTTTCTGCAAGCTGTCAACAAGGCTGCAGCTGTCACCATCCCCGTGCCAGAGAGAATCTGGGGCTCAGGTTACCTCGCACGTGTCAGAGGAAAGGCCAAGAGGATGCTGTGGCTGACCCGCACACTGAGGCTCATCGCAGAGGGAGCAGCAGGTAGCTGGGGGGGGCCACGGCCAAGCAGAGCCCCCTCAGCACCCGAGGAGCAGCAGCAGGCAGTCGAGAGCATACAGCGGCAATGCTCTGCCCTGCCCTTGCTCCTCTGCTGCACCGCTGCAACAGTCTGCAGGGAACAAGGTGGCTTGAAACACAGAACCCACTGGGAACATAGCACTGTGACATACAGTAAATTGCTGTGTCCACCGCTCCTGGCCCAAGGGGAGGCTCCCCAGGAAGAACAAGGTGAGGGGGTGCAGTCTGGGAGACAGACACAAGACATCCACCATGAAACAGAGATGAGCTCCAGGGGAACCGCTCAGTCAGCCACCAGCGGACTCCAGGCCTGCTAGAGCTGGTGCTTTGAAAATTAGGGAAAAAGAGGACATGAGGCTCAGGTGATGGAAAAGAACCTGCTGCACAGCACATCCATCACGCAGCCTCTAGTTTGAAGCTGTGGTTTCTGGCAGTTGCATTTGGGCTACTCAGCTGTGCTGCTGAGTCTGGCCCTCCTCCAGGGCAAAGCTCCAAGTAAAACAGGAGTCACCATGCGAGCCGGCCGAGCAGGGACAGTCGTGACCAATACCTTTGAAACAGCTTGCAAGGAATGGGCCAGGTGAGAATTAAAAAGAAAGTCTGTTTGCTTTATGTGTGCTTAATTTGATATATACAGAACAAAAAGGAGGTAGAAAAAAAAGGACCAAATGATTCTCAAACCCAGCTTGATGTGTTTGCCCTTGAATGATCAAGATCAGTGTAAAACAGCCCCCCAGGGCCCTGGGGAGAACATGCAGGATGTCTCAGAGAGAAACCCAGCTCACCCCCGCCCCTCTGGTCATTTGGGATGCTCTGTGGAGCGTGGGGTAGCAGGAAGGGCGTGCATTTCTACAGCACAGAGTAGTTCCTTCATACAAAGGGCTGGTCAGGAGAAACAAAATCCCTGACAAACATATCACTGCTATGTGTGCTACACAAAGCTAGCAGGTAGGATTCACATTCTAGTTATTTTGGAAATAAAATCTTCCCCATAAGAATATGTGCTGAGCAACTCTACAACAGAAGTTCTGCGCAGCCGCTCTTCTTCTCACAGCACTGCTCAGGGGTTACGTACTGGCTGTTGTCCAAGAGGTCTGCGCTGATTGTACTCAACAGCTCGGAAAACAGGTTTGAAAAAGACCAGAAAACCATCAGAAACGGGGATGTGGGCAGCCTACATCTCTCCATTTAAGAACATCACCCTTCCACAGCTTGGGTTTATTACAGGGATATTGCCCCACACTCTGGTCTCACTGAACAATTACACCTTCAAACACCTGCCCAGCTGGATGGGGTTTTATCCCTGTAGTTCAGGCAGTATCTTGGCTCCCAGAGAGCATTTAGTCTCCTCAGAGCTGAGCTGCTAAAGAATCCCATGCACTCCGGTGCTCACTCTGAAAATGCATGTGCTGTTCCTCATCAAAAAAGCGCACTTCGGTCCTCAACAGGAACCTGTCCAAAAAGAAGAGTTCAGTCTACTCCTAAGACTCAGCTTTCTTGTCATTAGCTGGCATCCGTCACAAAAACCTGCTGCCCAAAATAGCCTGATCTGGCAGGGACCATGAGGTTTCACAGGTTTTCCTTTGAAGGGTCCTGTTGCCTTAACACATGGTCACTACGAGTTCAGGTAGAGCAGAGTGGCCAGGCTGCAGTAAGGAAGAGTGTCCCAAAGGCAGTGTTGTGCCTGGCTGAGCTCCCTGCTTTTTTCTTCTCCTTTTGGCTACCTCTGGCACTCAGGTTACTCCCCAGGCAGACAGGCAGGCACCCAAGCCACGACCGAGACAGCAGAGGGAATGATGGCTCCTCTCAGCAAGGCAACGGGAAATCACATTTTCCTTCTTTGAGCTCCCAAAGGTAGCTCAGTGGAGAAGTACTTCAGCATATTCCACCACTTGCAGCTCTGTATGATAAAGGACAGCTTCTAGTGAGATGCGCTATGCCAGGAAAAAAAGGAAACGTTTGTCTGCTGCTTTAGTGTGACAAAATTATCCAGGTACCAGTTGGATTTTTCAGATTTATCTGTGATTCTTGCAAATGCAGTCACTGCTGTTTAAGGGGAAGCTGCATAAAGCACAAGCTGTAACTTCTGAAGCCCACAAACGACAGGGGTTTAAAGCTAAAAGCAAAGCGGTAAGAACCAGACTGCTCATCAGGCCTTGGCCTGATATGAACTGATACTGCATAAACCGATTTTAAACAAGCTGATCAGATGTGACAGCAAAAGGCAAGGGTGTCTCTTCATGATAGTCAAAATACTTCATCAGTCTGTAACTACATAACAGGCAGCAATCTGGAAAAACACGCAGAGGAAAGCATCCCCTCCTGCGCACTGGCTGAACCTCCGCTCAGCCCAGCAGCGCTTGTGCAGAGGCCAGCCTCTGCAGCTGCACTCACTGCCTCGCCCAAGCAGTGCGAGCACCAACAGCAAAACCCAAAGTGCTTCAACAGACTCCAGCATCTGGAAGTGCTCCAGGGTGAGGCAGCCTTGTTTGCCTTTAAAGCTTCTGCACTACAAACAGCGCCTGCTGCATGCCCCTGCAAACCTCACTAACGGTTTGCTTTACAATTTCCTTACTACAACCTCAGTCACAGGTTTTCACTCTCCCCATGATTTTACACACCCTGTTAATATATCCCTTTTCTCTCAGGGAAAGGCAGTAACCAGACCCATCCTCAAGTTACACCTGAATAGAACCGAGGCAGCAGAGTACTGCTGAACGCTTGAGCTCTGCTGTTTCCCTAAGGCAGCGACTTCTCTTTTGGCTGCTCACTACCAACCAAGCCAGCTGACCCATGGGCAGAACATGCGACAATACAGACGGTGCAACTTCACAGTTTGTCCTCCTATTTCACACTTCGGAATTAAACAATGTACTTACCAAACACTCGTGGCATTAGTGAATGTCTGCCAGCCATGTTCCAGACACAAGCCACAAGAACAAATGCATCCTCTCCACAAGGCAACAGAAAGCTAATCAGCATTCTTATTATTCTCAACTTATTTGAGATTTTGCAGTATTTAGCTATCCTAGAAAATGTGCCAGGTGAAAAACATCACCAAACTCTTTATATTGTACCTACAGGTAAGTCACAACCCCCTGATAATCACCATTAAATACCGTATCAAAAAAGGTGGCCCCAATGCTGCAGGAGGGTGTTGCGCCACCCAACACAAAGTCCTGTGGAAAACGAAACAAAGCAAGCAAAAGAAACGAGCATCAGCTGCAGTCTCTCATCAGTACAGCTTCCTACCAACCATCCCATTCCAGGCTAATTATAAGCCATCAAACAACAGGGGTAAACCAGTAAAACCTCCACAGTGATGATTTGATCTTTCTCTACTTACAGAGTACCTACAGGATGAAACCCTAATTTTTTAAGGTTATTGCCGTGGTCACATTAGGCATCTGAACATGTTTTCATTGTCTCTATTATTTCACAAGTCTGTAAGACAGCTGCTTACACTCTTAGGCTATAACTCTTCCTCCCTCCCTTCCTCACCTAAATTTCTTTCTAAGCTCCCCCCCTCTGCTCCACTCTCCCCAGTCTCAACTCAAGAGCTTCAGTGCAAGAACACAACTCACAGAAGGCTCCTGTCCCTACAGATTCCCTCACATATTACACCAGATAAAGCATTACTGTTCTCACTGACAGTTACGAGTACTCCGCTTCGTGCCCCAGCACAGTTCAGAGCTCTGCAGGAAGGTCTGCATCCCAGCCAGAGGCAACTGCAACACAGGGCAGAGACAGACAGACGACTCTGTACTATGCCGATGAGACACGAACTGAACTCCACGCTCCCAGCGACACACAAACAAGTCTTGCGTCTCTCTTCTCAGCATCCACAACACAGACGCATCCTCAGTGCAACATGAGCTCCCTTATTGTATTCTGAAACGCTGAAGGTCTCACTCCAACACACAAATAAAACTTGTTCTGTGACAAGGAGAACTTTCAGAAAATTCTCAGGGGTCAAACACCCTCTTTACAGAGCTGTGCAAGAACAACTTTTGCGTCACAATCTGAAGCTTGATTCACTTCAAACCATATGTACACATTTTTATTCAAAAAAAATAGAAGAGACAACACACCAGATAAAAAAGGCTTAAAATCCACTTTAATAATGCATTCCTGTAACATTCCTCAGACAAACTCAAACTTGTTAGTGGGACAATTACAGCTTGTGTTCAAACAGTTTACACTAAATGAAAAATCTTGTAGTACTTCTACACAAAAGACAGGCAAGGTTAAGATTATACAAACATTTGTTTCAGTTAAATCTTCAGCATGAGATACAGTATCTTTGTCCAATAGATTGTACTTTACTACCAGTAAAAATAAACAGCGATACAACACGTTATCAAAAAATCCATCCAAACAAGAGCCTCCCAGCCATTCAGGCTGCACATGACTGTCAACTACTTTAAAGAAACAGATGGTCCAGATAAAAAGAATAACTACAAGTTAGGAGAAAAAAAAAGAAAAAAAAATAAACGAACATAAGATCGCCTCCAATTCACTACATGACGGATCAGTTGGAGCTATATAAATTTACAGAATCATGGGAGCTGCAAAGTACCCAGATGCTGCCCCAGTTCTCCAGAGACTTCCCTGTGCTCTTAAGCAAGGTACACTACACTACAAAAATGCCAAGACGTACTGCAATTTTATCTAGTTAAGTCTCAGGACTCCCACTGCAAATAGGAAACCTGGAATGGTCAAGGCATTAGGATCCTTGCCAGATTTTACCGTTACTGAACAACCATGGCAGCTTCCCAGAATCCATTTTTCACATTGAAATTATAGGAATGCACCACATGAAATTTCCTAAAACCTTTACGAGTCAGACAGCACTCCCCTTGTCCTAGAGTGGCTTTACCAAAATAGGCCCTAATTAACTATTTTTAATATCCCCCCCTCCCCCGAGTTGAACCCTGTATGGCCTGCCAAGATTCCTTTCCTCTTTGGGGCATGTGCAGGGGCTAGCTTAATCCTGTTAGTATCTGCGACGCTTGTTAGGGCCAAAATCACCCCCTGGATTTCCTCTGTTGAAGGCAGGCGGGTTCCCTCCCATCGCTCCAAGGCCTTCCATTGCGCCGCCCTGGCCAAAGCGATCTGCAGGCGGTGGTGGAGTCTTGTAATGAGGACAAATGCAGAAGAGGCAGGACGAAAAACAAGGAACAACAAAGGGCAGTTAAAAGCCATTTGAGTTGATTGAAATTCTACCAGGATTCCACAATTCCAGCCTGCCTTGCTACAAACCTTCACCCCAGCCAAAATATCCCCAAAGCCCCAAAACTGGAGTGACAAGACCATTGCAGGACCAGTTCTCTCTCCCCACATAACCTGTAGTCAATCACACTGGCATACAACTTGCACCACCTTGCAGACTAGTGCCCTGCTGTGGAGCAGGTCAGTACCACAGTCGAGGAGAACTTCACATTGCCACCATATTCCTTCACCCACACCGAACGCAAATGAGGACCAGTATACTGATACTACAGCGCTATCACAATCCAGGTGTACACAGTACTTCAATTCCAAAACAAGTCTGCAACACTAGCCTTGTACCCTGATTGTACTGTGTTATTTCTATTCCTTTGGCCCTCCCCTCTCCCAGCTGGGTTAGTGCTATTGCACAGCTTCTTCCTTCCAGCATCAGGCTGGAAGGTACCTCAGGAGGCCTCTAGTCCAATCTCCTGCTCAAAGCAGAGTTGGCTGTGAGGTCACGCTAGGTCAGCCACAGCTTCACCCAGTCCAGTCTTGTAAATCTCCACGGACGAAGACCGCACAACCTCCCTGGGCAACCCGCTCCACTGCGTGAATGTCCTCACGGCGGGGACGGTACTTCCCTTGGGGGAGGTACTGGAGGCAACCACTGCCTCTTCCTTCCCCCTGGACTGGAGCCAAGTGACCGTGTAGAGCAGAGCTCCTGGGTTCCATTTACTCTGGTCCACAGGTTTACAGCAGTGATACAGATATACACAATATAACATGATGCACATATGCACACTGTAATTGGTATTAGTACTGTAGATGACTCCATAGTATTGTCTGGTTCTACAGAACACAGACCCAAATTTCAGTCAAATTGTCAGTGGGGAGTTCCCAGGGGCTCTCAATGCTCACTTCGCTAGCAGTGCAGCGGAGGCACTAGCAGTAACACAGCACTCCTCCTACCTTTTCCCCTTCCCTACAGGTGAAAAATTCTGAGTAATCATCAACTTTTCCTGTAAGGCAGATCATAGGGAAGGACGCTGCCATCACTCCAAGCAGCTGGAGCAAACATGCAAAGTTAACTGCTCCCTGCATGAACAAAGAGCTGAAACACATGGGCCCAGTAACCCCTAGAACCAAGCATGTGGTCAGGATAAATAGTTTCCCAAAAGACTACACATATTTCTGGCCACTAGAGAAACAGCTTATTGCTTTTTGGTCTAAATGATAGTAATTCATCATATTGAGTTTAGACTCACCTCCCCTTTGTACTCCTCTCTTCATCTTACCCCCTTAATTTCCATGTGTAGTACACATTCCCTTAGCCTCAGCTGCTCCACTGCCCCTACCGCTTAGGTACAAAAGCTTATGGCCAAATAAAACTTCTTTATGACAAAAAAATTTCTGTGATGTAGCAGTTACGATACATCAAGAAGACTAAGTAGGAAGGTTTGCAGGAAAACTGTTTATTAGACCAATTGATATAAACTGCTAGAGGAAGATGAATTTTCAGGACAAACTTGACTATGACTGCTGCTGTTTCTGCTGCTGACTGGAAGTGCTGACACTGCGAGAGGATCGATCCTCTGTATGACAGAGAGGAATGACAGATGCCACGGTCTATTGTAAAGTTCTGCAGTAAAGTTTAAAACTAAATTAAATATACAAATTAAATAAGGCAAACAAATGAGCATAACCTCCACTGATTCTTTGCTCTTTATCTCCTAAGCAAATTAGCTGAACTCCTTTTAGCATACTCACTATTACCATACTTATTTTACCCTATTAGCACAGGAGATAATTTTTTTAAAACGGAGGGACAGAACATTCCTGAAAGCTTGGCTTTATGCCCGCAAGAATCTACTTGCAAAACACTCTCATTCAACAAAGTGCTTCACATCATGCCATTTAAAAAATAACCATATAGTATCACTAAGATCTTCCTAGCAAACGTTTTAGCACTAGCAATCTTGGAAGTAAGTAGTTATTAGACTTGTCTCAATCTCCTGAAAACTACCATCTAGTATCAAGGCAAGATTAACTTCTAAAGATTCCAGCAGGACTTAAGCAACAGGTCTAGGTAGACAAACAAGCTTCAACTTTAGCAGCACAGCGCTTAACAATGGAAACAACATAATCTGGATTTAAAAGGTGTGCACAAACAGCAGGCGGAGATACATTACCATTCCCATGGCTCCATCAGGTATCATAGCTCCGGGACCAGTCGCAGGAGGTGCAGCAGCTGGGACGTTGGTACCACCCATAGCTCCTCTATTGTTCATGCCAATGGTACCTGGAAAAGAAAACTGAAGAATAGTCCTGGCAGACACAGTGACTGGGGTCTATTCATCCCTCCAGAGCCATGAAACGCCACGTAAGCTCAGCTCCTCGCAGCGTTACATTCAGGGACAGAGTCATAGTCTATTAATTAGCTTTAAGTCAAGACAAACTGATCTTGCATTCCAGTATTATCTAAAACTACAGCAGACTTTCAACACTCACCAGCTTCATTAACCACTAACCCCCCCATTGCCTTTTCACTTGTTCTTGTATGTGTGGGCTGAAACTCTAAATCATGTAGTCAAAATATGGAAATAAAGGAATCCAGATTATTTCCTGGGCTCAAGGTCTAGCACTACCAGCTTCTGTATCAGTACAAACTTCTAAAGCACACTATGGGTCAACAGCAACTTCAATCAAGTCTTTTGCTTACTGAACCAAGTCTTTCACAAATGTACAGTACTGCCTCATACACAAATATTGTTACGTTTCGTGTCACATGAACACTTCCTGTCACTGAACTGGGAGAATATTACTATGACCGAGTTTCTAAATAAGCAGCCAATTAAATATGACTACTCAAAAAATGCACAGATTTTGTAAAGGAGGAAAGAAACATGTGTAGGAACAAAGACAGCCACAGAATACTCTTACCTCCCATACCCATCTGTCCCATTCGCATGTCTGGTGGCTCTCTCTAGAAAAAGAGACACATTTGAAATTATAAAAATTCAGGCTTTTTAAAAATACAATTATATAAATTCAACAAGTTCTTCCATTTCACTACTGAAAACCGTAGAAAACTCATTCCCAGGGTGAATTTCAAAAGAAGATCTGAGCTACGTTCACACGATTAACCTCTGAACAAACTATTCTTATTTAAAATATCTCATTCTCAAAGACTGTTTTTCACAATCATGGTAAAACACCCAGCAGCAAAGCTGTGTGTGCAGATTCTACCAAACAGCAGCACAAAAATCTGGATGGGAAGATCCACTAAGCAGCAGTAACACATTAGATTGAATTAGTTTTGCTACTTCCTCAGCATAGTTAAGAAGCTTTTCCTGTTGAAAGGAATGCAAGCTTACATAAAGACATAGCACTGGGTCACTTGCATTAAAATACCAGTTAGTGAGTTCAATTTCACTTTTATTAACTGAGCATAGGGGACACACCACAGATCTCCCTCACTGCAAAGCTGGGAGCACCTCCTCACTTTAGTGCGGGTACTACTTTTTCCACAGTGGGAACTGAAGAACAGATTTCACTTCATCTAGAGACTCAGTGTCTTTATTTATCATAGGAAGGCACTATCATTTAAATAAAACAGGAGTTCTGCTACACAGGGTCACATTCACACATTTAGGTCAGTCACACGGTTTTGGCCCTCTTGGTTTGACACACATTTAGCTATGTTGCTTAGGGGCCAATTTTTCATTAGGATCCATAAACACTTGCCACCCAGTTGCATCAATGCCATTATACCACCTCAATAGCACTACAGCTGCCACCACAATAGAAAGCTGCTGAGACTGGAAACAAACTGTAAGACAATTCTTTCTAGACCTAGAGATGCTGCTACTAAAATGCAAGTTACCACACATTCTACATTACAAGAAAATACTTGACCAACTGACTTATAAGCACAAGCAATTATCATGCCTGCAGCAGCGCTTCAAGTTGGGATCATTTCATCTAAGCATGACTAAGACAGACTGCAAGCTAGGGATATAGCCGGGCATATGACCATAACAGGGTTCTGCAGCAGTACTTCAGGACTACACATCTTTGTTACTGTTAGAGTACAATTAGTTAGCACATATTCTTCTCAACAGCAAAACAACTAGTGAAGGTCCTACATGGATAGCAAGTGGGACAGTAACTAGAGCATTTATATTTTCCAGACTAAACTGTATCAAGAGTGGAGGGAGTCAGCAATTTAGGGCAGAATGCACTAAAGATGTGGAGTCCCTCAACCAACAAGTTAAGCATTCACAGAAAGCCCCGTGGTATGGAAGGGCAAAAATCTAATGTCAGTGTCCAAATGTAATGGGAAGGTAGAACAACTCATACCGCATCAGCAAAATTCCCTTTAAAGCCTTCCTGCTGGCGTCTCATCATCTCTTCTTGCTGCCTTCTCATTTCCTCCTCACGGCGCCTGCGTTCTTCCTCTTGCCTGCAAAAAACGTCCAAGGATCTCAGCACAACATACACCAACCATACACATCACAGTGCTGCAGTGCTGCCTAATGGGTCTTGTTTGGAAACCTACAACTTTTAGAACTTTATTTTGCTGAGGCTGTAAAACATAAGGTATCTCACAAAAACAGAAACACGTATGTGCACCAAGACATTTCCAACACTTTCAGTTGTAAGGAGTACACTTTAAAATCCAACATGAGCACACTTATGTGTGTCTCATGAAGAGCTGCTGGGGAAACTGGGGCTCTTCAGTCTGAAGAAAAGGAGTCTGAGAGGAGATCTTATCGATCTCTACAACTAGCTGAAAGGAGGTTGTAGTGAGGTGGGTGTTGGTCTCTTCTCCCAAGTAACTAGCAATAGGACATGCGGAAATGGTCTCAAGCTGCACCAGGAGAGATTTAGATTGAGTATTAGAAAAAATTTTTCACTGAAGAGGTTTTCACTGGAAAAAGTGATTTTCACTGGAACAGGTTGCCCAGGGAAGCAGCTGAGGCACCATCCCTGGAGGTATTTAAAAGACATACAGATGCAGAGCTTAGCAACATGGTTTAATGGTAGAATTGACAGTTAGGTTAATGGCTGGACTTGATCTTGACGGTCTCCTCCAACCTAAATGATTCTACGTACACAGCTGTTTCCTCCAACCTAAACAACTCTATGATTCTACATATGCAGCAGCTCCCAAATACCTACTGACTACTTGCAATATAATGCATACAAGCCAGTTCTCAAGCCCCTTCTATTACAGAAGTAGTCTGAAGATGTTCCTGGAGCTTCTCAAAATAAGACTGAGACAAGAAAGAGCTGGAATGGAGAGAGAAATGAAAAGATAGATGCTAGAATGGCGTTTTCCCAATCGACAGCACTGAAGCCACTGAATCACTGCACAGGTTCTGAATTTTCTATCTGCCTTGGTCAAGGAGCTAAACTGAGAAACAGAACTGTAAAAAAACCAAACACTTAATAGTGGAAGAAATTCCTAACTCTTCCACCTTAAACCAACAGTACACTCTCCCTATGAACAAAAAGGCCCAAAATAACAGCCACACTTTAGGTAGTAATTAAACTGTCACACCAAGCAATTAGGTGCACTGAAGAAGCGTTTCATTACGTAACATTATGTATTCACAGCATTTCATAACCTGCCCCCTTACCTGAGTTCCAACTGTTTACGTTTTTGTACTTCTTGGTTATGCAATTCCTCCATTCTCCTCAGCTCTTCCTGGCGTCTCATTAAATCTGCAAAAGACAACAGTAAAAATCCCACTCACACTCAACTCCCATGCCACCTCTTCTCAATTCCTGAACTAGAACCCTAACACACAAGAAACAAACTAACAGAGCCTCCAGCAACACAGTAACACCTCTCCATTCCTTTGCCACTACCTGCTTGGCTACACCACAGCTCACCTTCAGTGGACTCTAGGCAGTCTACCGAGCTACCCACCCCTGGATGTTACAGGGCCCTGCTCTGATTACTGTATTTATCTTTGATGGGTACCTTGCCGCATGAGCATAACTTGATGCTCATGGCGAGCTGCCTCCATTTCCATTTCCAGCTTCTCTCGAGCTTCCTTGATGTTGCGGTCTACTTGCTCTTGCTGCTGCTTCTCCATTTCTATTAAAGCCTTCCAACGCATGGCATATTCATACTCAAAGCTGCCAGGCTGTGCAAATCGAGGAGGCTGCTCGCGCTCCCTGTCAAACAAGGAAGAGCTAGTGAATGCTTCAACAGAGCAAGGAGGAACCAAGAAAAACACATGTGTGTTAAACACAATGGCAGATCCTTTTAACGGTTAAAAACGCATTTCTTAGTGCAACAAATAAGGAACCACCTTGTCTTCTATTTTCCCACAAATAGCTATGCCCAAGATACTAGTTTGTCTGCTCCTCTGGAATCACCTTATTGAAAAGTGAAACTTGGGCAGAATCCTCCTGCAGGACTCATTCTACACGGAAACTGTGTCCCATCCTCCTCCATAACAAGCAATGACATTGCTTTCGTAAGACACCAAAAGATCCTGGGTAAA
>Ga0065711_1044047_pt1 | contig 14355 bp, 6 predicted proteins | sample Hoacrofraction12_FD_59098 | JGI IMG/M metagenome (GOLD analysis project Ga0065711, IMG submission 59098) | Hoatzin crop microbial communities from Cojedes, Venezuela - Epithelial fraction 12 v2 (version 2) | ecosystem: Host-associated > Birds > Digestive system > Esophagus > Crop | place...
GCTGTAATAGTTTTGCTATATAAACCTTGTTTTTGCTGACTAATAAAGGTGAACGATCATACTCATATTGGGGTCACATCGTTACAACGGATCCGTAACCCACACCAACAGTCTTTAACCAATTTTACTTGGGGCAGGAAACTGTTTGTGTCTGAAGCCAGCACTGCACAGTATGCGTAATCTGAGCTGCCTTCTCCAAACCATTTCCTGCGAAACTTCATGTTGTGGCACCTTGCTGCCTCTCACCCCACTTCCAGACTCCAGACTTTTCCAGCAGCATGAGTTGGTCAGTGGGATGTATGATGAGGTGTGACCAGGTGTGGCTCAGGTCAGGCTGTTGGACAACACTGCAAGCAGAGATGAGGGTCATCAAGGGGTACAGCTGTCTTCTTAGCAAAAGTACTGCTCTGAACACTGTGCACTACATTCTTCTCTTGTCTGTATTCCCTCCTACATGCTTTTGAGATGTTGAAAATTCTGAAATCAGATTTCTTTCCCTGAAAATTGGTGTAAGGATGGAATAGATGCAGGCTACACTCTGCATCTGCATCTGGAATCAAACAGCCTCTTGGGATCTGACCTTAAACGCCAAGGCCAAATCTTTTAATGAGAACTTAGGCAGCGTCTTACAGCAACACAACTGACTTGTTGGGAGGTTTGTATAACACCTACCAAACTGAATTTCCATCAGGTGATGGTGTTTACACACTTCAGCAGCGTACTTTTTATTCCATTTAACTGTGTTTCATTTAACTCTTTCTCTGTTGACAAATGCTCTGTTTCCATTCTTTCTTTTTTTTTTTTTTTACTGGATGAAATTTTTTATTTCAGTAGCAGAACAGTATTACTGTAATCATTAGATTTTTATAAATATTGTAAATAACTGAATAGCTTCAGATTAATATCCCAGCATCAAAGACTGAAAGTAAATTTGACACAAGTATAGGGGAAGGACCTAGCCCACAGTAAAGCTTCTCTGTTTCAGCAGAAAGCTCCAAATCTGACTGAATAGCCAGATGAAATATTGGTCCATTCTTTCATGAACAATGAGGATTTAAATGAATGTCAACACAGCTTCCGAGGAAGGCTAATAACTGTTAAACCATCAGATTAAGTCAGATGGTGGAAAGGATACCCGTGAAAGTCAAGGGAAAAATAAGGCTAATGAACTGAGACTGATCATGTAATTCACAGGCTTTATCCTGACTTTGTTTAACCTGGAAACAAAAAAAAAAAGAAGATGGGAACTTCAGGTGTGGACTAGAAACTCTGAGCTTCTGTACCCTGGCAGCACAGAACAGGATAGTTTAAGCAGGCCAAAAAGCATCCAGAAGCTGGACAGAATGGTTATTGAACATACTGCAAAAGGTTACTGGAGACCGCAGTATCAGGCGGTTGCCCAGCAGGAAATACCTCATCACTCTGGGCATGGCAGCTATTATAAGAAGGACAGCATGGTTAAAAACATAGGTGGAAAGAGCAATCAGTTCACCTTCCACAACTATCATTGTACCAGGACCCTCGGCTGAAGAAGACTTAAAGAAGTATCTCCTAACACTGATAGCACTGATCCTGCTGAGACTACTAATGTTTGCTATCAGCAGTTACTGAAGACCAAGCCACTACTAGCACACGGGCTGCAACACTGCTGGCTTTGGTGGTATCAATACTGCTTTGTTGAAAGGGATTGAAAGAATTCGAAAAGAACTGAGAAGCTGCTGGGTTTTATCCAAGCTTGGAAGAAGCCAGATGACTGTACGCTATGATTACTCTATTCATGAGACTGGAGAATGAGAAATCTGAATTGATTGGACAGGACTATTCCACTTAAGCATACAGGAATGCATTTGTTATGCTCCACTATGCATTTACATTTAAATATCGAACATCAGTACAATATTTTAAAGAACGGGTACTAGTAAATCTAGCCTCCAGAATGGTTTAATTCAAGCTATTTTAAATAGTACTTACCAAATTTATATTTTAAAACTTTTCCTGTGTGTTGACTGCAAGATGGTTTTCAGAGATTTCTTTATGGCAATCTTGAGGTCTAATCCTGTATTTTATGTTTTGAAATACTGTAAAACAACAGAACCCCAGGCTCTGTTTCATTGAGGGTGAAGGTGAGGTGCAGAAAAAAAGGGCTGTAATCGCTTTGCATAATATTGCCTCATCACCCCTCCACCATTTCAGTCATGCCACAGATATTTCTGGATGCTGTCACAGCATCTGTGGAACCATATTCCAGCTGTTCTCAGACTTTCCCATTTCTGGAAGCCTGCCCCTCCCTCAGATCTAACCGCAAATGTCCACACAATAGAAATCCAGTCTTCCTCCAAGAGATCAGTCCCAGACTAACCAGAGATTACACCAGAATGTCTCTGTTATTTTCTCATCCCATCTAAGGAATTACAAAGTCAGGCATGAATTAATCAGCTTGAAGTAAGACACGAACACTTTTGTGAGCTAGCTCTGACAGAATTGTGTGCTAATGTCTTTCCCAAAGTTACTAAGGTCTTCAGTGCAGGTATACCCGAGATGCAGATCAAAAGAATGTCAAAACATGCAAAAACCCCACATTTTAATTAGTCACAAATACCCAAAGAATTGAATGAACTTGTTTTCTGGTCTGTCTAAAATTTAAGCAACTTGCCTGATGACAGTCAACAGTCCTGACACTTTCAGATGTCACCAGCCATCACTTGCTTCTGTATTACTTCACATTTGAAGTCCCATCTGCTCTTCCCTTGCTCATTCTTTTTTGGTTTAAAAAAACCTCCTACTCTGGTGTCTAAATACTTAGGAAAACTTTCTCAAAACATACAAAACTCATGCAGGATACCCCATTTTTTCTTTAAAAAAGAAAGAAAAAGGAAAAAACCTGCAGAGTCCTGTTGAGAATTTGTATATCTGCATGTATCTGATTCTGGATATCTGTAACCTCAAATTTACTATGCAGAACTCCACTGGATTTTTATTTGCAATAACTGTTAGTAGTCGTGTATCCTACTTCATTTTTACAATGTTGCATGCTAAGCTTAACTTCATGTGGCTCATTAGAACATATAGTATATTGTTTAACTATGTACATGGTGTGCATGTACCCATGGGGGTTTTTTAGAATATTTTTTCAAATTAACACTTTTTTAGAAAAAAAAAAATCATTTAGAATAAGTAATAAATAGCCCTTTTTTTAACTAAAACTGAACTGTATTCACATAAGTAACTTAGTCTAGTCTAGTATTGGTTTCTTTTCTGAAGAAATTTGGATTTGTTGCAGGATTTCTTGCAGGTTTGATACAAGAGCACTGGATTTAACTAATGGATGTAAATTAGCAAAAAAGAAGTGTGGGATACTGCAAATATTAACGTGCACGCTAAATTTTAGGCTTGTCCACCTAAGCAACAGGCAGCAGCTTAGCCTGCATATCTCATTCCTTGGCCACATCTTTCAAGATAACATGTAAATTTTGTTGCGTTCTAAACTTTTCTTATGGTGCAAGATGTTTTGATTCTTGTTCATGTAAGATGCTTTTCTGATCCTGTTCAAAAAGATGACTGTTCTCCATCTAAAAAGAAGATCTTTCAAAATCTGTTAAGCTGATCCTTAAATGTTATTGGGATCAAATATAGGGATAGTCACAGGAATTTAAAGCAAACTATTATCACTGCTATCATTGTTACATAAGGATAAAAACTATGTAGACCTCATTTTAAAAGGCACAGGGAATAAATCAATTTCTCTATCATGATGATACTAAAAAGCATACTAAATGCAGCATATTAGGATGCGTCGTTCTCATCCTTAAAGGAAAAAGACACAAACAGAACCAAACAGTGACTCTGATAAGGGAACTATTTTGCTATGAAATTAACAGTGATATTCCTTTTTACAAGATGACTTTGTATCCAGGAGTTCACAAAGATTGTTTTTTTTCCTTAAGAGATTTTTTGACTATGTAGTCAGGGTTAAAATAGCAAGAGTTTAGGGTGAGTTGCAACTATCAGGCTGCAGATCTTTAGCCTACCTCTGAATAATAGCATAGATTAAAAAAAACCTTTTCTTCTAAATGTCTTATTCTATAGCAGTTTTTCTATGCCAGATTTCTTTCCTCTTTTCTCAGAACATCAGTGTTGAAATTTAAAACAAAAGTGTTACAAAACTAGCTGATCTAGAGGAGGGATATCCAGCATTGCAAGCTACTTACAACATAATCAATAGCTTTGTGTAGCAAGAGGGAAGACTGTATAAGCGAAGCCTAGGATAAGGAATAATGTTACTGGAAGGATTACAAAAATTATCATGATATTCTGAGATTTCATTTTGCTACTTTTTTGGCCAAAATTAGTCGTTGTCCAAAGAGCTTGACAAAGGATAGCGGGGCAAGTAACAGGCAAGCAGATACAGACAATATGTGAGTGATCGTGGTTGCTTGCAGAAAAAAAGCCTGTGCTTTGATTTAAGTTTTATTTGCTGTGGCAAAGTTTTTCTTCATTTCTATGACAAGAGCAAAGAAAACAGTATCTAAAAAACTTGTTTTAAAACCTTTGCACTATTTTTTCTTGGCCTGTACTGAATAGGGAATGTCAGAGAGTAGTGGTTATTTTCTGTGTGAATAATCCAGGATTAGAAAAAGTGTGGGAATACTGACCTATTGTTCGTTCATTTCAAAGAAATGAACTTTTCTGTATAATTCCTGATTTATTTTCATGTCTCAACTGTTTGCATGCAACCGCTAAAATGAAGTGAGTACATGGTGGGTGGCAGAAAATGCATTTGACAGTGTCTCAATAATACATATTTAGAGAAGGATGAACACGGCTCCAGTCCGAATGGATGTGGGGGAGGCTGTATGTTCATGGCTGAGTCGTGCAAAAGGGTGAGCTGAATCAAATAGCACTAACAGGGAGACAGCTCTCTTAACAGGTCTGGGAAAACAGTGCCTAATTTATACCAAAACAAATGGAAGTGGAATACAGGACTTGCAGAGCGTGACAGTGAGCTGTGTTAAGAGATCTTGCCCCGCGTACCCTCCTCATCTTTCTCACCTTTATTCCAGGATTTGGTAGCGTGCAACCCAGTTATGTTACAGTAAAGTCTGCATGCTTTGGGGTAAGAGAACCTCTTGATTTGTCTCCCAGATTGGCCCTTATAATAGACAGACCTGTGAGGTCATAAAATCCTTGGGATGTGGGGCTTTAAAATGATTGCCAAAATTACAGTCGGGTCAGTCAAAATGAAGAAGTTACTACAGCCCGTTCTCGGGGATTGGGGAAAGCTGCCGCCCTGCCACCCCTGTTAGTGATATTAGGTGGACTCTCTTGAAAGAAGATGACATAAACTGCAGAATCATGTATTGCGTTTGTCAGCAATCAGCCTTTGATGCACAGTTTTCCTAAATCTAGCCCTTAGGTAATAGAAAATGGTAGAATGTATTTAATTTTGGAAGCATTCCATATTTACTTGCAATAACTGCCCTGGGAGACTCTTAAATGCTTTAAAGCTTCCTATTAAATGGAAACCTCACAGTGTTTTCTTTTTAATAAAATAAACTGTAAGGTGAAAATATTTTCTGTTTGTTTTTTAATTATGCATGTCTGTCTCAAAAAATTACTCTTAATTTGTTGGATTATTTTAGTTTTATGTCCTTTCACAGGCATGTAAATTAATAATGAAAAAAGTGTAATAAAAGCAAACAATAATTATTCATATTGACTTAAGGCATTTAGTGAAATAGAAGAGAGTCTAAAGAAACAGATTTCCTATAGCACTACTTTTTAAGTATACTAAGGTAATTAGCTTTAAGAGGAGATAATTTCAGTTCACTGAGGTTGCCTTTTTAAGTCTTTCTGGGAAATTTGGATTTTCCATTGATAGTAGTTTTAACATGTCACACTGGAGCCAGAGTGAATTAAAGTGAAGAGTTACACAGTCTAAACAAACAGTCCTTCCCATTATCAGAAGCCTGACAACATAACAGCATAAACTATAGTCACATGTCCACAAGTAATGCAGGAACAATTAAAAAAATAATAACAAAACCTCACTGCAATCCATAAACAATATCTGATGGCTTTTATTGAGCTAACATTTTAAGCTGTCTTATTTTCCAATTTAACATGTTGCATTTCCAACAGTCTTAAGAAAATAAACAAGAAATATTCCCTCTGTTCTGCAATCTTCTATTCTTTCTTCTGATTAAATGGTGACATAGCATTCTCTAGCAATTCTCCACAAAAGCAACCGACTAAATCCTCAAAAACCATCAATAAGTAACAGAAAAACTTCAATTCTTATCCCATTTTGAAGGATAGTGAAGATATATAGGATATATTTGTTTGTGGGTAAGGATCTGTTAGTAACTTATTTTACATCTTGAAAATTTCTACTTTAAACTATGATTTACATGTACATATTACTTTTGTACAGAACTGTGTTTTCCTTGCCCCTGCTAATTTTTACCCAAAGACACATCATCAGTTCTCTGTTTTGTTCCCCTACTATTTTGGATGTGCCCCATATTAATTGACAGATTAATTTTCTTTTCTTGTTCCGAGAGTGGGGGTACTCCAACAATTTTGTGAAACCTCTTCTGTGGTTTCTCTTCACATCTCCTCTACCCATCATTTTGTTTCTTCTCATGGTGGTTTCTAACCAAATAAGGACTTAAAGTGTCCAATTACTGTGTGATCTGAGGATCTCCCACTCTTTGGCATGGTTATTCTTGTCATAGGATGTCCTTGTCACATGTAATTGTAGATGGAGAATTCAAACACAAAGACATTAAGGGCTCCGACTCTTGTTCAGCAAACAAACTTCTGACACTGTTTCAGGCATTGCTACCTCCCTTGCTCCCCACAAGTGTGTGCTGCTACTCTTCTGTGAGATGCTCGTGCTCCTCTAGGAAACTTACGTTTGATCTCTGAGTTCAATGGTAACTTCAGATAATATCTGTAAGTTGGACTGTAAAGCTTAGGAGTAGGCACATGTGGCAGCACACCCCAGCTCATCCCCCTGCTCCTTCTCTGGTTGCGTGGGGACTGCAGGCTTGGTTGCAGTGATTTGGCCATCATGCTGTGATGAGCAAGATGAGGAGGCCACCTCAGCAAAAGATAATGAAGGGCCAGAGAATGATAGGTGTTTCAGCATCCAAACAAATGCTATAGCTACTGAACTGTAGCCTGTGTCCCTGATATCCCTGGGAGGAGGGAGATGCCATGCTTCATTCGTCTCATTCTGGTTTGGTTAGCCCAAAGCCAGCAGTGCCTTCACCTTAACATCAATTACAACAGGAATGGGAAAATGCCCTTTCATCTTTTGTTTTGATTTTTTGAGTGTATGTTACTGAAGATCTTGTTTAAGATGTGTTCTTTCCTTGCGCCTCTGACCAAGTGTAAGTTAAATGGTAAAGTTGATGGCAATACCTTTCGTGCATCCTCCTGTTCTTTGTACCTACAGACAAAAAGCACTTGATAAAGACAGTGCCTGAAGGAGTTTCCTAAGTCTGATGGTAAGCAGGAGAAGTTTTTCCCTACCTGAGTAGTGTTTAAAGATGACTCTGTAGCACACGGAGTAAGCGTGTGCTTCTCAACATGAAGTCATCCAACCTGACGCTGCAGATAAGAAAGGATATTAGAACTGTTCACATATCACCTTGTCCTCTCCCAGTCTCGGTGTTAAGATATATTGTTTTCATAGATGTTTGTCGATCACACAAGTGTGGTCGACTACAGCTCTGGGAAGTGTCCTAAGAATTTAGACGAAAGGCTGCAGAAACGCCACTAGGAACTATGTAGAGAAAGAGAAATCACACTATATGAATTCCCAGTTCAGGATGTGGAGACAGTTTTCAAAACAGGCTGGCCTGGTATAGAGCCTAATAGCACCTGTTCCCTGGGTTTTTCAAAATACCAGTGCTACAGAGGCAGTACTGAGTCTTCCATTAACCAATAGACTTAGAGTCTTCCATTAACCAATTTTTAGTCATTGTTTTTCACTTACAAATATTAAGGATACATTTCAGTGTTTTTCTGATTTGGATTCCTTCTTTTATTTTCACATTGCATCAGTCAACAACTTACGCCTGCAAGAAATTATTATTTACATCTTCTAATGAAAAATATCATTTGGAAAGGATAAAGGAGAGATGAAAACTTTCATAATGCCTAGATAAACAGTAAGCTTTTCAGTAGTTTCATGTTTTTCTTCCTCTCTATGAAAAGCATTGTAAGCAACTTTAAGTTCAAAGTTAGTTGTATGTTGTTATGGTTCCACACCAATCCTGGCAGCCATTTTTAAAAGAGGCAATTAAAATATTAAAAGTCTAAGTGAATTAGATGCCCATCTTATTTTAGAATGACCCAAGTATTAGAAGCAAAACATTTTACCCGGACTCCTAAAATCAAGACCAGATGCCTTTCTAAATACTATGCTGTAATTCAACCATATTTTTATTGGATACAGTACAGGAATTACTGGGTGAAATTCCATGGTTTCTGTTATGTAAGAAGTCAGAATACATGGTGGTACAATCCCTGATGTCACTAAAATCACTGAATAACTGAAGGTGTCATCCTGTCTTATATGCTCGATTTTCACTGTCTTGGTCCTTGCCGTGTCATAATCCCAGTCAATTCCCAGCCACAGAAGTTGGTTATCGGGAAAAATTTGTAGACAGAATCTGGATTTTTAATGTAATAAACAGGAAATCCCCAAAAAGTTTGGAAAAGCCTTCCTGTGTCATTTCCACTGTACTTTATAAGTTGTGGACACCCCACCCCTGAAAGTGTTCAAGGCCAGGCTGGATGGGGCTTTGAGCAACCTGGTGTAGCGAAAGGTGTCCCTGCCCATGGCAAGGGGGCTGGAACTAGGTAATCCTTAAGGTCGCGTTCTATAATTCTATGATTCTGTGCTTATTTCACTTCAGGAGCAAGCAGAAGAGAATGCAAATCTCTGTTTTTGCATTCACTTTAATGCTGTTATCACCAGGCAATAAATCGAGGAATTTATTCTGGGTTCTTATCTTAAGCATCAGCTTTATCAGCAAAATGGAAGTACAGAGAAAAAGAAACAGAATCTATCTCTGAAATAGGACTTCCCATGAATTCGTAAATAATAATACTTGCTGTAAAACAGAGGCTTTCCTCATATCCTCAAGTTCATTTCTGATGGGATTCACAAATTATCTCTCAGCCTTTGGAAATCTCTTCTCCTTTTCATTGATAAGCATTCTAAACACATATTATTTGAAAGAGTCCAAGTGGTGTAAAGCCTCTTGATGAACTCTAATGCCATTGAAAGTTCTGCACATTTAAACCACATTCAAATATAGAATGAGTTTTAAACAGCTTTTCTTTTTTGTCAGGCAAGGTCATTTGAATGGAAGAAAACTGGAGATCAGTCCTATCTAATGTAACACTCAAGCACCAACCCCCCCCCCCCAGCGAAAAACAGCCCACAGCAATCGGTGTCAGTAGCCAACGGAACAAAACAGGAGGCACGCTTTGACCTCCCGGTTGTTTTCCTCCGGGTCTGAGTCATCAGCAAACTCTGGTACCCTCTGCTGGGCAAGCGACAGAGCGGTAGCCCCCAGCAGCGCGGACATCCCCGCGGATGCTGACATGCAAGCGAGGGAGCAGCTTGGAAGCAAGGGCCACGTTGACTTGCATCCTCTTAAAAGGGCCAAAAAAACCTCACAGAACAACACATAAGAAATTGCTAGTTAGGAAAAAGTTTCAGACTATGAGGAGATTGCTATCAAAAAGACCATCGCTAATTAATATATTTAATGTTGTAGCTTTTAAAGGATTTTTAAACACTAAACCTCTACCTAAGGATGTTAGCTTTTCAGAGTATCTTGTAAGAGTGCTATAAAATGACTGCAAGTGTTCTCATGCCATTGCTCTTATCGTTCGTATTGGACTCACCACTCCTAAACAGGAGTGGGGCATATCTAGTAAAACACATTAAGATTAAAAAATGCATATACATATTTCTTTGAAGTGGAGCGCTACCTTCTGTTGCAGAGGTACAGGAGATCACTTGTAAGCAAAAATCACTGAAGTTAAAACTTTGTTTTATCCGTTTAAAATAATGTGAATTGGTGCCTTGCAGCTCTTGCGGTTAAAGAGATGGTTTCGTGGATACCACAGGCCCCTGCTAAAAAGAGGGCAGTAATGATGAGCCAGCCACTTTTGCAGAGGTGGAAAGAAACTAGTTAGAACAGTTAATCTTTTGAGACACATCCCTTGCATTAAGTGGATTCTTCTCATTCAGCTGAAGGTGAAACAGCTGGATTCTGTCATCCCTGACTGGGGCGGTCTTGTTAGTGTAGGATGACCTCTGGAGCACTAACACAGATAATACTGGCACCTCTCTCTGCTCTAATCAACTACCAGTCTGAGCAATTCTACAGGAGATGGGGGCATTAAGGCCATATTATTCTAAACAAAATTCAGTGATGGTAGCAGACTATTGTGACAGCAAAAGACAGATTCTGCCTTTCCCACCAAAGGTTTTTAATGGTAAATTTGGGGAATGGTCTGTAAAAACAACACAGTTCCACATTTTCTCCCTTTTCTTAAAGTCAAGTTTTGCAAAACTAGACTGTCTGAGTCAAGCATGTCTAAGCTAAAACTCTCACACAGTTTTACTGCCATATATAAAACTGTTCATTGCAACCACACGTAGTTAATGTGCTCTCTCTCAGTCTCATTCCACATAGATTTGAGCTGGCAGGAAAACAAAGATTTCTGGGCATTTAGCTGGAATGTGAAAGACTCAGGTTCAAGTTACTGTTCTGTCCTGTTCTGGAGAAAGGTATTACCCAAGGATTTCCTAGATCTGAACCGACTACTCTCATGGCTGGACCAGGTGCTGTTTTGGTGATGGAGCTCTTGTGTTGTGACCATTTTCAAAGAAGTTTCATCAAAAACTGACCACTTCTCATGATGTACATCAGCTTTCACTGAAAATATTTCCTGTTGTGAGATTTTCGGTCATAGCTAATATAGCTAGCTATAGATAAAGAAAAAAGGCAACAAAGCTTTCAGCAGTTATGAAACAGCAAAATAAGGGTAGTTAACTTCATCAAAAGGGATTCACACACTGGACAAGCCCTTGGGGTGTCTCTGCTTCACATTGCACTGCAGAGCACAGGCATGTCATTGATAAGAATGCACCGGTGCACAACACACTAAGTATAATACGTGGATTTTAAAGGTAACAGCAGCTCTGTTTACCCTTATCATTTACATATGATTTATCAGAAAATAACCAATGTCTACACTGTCAACTAACTTTGGCTTGCGAACATAAAATGTGCATAATTTGAGTTTTTTTATGAGCTTAGCCCTTTATAGCAGTTACAAATGATCTCAGAATCCTTGGGTTGCTACAGTGTCTTGTGCCTGGATGACTTAACAACACTAGCTTTGGTTGTGTTTGCAAATCTCTAAATTTAGTGAAGAAATCCCACCTTTTATTCACCTATCAAATAAGAAAAGCACAATGGTCATCTGTGAAAAATTTGGGATGCTTACTTGCCCACAGTCCTTCATGTGAAGCATGGAAATTGAAAGCCTGATCCTTAAGAAATTGATCAACACTATTGGACTCCTTTACTAATGTATCGTAGTCCTTTACCCCTCAAACTAATGAGAGCAAATGAATCGTAGGCGTCATCCTGTTTGTGAATTGCTAAAGCAGGCTTTTCAAACCTTTAGTTGTCATGAATTTTGGTAGAAAGAAAAAGAATTTGGAGGTTCATGAGCTCATCCGGTTTTCCAATGAAACCTTTTTTTCTTTTTTGGGTGGGAGAGGAGTGAAGAGAGCAAGAAAGTGTGATTCTGACACAACTTTCAGCAGGTAAAAGGATGTAAATATTAACAAAAACTGTGAGTTTTGTATTTTAATTAAGAAAATAATAAAGGAAGAAAAACTCATCATCATGGAAATGACCACTAACTTGTTGCTTTGGACATTCACCTGGCCTTCAGTTTCAGTCCCTTGTCTACTTGATATAGACTAGGGATGTAATCTTGATCTCCTGTATCCCATCTGAGTTTCCTTGCCTCCAAGAAATTCTTTTTGTCCCTGTAAGTTCTTTCCAAAAAAACCTTTAAAGTGCAAATGTGCATAAGATAAACTTCAAAACCATCACAACTTCCACAGTCCTCCCACTCTGCTGACTAGAAAGATCAGGTTTCAATTGCGGGTCCCCTAGGGTGTGTGGGTTGGTGATTATGGATCTTTTGCCACTGTGGTCCCTGATTTCGCCCATCTCTTTATACCTGTGATTGCTTTTACCGTTTCTATTCCTTCTCCTATTAACTCCCTCAGAGTGGTCTCTTCTTCCCATTGTTCCCTCAAGCCCTTGCAATGCATTCTCCTCATTGAACGCTGTCAGCAGGGGGAGCGTCAACAGCACAGGAGACTCTCCCACAGGGCTACTGGGTGTTCATGGGAGGAACAGGGACTGACCTGCTGAAGCTGAAAGACAGAGATTTTGCCATTATCTGTATGAAAGACAGTTCCATGCTGGAAACTGTTGACTCAGATGTAAAAGATATAAACTTCTTTATATTTAAATGGAAAGGGAAAGATGCCGACCTACATACATATTAGAGTCGCCATAAAAAAAGACAGCATGGGAAATGTGGGATTGTGCTTTTATTTATTTTTTAATTGTGCAATTTATTTTTTAATTGTGCAATTTATTTTTTAATTATTTATTTTAGGTACAAAATTTTTGGTGCATTGCTTGTTCAAAGATTCTCTAGTGAGTTAGTTCTTTGCTGGTGAATTTCAAGGCTAATAGATGTTGAGCTTGACCAAATGAAAAATAAATCAATTTTGAATATGCTGGCATTGAAAGAAAATAACTTGAGTAGTCTGCATTGTCTGGACATGCTGTATCCCTGGCTGATTCTTTCCTTTAGTGAGTCATTGTCTACTGGCAAATGTTGATTACCCCTCCATGTACATTTGTGAAAATTTCAACTAAGCTAGGCCATTGCAGTTAGTGAAAACATCAATATATTATCAACATATGCCTAAAGGTAAAAGGTGCACACTGGATTCTATCATAAGAATCCAGCATTATAGTATATAACATAGTATATGAGCACTTCTATACAATTATCTTACAGTATGTTAACATACACTTACATAACAAAATGAGAAATGCTAGCAACTTTGATACATATGCAGAAAAGCAAGTAAAATACACTGTAAGGTTGTTACAAGGAGATATATGTTTGAACTTCTTGTATGTAATGATGCTGGGAAAAAAAACATAAGTTAATGAGTAAATTTACTTTGACTATTCAAGAGAACTAAACACTAGAGACAAATAAACTTTTGAGAACCTTCAACAAAAAGTGGAGTTTTGGAACCCCGAAATGAGTCACAGATGAAATGTCCCTGTGAGTGAATTCTCTGGAGAGCTTGATGAGCTAGGAACCTGAGTGCATTTAACTCACACCAATTATACTACATTCAGCTTCAGTAAATTTTAGCGAGGAAACTATGGTGCTGGCATATATGGTGATGATGGTGGTACACATTTTTATTGTTGCCTAGCGGTTAGACTACTCTTTGACATTTAATTTCTCCTTCAGCCTGTGCGACTTTCAGGTTGCCACCCCAGAGGAGGACCTATTCCAGCTAAGGAAACGCAATGGTGCATTCTTCTGAGACCAGCAGGGTATGTTCAGGACCAAGACCAGGGACAGATCAGAGAGGACTGTGTCCAAGCTGGGGAGATGGAGGCCTGACGTCTTGCCCTGGCTTCTAAAACTGCTTTTGTATTTCACTTCTGTGTGAAATGTGTCACCACTAGGTCTATTTGCAGGTATGGAGCCAGCCAGTGTTTTCTAGATGCTTTTACTGAATCCTCTTTTGCCCCTGTTTCAGCAAAATACTAAGGCACATACCTAGCATTAAGCACCAACAGCAAAACTGTTACCAGTGGAACGTTCACATATGTAAAATTGGGGTTGTATTGTCCTACTTCATGTAATTAAGACCTACATATTTGTAGTAGCCCACATTTGTGATACGAGTCTTGGTATTTAAGGAGTCAGCAGTAGACAATCCCAGTATCTTGTTAAAATGTCCTCACTGTTTTGTGTCTGGTATCATGACAGAAGTGACACTTTAATTCTGCATTTTATATGAACTTCTTTTTTACAACTTTTTGCACCAAACTAGGGTTGACATGTAGAACACCACTTGTAGGTGACATTCTTTTCTCTTTCTTTCTTTCTTTCTTTCTTTCTTTCTTTCTTTCTTTCTTTCTTTCTTTCTTTCTTTCTTTCTTTCTTTCTTTCTTTCTTTCTTTCTTTCTTTCTTTC
>Ga0065711_1044048_pt1 | contig 14355 bp, 22 predicted proteins | sample Hoacrofraction12_FD_59098 | JGI IMG/M metagenome (GOLD analysis project Ga0065711, IMG submission 59098) | Hoatzin crop microbial communities from Cojedes, Venezuela - Epithelial fraction 12 v2 (version 2) | ecosystem: Host-associated > Birds > Digestive system > Esophagus > Crop | place...
CCCGGGCGTGGGGGGACCGGAGGAACGGAGGGGAAACCGAGGGGGCCGTGGAAACCAGGGAGGACGCGGGTGGGCGGGTGGGTTTGGGGCCCGGGGAGATCGGAGGGCCGCCCCCAACTCCCACCGACGGGACCACCGCGGGGTGGATCCGCCGCGCCCCAGGGGACGGGGAGGCCCCGGGGGTCGCGGTCCTGACGGCCGGTCCCACCGGCAGTGCCTGACGGTGCCAGGAGGCCCCGGGACCCCCCCGCAGCGCTTCGCCTTCTCCCTCTCCCGCTGCCGCCGGGACGAGCCCAGGGCCAGCTTCGAGTGCGTGCGGCTGGCCGTGCCCCGGTGAGCCCGCCGACCCCCACGGCCCCGGTCGCCGGCCCCGGTCGCTCTGCGCCTCGGGGCCAGCCCTAGCCCCGCTCCCGCTGGCAGGGCCACAGGCACCCACGGGCGGGAGTGCGGCCCCGGGGTACCGGCTCCCACCGGCCAGGTTCGCTCCCGCTCTCCTCGCGTCCCCGGTGGCCCTGGCCGAGCAGCCCGGTGCTTTCGGGGTGTAAACGTCCCCGTCGCCCTCTCTGTGCCCACAGCACTGTGAGCTTGGTCCTCGCGGGGACTTCCAGAGGGCCGGGGCAGCGGCAGCCCTGGAAAGGCGGCCTCTGGAGACAGTCTGGGGACAGATGCGCTCCTCCCTTGCTCGCCCAGGGTGCCCACCTCGCTGGGCCTCTTCTGGGCGTTGCGTGGGGCCGGGGCAGCGGGCTGGGCTCGGCTGGCAGGCGGTGCTGTCTTCTCCCAGGCTGGGTCAGAGCCGGCTGGACAGCCTGGGCAGCATCCAGGGGAAAATCACTGTCTGTGCCTGGGCGAGCAGCTGCCCACCGCTGCGGGAGCGCGTGTCCCCATCGAAGGAGCCCTGCAGCAGAGCAGCGGTTGAGCCTGACCTGGCTGAGCTTGGCTACGGTTAGTGGGGTGCCGCAGGTAGCACTGCCCGGGGTGACGGTGGGTGCCGAGCCTCTGCTGCTGCCGGGCTGGGGTCTGCCAGCAGCAGGGCCCCTGCTCTGCCGCTGGGACCGCAGTGCCACCTCCTCTGGGGCCGGCTGTCCCTGGGGTGCGGTGGCTGCTCGCCGTGGCGGTGGGTCTCAGGCTGCACCAGCAAGCAGGAGGCACCAGTGGCACTGGGAGAGCTGTGCAGTGTCCCTGTCCCGTCAGCTGGGGGGGCGGCCGTGACGGGTGGGGAGCACAGGGGCTCGGGGAGCTGTGTGCCGGGAGTGGTGGGGGAGGAAAGCAGAACCTGGTGGGATTTTCCTGGGGGCTGATGCCATTATGTCCCGGCACGTCCACAGGCAAAGGTGTCACAGCTCCCCAGAAGGATGGCGTGATGAGCCTGCCGGGGAAGGGCTCTGCCCACCATGTCCCCGGGAGTGGGAACCTCAGGCCTGCGACAGCCAGCCCTACGGCTGCGGTTCAAAGCCCGATTCAGCTCCAGGCCCAGCGGCCCCATTACAAGCACAAGCCCCTGCGGCGGCTGGAGGGGATGCCAGCGGGCAGGCCTGGTGGGGCACGGCTGCGGGCGGCACTGGAGGAGGTGAGGGCTGCGGCTGCGGCAGCTGCGCGGGTGCGGGAGCACTGCAGCACACCCACCCTGCTGCGCTCCCCCAGGCCGCTGAGCTGGATCCTGCTGCCTGCTGCTGCCGCGGGAAGGGGACCCCGGCAGGCCAGGCACCTGAGGACTGGCCGGGGAGCATGGCCCGGGAGCGGCAGCAGACTGCCCTGCTGCAGCACAGGTAGAGCAGGGGCCCTGGGGCAAGCAGCAGTGAGAGGAGCAGGGTCTGGGGGTGCTTGATTGCTGCTGGGGTCCGGCTACGGGCATCCTGCATGCATTCCCGGGTACTTGGCACGCTTTGGGCAAGACTGGACCCACTCCGCTGCTGCCTGGGCACTTGGTGTTTGGAGATGCTTTCCCCAGCCTTGCTCTCTGGTCTCTGCTGTCTCTCGTGCCCCAGGACCCAGGATGGCAGACCCTCATCCCCGTCCTTCCTTGTGCCTCTGCAGCAGCCTCTGGAGCATGGCTGCCCTCCTGCTGCTGGCAGAAACCTTCTGGGGGTGGTAAGCGCTCATGGGCTGCGGCAGCAGAAGGCCCCAGGGTGTGCACGGGGAGAGCCCGGTTCAGCGTAGCCGCTTCCTGAAGGCATCACGCTTCTTCCTCTCTCTCTGTGCCTCCTTCCCAGCAAAGCACCCCTCAACCCCCAGCCCAAACGCTCTAGAGGCTCTGGACTCTGTCCCAGCCACCCCTGTGCATGATGCAGCAGTGGGGGGCCGGCCCTGCTGAGACCCCCCAGCACAGCCCAAAGGACAGGGCACCCCTGAGTGCTTGCAGATGCTGCGGCCCTGGGCTGTGCGGGCTGGAGCTGGTGGGGGACCTGCAGCACTGGGTCCCGGCACGGGAGCCCAGGACAGGCCTGTGGCAGAGCGAGTTTGTCTTTCAGAAGCACCTGGCCCTGGTGAACCTCCCAGATCCAAGAGCCAGCAAGAGGTCCCGCGCCCCGGTGCCCAGCCCTGGCTCACGAGACCGGCACCGGAGCTGCCCGCAGATGCTCAGCACGCAGCACGTAGGAGCACAGGGCCAGCAGCAGGCTGGGCCCCTGCCCCGCAGAAGCCGCGCTGGGGACGCGGAGAGCCCAGAGAGCAAGGAGGCGGACGGCAGCGGCTGGGAGGAGAGGGCCCCACGGCTGGAGCAGCACCTCGCTGTGCCAAGAGGTGAGGGCTGCCCGGGGCAGCAGCCAGGGACGCAGCCCCAGGGTGCTCGTCCCTCCCAGCACACGCAGCAGAAGATGGACCTGGCCCTGGGGTGCCCTGGGAGGAGGTGGGTGGCCCAAAACAGGGCTCCTGGTGAGCAGAGAGGCTTTGGTCCAGTGGCCATGGCAAACACCGGGACAGCGCAAGGCTGGGTGAAGCGCCCAGCCTCGCGCTCTGGGGCCGTCTCTGCTGCCGCCCCCCTGGGATCTCCCCGGTGGGCCAGCGGCTCCAGGCCCACCAGAGACGTGCGACTGTGGGCTCAGCTTTGGGGAAGGGGCCTTCCGGTGAGCCCAGCAGCAGGACAGGTTCTGGGGGCGGAGAGGGGCTCCAGAGAGCTGTAACCCGTGTGATCTTCTGCTCCTTGCCAGATGCCAGGTCCCAGGCTAGCAGTTCCTCCTTCGCCGAGACCCCGGATTACCTGCGGTAAGAGAGCTTGGCACTTGTCGCCACAGGGCTCCTCTGTTGCTTAATGGCTTTCGGCCAAGCGCCGCAGCAGTGGGCGGGCTGGGGCGAGCTACCTGCCTCAGCTCCCATGGCAGCAGCAAAAGGGCTGCAAGTCAGGCCCCACGCACGGCAGGGTCGCAGCCCTGCCCGCTTGCTGGCCCTCATAGCACTGCCAGCCCCCTGCCCCGCCAAGAGCAAGGGCTCGGCGCTGCTGCAGAGCTGTGTAGGCCCAGGGAGGACAAGCTTCTCCTGGTCGCATCAGGAAATACCACCCCATCTGCTCGGCGGAGCAGCGCAGAGCCTACGAGGCAGCGTTCAGTGCAGACTACACGGAGTACCGCGATCTGCACACTCGCATCGGTAACGTGAGCCAGAAATTCATTCAGCTGGGAGCCAAAAGGAAGGCGCTGAAACAAGGGACGCAGGAACGCAAGGCAAGCGGGAGACCTGGGGCACGATGGCACGATACAGCCGCGCTCCAGCTCTGCTCACCTGCTGCTTCTGGGTTCCAGGCAGTTGAAGCTGCAATCGTGCATGAGTACAGCCGCTTCAAGAAGGTGAGGCTGGATGCGGGGCAGGGACTGGTTTCCCTCTCAGAGCTGATCCATACATATGGGTTTTTTTTCCCTCTCCAGACTTATCCTGGCTACCAGCAGGAGAAGAATCGCTGTGAATACCTCCACCAGAAGCTGTCTCACATCAAAAGCCTGATTCTACAGTTTGAGGGAAGTGGGAGCTCGTAGGCAAACCGCTGCTGCAATTCTCTTTTCCTTGCTTATGCAGGATGTGTCTCCAAAGCAGTGGAGGAAGCAGATCCCCAAGAGTGTGTTAGATTAAGGAGGAGGTTCACACGTGCCCTGCTGCCCTCAGTGCTTCGCCCAGTGCCCTGCAGCCCAGGAGCGGCCGCTGCACAGGACTGCGGCCCGCTGCCGCTGACCTGCTCCAGCTGCCCACTGCCCTGCGTCACCCGGAGCCAGCTGGTTTTCTGCTCCCTGCAGGAGAGCAGGAGGCCTGGGCTGCAGAGGGGAGGCAGCACCGGGCGCTTGGAGACCCTTTGCTGAGGCCAGAGCCCACCCGGGTGGATGCATTACTTAAACCTTTGGGTGGTGGCTGCCCTCTCACAGGGCTGGGCCAGCTTTCCACACAGGTCTCTTGCTGGAAGCAAGGCCTGTGTCAGTCATTTTTGCTGAGTTAACCTAGGACTCCTTCCTCATATGTACATTTCTCCTCAACTGAAGCCTCATTAGCTTCGGTTTAATTGCAGCCCCCAGTAAGGGGTACCTGGGCAGCCACCAGCATTCCCCAGCACAGTGCCCTTTCTCACATCCTTTGTCCCTCTTGCCAGAAAGCTTCACCACACCTGTGCCTGCTGCACCACTGCTGGTCCAGGCACCAGCACTGATGCTTACCAAGAGAGGGCTCTGGGCCAGATCCACTGAAGAGCTTCACTCACACTTGGTGCCCAGCTGCCACCAGGTCTGCAGTTACAGGATGAGAAGAGCTTCCCCTGGCTCTCCCTCACCAGACGCAGGGCAGGGCCCTCCCCATCAGGGAAGCAGGGCTCCAGGTTGCTTTACCAGAAGGCCAGCAGCAGAGCCTGTTGCGTGTGCCCCTTCCTCGCACTGAAGTCCACAGCCAGCTGCAGGGGTCCTGCCAGCTTGGGGTGTGAGGACCACTCAGTGTCAGAGAACCTCCCCCACCCTGCCCAAATGTGCTGATGTCCGCTCTGGGAGGCAGAGCACCTGCTAGCCAGCAGCAGAGCACAGGACCTAGATGTGGTTTAAGATACTGATGCAGCTGGGGAAGAAATTCTATTTCAGAACTGATGCATCATAGCTGCTGTAGATGGAGAACCACGTGCTAAGCGCTGTATGATCTACTGTACCTGGAGAATTCCAGCAGCAATAAATAATTGGTACACAGCCGTTGGAGTTGCAGGGGAGGAATCCACAGAGAAGGCAAGCACTGTGTCTTACCATGGTAACTGCTGCAACACAGCAGTGCCTTAGGAGTCTGCTGATCCTTACTTCAACTCACACAGCCCGAGAAATTCAGAGAGCCAGGGCAACAGCCCATTTCACCCACCACCTCACTCCTGACCTTCCTGTACTCCAAGATGGTCAGTCACAGCCTGCACCATCCACCTGCAGCACAGCATCCTATTCCTCTCCCTCCTCAACAGAAAGCCACAGCTGCCAGCCTGCTGTCTACAAAGAGAAGTAATGATCTTATAATTAACTGGTCTTAACCATCCTAGCCCCACACAAGCCACAGACAAGCCCACTGGCTATGAGAAACACCCTGAGCACTGGCCCTACCTGCATTTGGGTAGAGTACGTAGCTAGCAGCACCGCTTCCCTACACTTCAGTACCTTTGCACCAGCTTAAAAGCTAATTCATTGCTGCTGCTTGTATGCTGGTGAGCAAGCCCTATGCCAGACTGCTCTGTAGGCCTGTGCTTGTCTACCTTCAGCAGTCACATTAAGCATAAGGCAGCGGCACATATTGCAAAAGCATTTGTGATCAGAGTGCCCAAGCCCAAAATCTGCACAAATTTAGGATGTGAAACGCAGCACATTGTGACAGTTGTTGCTACTACACTCTGGAAGGACTCTGATTAGCCCAGGAACAAGAACAGGCTAAAGGCTGAAGTTAATATCCAGAAACAGACCTCCAAAGGCTCACTGAAGGAAACCAGGCTCACAGTAGGAAGTTGCTGCCTCCAAACAGCAGGATCCTGGTGTTAGGTTTGACAGGTCTCAACAGGAGAGGGACACTTGGTCTTAAGGGGGTCATTTTATTGTTTCACATCTCCAAATGTACAAAAAAAATTAGAAAATAACCCTGCCCCCCACCCCCTCCCAAACCACAAAACAAACCAGTCTGGGGAGCCCCACAACAGTGCAGCTAAGAGGGGGCAGGAAATTAAACAGAACTAGATACAGCAGCTGGGTCCCCTCAACCCACATGGTCACAGGCTCTCCACGACCCAGAACTGGCCCCAGTCTGCCCAGTGCTTCCCCAATTCACACAAAGCTCATCCTGACAAGATGGCAAGTGGGTACTTTACAAATCCTCCTTCACCTTCTTCTTGGATTTCTTGGTTTTATCTTCCTCCTGCAGCACGGGAGTGTTGGTTGCCTCCCGCTTCAAGTAGCTAATGAAGTCACTCACTTCTCTGCCACCCTGCAGAAAGCACAAGACAGTAAGGCAGTGCCCGTACTCCGTGGGGGACTCCCCTTTGATAGAAGGGGGAGCTCAGGTGCCAGGCAGGAGACAGAAGGACAGCAAGCAGAGCTCCTCCCGTGGGCCTGCAGCATGCAGCACAACGTGCCACCGGGTGCGTTCCCAGGGTAACTAATGGAGTTGCAGCTGGCACGCTGTCCCAGAGAGGCTCTCCAGGTGTTATTTGGACACCTGGATGCTACTTCTTTACAAAGCACCACGAGCAGCAAAATACTCGCCTCATACTTCTTTGGACTCTGCTTCTTGCCAGCTGGAGCAAAATAGATGGTGGGGAAGCTGAGGAGAGAGAAAAGAGACATCTGAGCTCCTAACGCTTTCTTTCAGACCAGCGGGCCAGCCCTCAAAGCCACTCACACCCTGCATTCCTGATTTAAGGTGCTAACAGCTGCAGCAGCTCTTAAGCCAGGAGGTGCGGCCTCCAAAAGCCTGGCCACATCTGCAGAGCTGGCTGAGCTCAACTGTGTCCAAGTTTGCTACATAAACTGTTCTCAGAAAAAAGAGCCCAGCATTGTTTTTATGCTGACAAGAACAGAACTACAGCGATTCAAATGCAGCGAGACAGGCCTCCAGGCACAGCCAGGACACTGGAATCCCAGAGAGGCAAGGCAGATGAATGTCCTTTGTTTTCACTCCTGATTTCTTCACTCTAAGCAAATGCCTAACAATCACACACCAATCACCCCCACCCATCCTCCCAGGGAGACTCTCTCAGCTCTTCTCTTGTGGCTGCTGGTCAGAGGCAGAAGCCTGAACTCATCCACTGACACAGGAGCGTCACAAGAGCAAGACCTACCCTCGGACTTCATACGGAGAAGGCACATCATTGGCTGTGGCATCCATTTTGGCAATGATGATATTGGGGTCTTTACTGAGCTGTTGGTAGAAAGAGCTTATTAGTAACCATAGTAGTTAACACCAGGAACTCACTGCTCAACATCATCTAAGACAGCGATGTCGGCAGACAGTGCACACAGTATGCCGAGAGGTGAGCAAATTACTTCTGCCTCCACAGGGGCAGAGGGAACAAAGTCCCTCCTCCATCAGCTGTATGCACCACACATCTCCCAGTGGTACCTGCTAAACTGGTCTGGTGTAGCTTCTGGAAAATGCTTACTCCAGAGCAACTGCTTACCTTCAACCCTAGGAAGGTGAGCTGTGAGGATATGCAGTGCTCAGAAGGAAGGGGTGCCTGACGGCCAAAGAGCAAAGGCTGGTCAGATTTGGGAGAACAGGCTTACTTACTCCACTTGTCAAAGCATGCAGGGCAATGTCATCCTTCACCAGATGGGAGACTATAGCCATGCAGAGGGAAAAGACTCAAAAAGGAATTTTGCCAGATGAAGCCAGTCACTGAATCGGGCAATATTTATGTGCCACAGCAAAGGGAGCAGGCTAAAGCTACTGGTGTAGTTGCTACCACACTCCAGATCCTGCTAATGTACTTCTGCATTCATAGGAGGTGCCAAAACTCGTAGTCCTGAGGAAGGCACAATTATGCCCTGTTATCATAAAGGCTGGACAGAGACTGTAGGATTGCTTAGTGCTGCAAAATTCTAGTTTGCATTTGCAACGGAGTCCCAGACCTACCTTCTCCCCCAATTCTTTGTATTTGGGCTCCAGATTCTTGCAATGGCCACACCAAGGTGCATAAAACTCTATCAGGACATCTTTGTCTTCTGCATTCACAATTTCATCAAAGTTCTCAGCAACCACCACCTGATAATGTTTGATCATACAAGTTAGTTTTTTCTCAGTCAAGAGCCAGGCTGTAACATGACGCACCCCACACACGCTGCCCAAGAAGGCCTCGCCCTCCCGCAGTAAGAGTCACACTGCGCCTACACAAGAAGCAGCAAAACGACCAAACACGCAACTCCTCAGCTTGCAGGTAAAAACCCATCATAAGGTACCAGCACTACCTGCAAGTGAGGTTTGCATCTGGCATCCTCACAGGAGGAGGACAAAGTAATTTCTTTTTAATCTCAGCAAGTTCCAGGCTGCGGAATCAGTTGAGCAAGACTGGCTGAGGCCATCCTCATCCACACAGACACAAGCAGCGACTTCCACTCCTTTACAAGGCCTTCATCATAAAGCCAGGCCATGGAATGCTTCCATTCTGGCAGAATTTACTGGGAGGGATGAAAGGTCGGAGTTGTATGACCCTCCCCAGCAACAAGATGAACACGTAACTCCTTAGAAATAGCACAGTCACGACCAGCTTGGAAGCCGTGCCACAAGGGAGCACAAGCCAAGACAGCAGGCCTCTGCATAATCCCAGTAAATCTGGATGATCTGATGTAGAGCACATCACTAGTGTGCTCACGCAGCAGCTACTCTGCCAACAGAACAAAATGCAATCAAATTGTAAGCTGCATTTCTCCCTTTGCTCAGAAAACTGCAACATGACAAGGGAGTGAACTCTTCTTCCATCTGTCACGGCAGAGGCTTCTCAAGATGCCACAACGCAGCACAGGATACTGACATACGACTAGAAGCTGCTGCTGAACAGCGTCTTTTCATCCACTGGTGGGAGCTGCTGCTACGCTCGGTACAACACTTACCTTCACAGGGCCATCGTTGCTCTCAGGGACAGGCTCTGATTTCAGATACTTTTTCAGGTTTCCGTCAAAGTAATCTTGCAGGAATCTCTCCAGAGCCTTTCCATCACGGCTGAAAGTGAAGTGACATTTTGCAGTCATCACACACAGAGGATGAGAGGGGGAAACTTTCAAGGCTGATTTAAGCTCCTTCTGCCCACAGAACAGATGCTGCCTGCATCTCCCAGAGCACCAGTCCGGGGCTGCTTTAGAAGACCCCAGCACAAGCTCAAAGATACCCTTAAGAGTTTGACAAGAGGCTGGATGTATACCCCATTCTAAGCTTTAGGCCTTCCAACACCCTTAAGTTAATTTTCACAAGAAGAAAGGCACAATTATTTTCTCTGCCCTTTAATGCATCTTAGCTCCTAATCAGACACTTAAATACCTTGAATTAAACTCCCTACCTCTGTGTAACAGGACATATAGCAAGCTCTCTAGAGGGCACGAAACCTCACAAGTAGGAGCCATTTTGACCCAGCAATCATTTCTTCCAGCTGGAACATACAGTTTTTCTGTTTCCTCCAAGCTAAGGAAGTATGATCTGGTCAGAGACCACCAGACTGAAGTCCATCAAGTGACAGGCAACACTGTTAATTTCAAAAAACTTACGAGAACTCTTCCTGCATGACGTATTTATCTCCTTTAGAGGTTCTGATGGCAACAACTGGAGCCTCACCCACGCTGCTGTCTAGACCAAACTCTGAAAGCTCGTGGCCAAAGGTTTTCCGACTAGCAACAGCAAAAGACAGTTTGTGGCCAGCATCTAAGAACTTCTTTGCAACCATCATAACTCTGAGGGGAAAAAAAACAACAACAAAAAACAAAACACAAAGCATGATTCTTGGGAACATTATCTTCCACGTGATGTAACACCCTTCAAGTTGAAGTGCACACTGGACAAGGAATTCAATGGCATGATGTGTTTTGCATAGGCAAGCCCTGTAGAAATGGTGTTGAGAAGCAGGAGAGTATGCCTGCGTCTACTGTGAACGAGGACTGTGCAAATATTGTCTGCTTTCATCCTCTGTGCCTGTCGGCATGACCACCAGTGTCTCGGGCACTGGGGAATACAAAGGATAGAATCCCACACAACACCAGTAAGGAAGTTCGTGTTTATGGTCTAAGGACTAGGGATGCAAAAGCAAGCAGGTGGGGTTTCAAGGGATATGCATATTGCATGCTTTGGGCTCTGCAGGCAGCTGCCACCCCAGCAATTCTACCACAAACTCAGCTGGAGGCTTTCTGGGAGAGCAGAATCTACCTATGAACAACAGCTCAGTTTACAAAGCTTCTCCTATGCAACGCCATCAGTGCAGGGACAAGCAAGAGAAGGCAACCGGCCCTCCGCCACTGCATACCTGTTGCGCCAGTAGTTGGAGCCCTTCGCGTTCTTCTCGTAGTCCACATCATAGTATGCCACCAACAAGTCCTTCCCCTGGATCAAGTCTTTATTGTCTTCAGTCATATGTGGACAGATGCCAAAGCTATCAATGAGACAGATGTTAGCAGCTTCAGCTGCACCGCCCAGAATCCACCACCTCCCAGGAAAGGGCCTGATGCAACACACTCTTGTTTCCCACCCAGGAAGGTTAAATGCCAGTAATCTACAAGACCCAAGGAAGGAACACTCTGCCCATTCATGTACCATGTTATTCTAAGCCAATGTCCAGCTCTAGCCACAATGTCGGTGGCCATATCTGACCTAAATAACACCAAAGCTGGCATACTTCTCAGGAAGTTTAATTTTTAAACAGAAGTGTGGTTGTTAAAGACTATGGAGAGTAAATGCTGACAACCATGCCAGGATTTCCAGAGAGAAGGTGGCCCCCAAAGGAGACAGCATGGGCAAGACAGCTCTTCTGGACACTAAGCATGGAACTGGCCGCTATGCCAGTTAGCGAAAACAAGTTCTGACAGGGACGAATCCAACTGAGGCCAGTCTATCATGTTCTCCAGTGAGGAATCACTCACATGTTCTCCTGGATGAATTTCTTGATCTTTCCACTGATGATTTTGTCTTCTGTGTACTTGATGGAGCTGTCCTCAAACTTGTTCATCAGGCGTGGAGGACGGAATAAGACTATACCCCTGAGGGAAGCAGGTATCATGAGTTAGTTTAAAGTATCCCCAGGTTTCCAAGGATGGCAGCTAGACGAGGTAAGAACCCCGTCTCCAGTGACTATCCCTGTTCACCGCTCATAGTTTCAACAAGACTGTCTAGCTTCTTGGAGGCACTACTGCATTAGATCTACCTGTCAGACCCTTCTCAGCTATTCAGACAGGTCACAATGAGAAACAAAAAAACCCCACCATAACAAGCAACAGGGAAGCAAAACACCTCGAGATACTTCCCACCTGGAGGCAGACACTAACCCTCCAGAGCCTGCAACCATTTGTACCTTTCTATCTTAGTTCCAAGATTTAAAAGAGATATGCCACTGGCTGTTGGGGAAGAAACAAGACCTAAGCTATGTTCAGAAAGTGAATCCAGTTTACAGCTAGAATCCACAAATTGGTTCCAGATGTCTCAATAACAAGAAATCCTTGTGTTAAACAACTTACTCTCCATCTTCCTCATACTTCTGCACCAACTGGTCCTCACTGGTGTGTGCAAAACGGTAGTTATCTCTTAGGTTGTTGGCGGCTTTCATGAATTCTGAATACGCATCACCAGATGCATCTCCAAAGAAGCCTGCAGCAGAAAGACAGAAGGTGACCCCAAACCAACGCAGCAGCAGTCACTGTGCAGCCCTCATCACTGACCTCTACAATGCACTGAAAGATCACCTCCGAATCAAGCTCTCCAATGCATGTTCAGGCCTTCACCTTTGACAGCTTCTCTCCCATTTTTACTGTAACCTTTCTATATTCCCTCCCTTCCACCAGCAGGAAGCTACTCAAGAGTCTGCCCAGCTGAGTCATCCAGCCAAAAGACAGCTGTCCTCTGAGCACCAAGATCTCTATTTGTAACCCCATGACACTACTAGTGATAACAACTGCCAATGGCACTTAGTAAGTTTGGGAATGCTGATCAATACTCAACCAGTTACACTTGTAAGACTGCACCTGACCTGCACAAAGGAAAGCTGCTACTGCCACTTGTAAACTGTGATCAAATCATACGATGTTGACATCCTACCGGTGCCACGAGACAGCACCCGAATGTACTTTCGAGCAATCCAAAGCTACCTGTTGTCAGCCAGCCAGCAAAGCCACAAGCTTTAAAAAAGCTAGACTACAGGGCCAGGAGATCTGACAGTCAAAGAATCAAGATGGGGGTGGAGAAAAAAAAAGGTTGGAACGAATCCCCAGAGGTCACCGAGTCCAACCTCCTGCTCAAAGCAGGACGAGCTTCAAAGTCAGATGAGGTTGCTCAAAGCTTTGTCCAACTGAGTTTTGAAAATCTGAATGTTTCGAAATCCCCCTGGGCACACACTCCAGTGCTTTATCATTCTCATTATGAAAAAACTTTTTTGCTCACGTCCAGCTGGAACTTCTCTTGCTACAGCTTGTGACGCTGCTTCTCATCCTTTCACAGGATCCTTCCCCAAGGCATCTCCCAGAGCTGAGCGTCCACTCATTTCAGTGCTGCACCAAATCTACTCACCCACTACAGAAGCATCTTTATCACCGATGAATTTCTCAAACTCAGCCACAGAATTGAGAGCCACTGAAGCAGGTCCCGCCTGTTTCTTGAGATGACTGACAATCCCATCTTAAAAGAAATGTTAAATGGTTAAAGGGATCAGTAGAAAATTCTGCAAGACATTCTTCAAGCTTCCCAAAGCAAAAGTTATTTCTACAGAATCGATGCACCTCTCCCACACAGTAGATATGATGTGAATTGACAAGTGCCATCACCAACTTCACATATGAACTTTCTAGCATTTTCCAGATGCTGCCTGTCAAGGGTACTAGGAGTTAAAGACAATGTAGAAACCTTCACCTTTAAAGAGAGCTTTAAGTGATACTAAACACCCAGGGCCCTGCCAGCACAGAGCTCTGGAAAGGGCAAGGTGGGGGTGTGTGTAGGCGGGAACCTTCCTTGTATCTCTGAACACACAACATCCCTGACACAAGGCTATTACACATGGGCCTGCCTTCCAGCACCATTTCAGCAACTCAGCTGCTTGCCAACGAGCTCCTACCTGCTGTCCTGGGCCCATCATAGGTTCCTGCCTCTTCTCCATCTCGAAAAATCTTTAAGGTGGGATATCCGCTGACTCCATACTTATTACAGGTGTTCGAGTTTGCTGTGCAGTCAACCTAAAGGAAGAGAAACATTGCTACTCAGTGACCTAACCATCCGTACGCATAAAATCAAGCAGCTTTGTCGTTGTCCACATTACCACATATAAAGTCCAGAGGGTCTGAAAACTCTTGTGTCTTTAACTAAGGCTGGATTCCTTTCGCATAAAGTGTAAGAATACACAAAGCATCTACAAGACCAAAAGCTGGAGAGTCAACACTGAGGAAGGAGGTAACAAGGGTGTAAAGACAGGCCCAAAAAAATATTTAGGGAAATACTGGAAAGACTAAGTAGCTGGGAGTTTGGCCAAACTTCACATAAACAAATACCAGAAAGGGTAGATTCTTCTAATCGGTGACATAAGCTTGTCAGGAGTCAATTGTTCCCAGCACCTCATCAGCCCTAAAGTGCCTACAACGCCTGAAGAAAACAGGCTGACCTCATGCGACAAAGAGGCCACAGTGCCAAGAATCCATGCCACTTCCCAGAAAGGACGAGGAAGACTCCGATTTGAAAAACACACAGAAGTTTCCTGGTGGAAAAGCAAGCTCTTACAAAGCAAGCGTCGCAGTCTAAGTGAAGGGACAGCACCACGAAGCACAGCACCACGCCAGCTCCCAGCCCGGACTGCGCAGCTCAAAGGCGGCTTCTTCCTCCCGGCCCGGGCTCGGCCTCCCTCATGCGCTCACACACACTCGCCTCACGCTCCGCACACCGCCCGAGCTCTGCGCTCCGGGGCCCGGCCTCCAGACCGCTCCCCAGCGCCGAGGCCATCCCAGAGCCGCAGCCGGTCAGAAGTTCGCTGCAGCAGCGAGGCCTGCACCCGAGCACAGCCCGCCCGCCAGCCGCCACCGAGCCCCGGGGCCGCCCTCACCTTCACCAGCGGCACGATCCCCTTCAGCCGCGTCGCCGCCGCCTCGTACTCCGGCGCCAGCCGCTTGCAGTGCCCGCACCTGCGAAGACGGCGGGGTCAGGCCGGCCGGGAGGGCCCCGGCCCGTCCGCCCCGGCCCCGCGCCCGGGCCTACCCCCCGCCCGCC
>Ga0065711_1009160_pt1 | contig 14354 bp, 11 predicted proteins | sample Hoacrofraction12_FD_59098 | JGI IMG/M metagenome (GOLD analysis project Ga0065711, IMG submission 59098) | Hoatzin crop microbial communities from Cojedes, Venezuela - Epithelial fraction 12 v2 (version 2) | ecosystem: Host-associated > Birds > Digestive system > Esophagus > Crop | place...
CGGCAGAGCTGGACTTCACATCAGGTGCACACTTCGAAGGAAGTGGCCCACTCAGCACGTAAAACTAAGCTGGAAGACATCTTTCAGGAGCTCAACCTGCACGGGACAAAGGGGTGCTCAGCCCCCAGGACCAGGCTTCACCTCATCTGAAGAGAGGAGCCCCGAGGCAGAGAGGTGATGTCCAGCCCTCCCAGAGCCACGCACAGACTGCATTCCTGCATGTTTAGCAAGCCAGGCTTTGCACGGTGTTATTGCGGCTGCTTCCATGCTCCAGCTGACCTGGATCTACTCTTCACACTGCGCCCCTGAGTATCTCTGTCCCCAGGACTGCTGATGATAATAAATGAGGAGGAGCTGTGGACTCCCCTGAGTGTAGAAGGGCCTTACAGAGAGATTTGGATAGACTGGAGAGCTGGGCAATCACCAACCGTACGAAATTTAACAAGAGCAAGTGCTGGATTCTCCACCTGGGAACAGGGTAATCCTGGTTATATGTACAAATCTGGGGATGAGACGCTGGAGAGCAACCTCACAGAAAGAGATCTGGGGTTTTGGGTTGATGGCAAATTGAATATGAGTCAACAGCGTCCCCTGGCAATCAAAATGGCCAACGGCGTCCTGGGGTGCATCAAGCACAGCACCGCTAGCCAGTCGAGGGAGGCGACTGTCCCACTCTGCTCTGCACTGGTGCAGCCCCACCGCCAGTACGGTGTGCTGTTCTGGGCTCCTCAATGTAAAGAGGACATCAAAGTAAAAGAGTGTGCCCAGAGGAGGGCAACCAAGATGGTGAAGGACCTCAAGGGCAAGACTTAAGAGGAGCAGCTGAGGTCACTTGCTTTGTTTAACTTGGAGAAGAGAAGGCTGAGGGGCGACCTCGTTGCAGTCTGTGACTCCCTCAAGCGGGGCAGCGGAGGGTGAGGTGCTGATCTCCTCTCTCTGGTGACCAGCAATAGGACATGTGGAAATGCAATGAAGGTGCCTCAGGAGAAGTTCAGGTTGGACATCAGGAAAAGGTTTTTCACTGAGAGGGTGGTGAGTCACTGGAATAGGGTCCCCAGGGAAGTGGTCATGGCACCAGGCTCTCAGAGTTCAAGAAGCATCTGGACAATGCTATTCGTCATACAGTTTAGTTTTAGGAAGTCCTGCAAGGAACAGGGAGTTGGACTCGATGGTCTTTATGGGTCCCTTCCAACTTGAGATATTCCATGGTTCTGTTTTGGGTAGCCCACTTGCCCAGCCAAGGGAAAAGAAACTGCAGGCTCAAACAAGCTCTTTCTTCACTGTGTGTTTCTTCTGCTCTGAAAGTTTCCAGTTGGACAGCTACTCCGGACTTGGCAAGAATGCTTATACTACACAGAATGCTTCATTCCTGCTTTGTTCAAGCTCCAAATTGGATGGCACAAGCAGTTTAAACATTTTAGACAAAAACGGCCATATATCTCTAAATATCTGCAACTCCAAACAGTAAGCATATACAGGAGATAGACTGAAGTAATCATTCGGACAGGTAACAGCACAGAGTACGCCCAGCCAGTGCAACTGGTCTCTGTTCTGAAGTCAGATATAGACCTATTTCCCACACTAAGAAGTGACATCTCTTGGTCCAGCATTTTACAAGCACAAGCTCACTCAGTACTTCTCCTCATGTACGTTCCGGCAGGACACGATGTATGGCATTTACATCATCTCTCAGCAGGCACTCTAACAAAAAATAAACCACATACATTAAAACCCTCTAACTTTCTTTTATCAGAATGAAGACTCGAATAGGTTGTAATCTGAGTACAGGACCAGTTTGGATAAGCTCCAGGAGAAGTTCTTCTGATGGTAAGACTATGAACAATTCCCAATCCCCGTGTTAAAAAGTGGTTGCTGGGCAAGTAGGCTGACAAGAATAGTAAAGGAGTGGAAAACCTTCTCAACTCAAAGGAAACTCCAACACAACATTTTAGTAAAAGGAGCACCACCAGCTCCTTCTTTACATCCAGAATTAAAGTCAGCTTTAAAATAAAACCAAACAACACACCACGTACCAATTCATCCAGATTCCACCTCATTGCAAGCCAGCCAGCACACAACCNNTTAGCTGCTCCAGGCACACTGTAACCTCCACTTCACTCTCGCTGCCGAGTTTAGTAGGCTTTCAGAGTGAGCGAACATATCGAACTTTAAGCGTATAAACTTTATCCCTTGCACACCAGCTGTCTGGAGGAAGGACTTACCTAAGCATTCAACAGGACTTTTTGGAAAAGAAAGTTAAATTTTGTTCTTTCTAGTCACTAGAAAGACTGAGGAAGACAAAGCATATGTTAAATGCATTCAATAGCCAACACTGACAGTAAAAGCTGAACTACAGAAATACAGAATCAATTTACAATTCTTCAATGGGATGCTATAGCCTGACATAAAGCTTGAAATGCTACAGCCTGCACGTGCCTGTCAACACCCATCTATGACTAGAAAGCCTGAGTGGATAATTACTATGAACAGTGCCTGGGGTTATTTGCCCCAACGCACAAAAGACTATTCACACCAATACCTATGTGGTTTTAGGTTTAGATTAAGTGTTCAAATGTAGACCTTCTGGATCATGCTAGTAATACCAAATTCTTGGACTAAACTGCTGAAATTCTTTCCTATGCTGCAAATTGTTTGGCTTTCTTGTAGTGATATTAAGAAAACCAGTGGCATGTTGAAGAGGGCATAATTAAACCACTTAAGATTAGCTAGATATGTGATTACAAGTCAGGTCTTCAGCTGGAACATGCCATTTATCAGGAGATTGATTTTTTAGTAAAATCCAATGCTTTTTTAAAGAAAAGTGAACAAAACCCAACTTAAAGGGACCTTAAATAAATATTCCTCTTTTTAGGAAAGAAAGCAATACTGCCCTCTTGAGAAAAANCAAACCAAACCAAAAAAAACCCNCACACCAAAACACGTTCTGGCCANATTTTCTATCNATAAAAAATGCGAAATAGCAGAGAGTTCCCTACTTACCAGACTGACGTATTTCAACTGTATCCCTGGCAAGCAGTATTCTTCATTTACAAGCTAGTGTGTTAGCTAATAGGATGGATCTCTTCCCAGACTTAAAAAAGCCCTCTGCCAACAGAAACCAGTTGAAGTTAGCTGTTCCTGAAAACAGCAGACACTTTTTCCTCTGAAGTTATTTCTCTGCAAGTTGACTGCAAAAACTGACAGCGCTGTTGTGCTTAGCTCAGACGGAACAATAGCTTTATTGTAAAAACTGTTTTTCCAAAGATTAAAATAACAGAGGAATAAATGAGCAGTTTGCTCAAACCCAGGAACTGTCCCTTCTCCCAAGCAAACACCTTTGCAGTCTCTGGCCCACTGCACCTTAGACCTCCCTCTTCACAGCTGCACAACTGCAACCAGAACAGGACATCTGTAAAGCTATCTATATGATAGACAGGGAGACACCCACATCTGGGCACAGACACACATGCCGTTCGCAGTCTTCTAGATAATCTTGCTGGTTATTCATCTGAAGATGGTCTGGAGCATACCTGCTTAAGCGCAGACTTCAAACTAGACACCCTAGAGATACCCCAGTAAAATCCATGCCTGTGTCCACAATACAAATGCTATCACAAATGTCCTAACATCATGAGGCGCTTACCTCATGGTGGTTTTACTTCTGTAGTCTGTACCTACTTGTTGATAAGGTGTCCTCCCAAGCTAGACGTTACCAGGTCATCAAATTCGTACTCTCAATATGTATACATACTAAAAGAACTGCTACAGAAGAAAAATACCTTTTAATCATTTAATCTTCAGTTAAGAACAGTGCAAGACTATTTTCCCCAATAAAAATGTGTCCTTCTACAAATCCTGTGTTTCCACCCCCCCATTAGAAACTAAAGAGATCCTTTTCATCTTTCATGTAAATAGTACTACTGAGAATGAGATTAGTACTTGAAGCGTAGAAAAATAAAACTAGCCAGAGGCCATAGGAAATGCAGCAATGACATTTATTGGAATTTCTCCAGCCATTACATGAAAAATTTTGTAAGTGAAACAGAGGATAAAGCACATTCAGTGCATCTTCAACCAAAAAAAGGACAAAAAGAAAAAAAAGAGTTGTATCTGAATAACTTGATTCTTTGTAATATACACTGCTGCAGTTCTGGGGCTTGATTTTGTATGTACACACCAGTTAAAACCTACTCTGAACAAAACTGCAAAGAATTGCCTTTTCACTTGGCGTTTTCCCACCTAGCAAGATGCAATATTCTTGAAATATCTAGACAGACTCCACATAATTTTACACACAGTGTTAAGACCTTTCACCCCAACTGTAAAAACAAAGATTGTTAAGTAAATCAATATATATAATCAAATAAAACACCATGGAAGTAAAAAACAACAACACAACAACCCCGGGAGACCCCAAGACCCTAAGTTCCACAGCAGCGTGCAGCAAATCAGCACTGTTCTTCCTCACTTTTACGATAACATAAAGCATACCACTTAGAAAGCAGTGATACCCAGTCCTTACTTTCTAAATTGGACAATCTTATGCATAAAGACACTGCTGGATTTGGCACTTCGCTTAACTGTTTTTCTTACTAAAAAGAATAAGTGTTTCCTGAAATACAGTATAAATGGTAAGAGATAACATGAGTCACTGTAACACTCAATTAACAGTTCAGACATGCACTCCAAAACACGTCTATTACACATTTGTCTAAGCCTTCTCAAAAATTCCACTCAAAAACATTTTCAAATATATATGCATCTTTTTATACCTTTACAAACATATTTTCTCCCCTGAAATGATCAGAGCCTACCTCACCTTCTTCCCGGAACACACAAATTCATGACTTTTGTTTTAAAAAGACCACCACAAAGCAGTATTAAAACAGGAATAACCTGGAAAGCATTATTAAAACTGTACTTCTACTTCAGAATTCCCTTTGAAATGTATATCCACTGTATATGTGAAAACTCAAAGGTACATAATACTTGAAACTTGCTTGGTCCTCTCTTGTGCATTTACGCTCAACTTCCTGCAACCTGCTTCAATTTTCTCTTCAAATAAGATTTTAGAGCAGCTTTCTGGCTCCCACTACGATGAGACAAGGCTTCTTGCAGTATTTCTTTGGTTAAATGAGAACCTCTTACACGCCTAACTCTTACAACAGCGAGCCTCCTGCAGAAAATTAACACCAGAATAAACACCACCCTACAGCCTTGCTTCCTTCCTCCTGTCACCATGAACAACTCCAGGACAGGTGGAAGCAAACAGGCCAGGAAGAAAGTAGCAGTCACTGTCCGCTCTTGCCTTGACAAGCTCTGTGAGTGTGTATAGCTAGCTATTTCTTAGCTCTGAGCTACGGAGGCACAGCTATGATGTGATGTCTTTTGTTTCCAGTTCCAACATGCATGTGGAATTACACTGCTGACTGGTACAGCCCAGGCAGCGGATGGCACTAGAGCTCTTTCTGTATGAACCAAGTTATGATATTTATTCTGCTTATTGGTCTGTGCACAATGTCAGTAGAATTAAAAGAGAGGCACGCATGAGTTCACACAGATTTTCCACAGATGTGAAACATGCTGCTCTTTGGAGGGAAAATTACATTCTTTTTTTTTCTTCAAGTATTATTCAATATACACATATAGAGAGACACGCTATCCTCATTTCACTACAATACAAGGATATCCAGAGTGAATTTGTAGATCACCATTATCTTGGCTTTGACTACTGAAATTTCTCTTTAGGTCAACTCTAAATATACATCTACTCATCATAATTACATGTGAGAATCCTTTATTTCCCCTCTGTGATTTATTTACACAATCATAAAAAAATTATTAGCCTGAATTTGCATACTGACATTTGAAGGCCCATCTGTAGCTACAAGTGTCCCAGCACTAGTTTTCAATAATACCATTGCCTATTGCTAAGTCCTTTGAAAGCAGCATACTCGTATTTTATTTCCCTTTTTTTTTGAAGAAATGCTGCCTAGAAAACCCTGGTTTATGGCTTACTCCTTATTTTATTATTTGGATTGTAGTTCACTTCCTTTAGGAGCAGTTCACAGTCAGACAACGCTTCTGCTGGTAAATACTTCATTATCTGCTCAAGAGTCTTTTGATATGTTATCTTCTCCTGTTCCAGGGACTGAATTACAGTCTTCATTTTGTTCTCCCGAGTCAAAATAGTCTCCAGGCTGGATTCCAGACTCTGAATTTTAGCATGAGCAACCTGTAAACAATAACATTATCATTATTATAAACGGAGACGTTCTGAATAACTTTTTTTATATCATGTTATGCTATATGTTAAGGAAAGAAGTTAATTACATAGAAGTTTCTAAAGACATCTGTGTAGGCAGATGATACCAGGAATGCCTACTGTATATCATACACAGAACCTCCTTATAGTGGCCAGATCAATCTGAAGGTATTCTGAAAGGTTCACAGAGGGAAGGAGACATGCAAGTTGCAGCAAGCAAGGGACAGCTGAAAGTAACAAGGAACTGGAGCTGCAGGGAGAAAAAGGACACCAGCAGCTGGAGTAGCACTGGAAGACACTACTTGTCTGACAGCGATGGAGCAATGGGAACCCTATGCAATGAAATAAATTAGCAGGATGGAGAGGTTAGAGGGAAAGAGAACCTCAATTTAAGTCTAGAAGCAGACGATTTTCTCTGTTTCTCCAATAAAAGGCCTACAGATTCCTCTGTGAAAAAAATCCCACTGACTAGTAAGCAGAAAGTCTGGACCTCAGCAGTAGGCAAATGTCTCTGTGGGAAGTGGGGGAATTCTGATCGTTCCTAGGAAAGGCCCAAGCAGAGGAAAGAATGAAGAAGCTATACAAACAAAGAGATGAAGAAGTTAAGTAATGGAGGAAGACGCATCACAGTATGGCACTCTGGAAGAACAGAAGAGCTTTGACAGAGCCTTTCAAATCAGTCACTCATACTTATTCTATGCCCTTAGCGCATTTTCAGAACACAGGTAAAAGCCCAGGTAGCAGTAAATAAATAAAAACAATACAGCTAAAATAATAATAGCAAAAAAGTGATCCCTGATTTTAGTATCAAAAGAAGACAGCACAGCACCCTTAGCCCATAAACACAAAAATAATCAGGACTTGATCTTTCCTCTTTTTCTTGCTTGTATTTGCAGGTTTCAGAAGCTGAAGGTGCTCTCTAAGCTTTTCCCAATGATTATTCAAATTAATAAATCTAACAAGAAATCACCTGATGATGCAAAAAGAAGAGCTTGTCTTTAGGAAAATGCAAGACAATACATACTGAAACCTCAAATAAGTCTTGGCCAGGCTATGGGAGAAAGTGTGAACAGTGAAGGAGGAAGACAAGACTTTTTCAAAGCATGACTTTATCGGGCAGACTCCAGTGGGCACTCGGCTGTATCCAAGTCTGTTAGAAGAGACCACCTTTCTAAAGTAGGACTATGAGCTTCAGCAGAAGGAAATAGAATTACACTGCCTACAGAGGCCTGGAGAAAGCAAGCCTACTGCACTATGGATTATTTCTTAATAACTCTGCAAAGAGAAGGGAAGCAAAGAGATGAAGGGACAGAGAACTTATTTTTCAGCAAGATGCGCAAGTTTTGCCAACAGATTTTACAGGAGATAAGGGTAGAGATATTTTGAGAAAAATCAATCTAAATCAAGAAGGAAAAGTCCACGGAATGACAAAGGAGTTATAAATACATCTAACAGAAGTAAACCACTCTGAGAGAACTGCTCAACTGCATAAGGTCTTGCAGTTAGGAGACTTCTCATGTACATTTGAAAAAGACATTTAACTCCTCTAGTGGCTGAATCATAGAAACGACCTCTCCATGAGTTTGCAGTCTTAAGTCATTTACCTGTAGCTTCTCCAACAAGTCCATGTTTTGTCTCTTTAGATGACTGTTTGCCCTTTCCAGCTTCTCCAAGGGTTCACCTTCATCACAGGGATTCACATTTTCCTGCAGCTCATCTTGAAGAACGTGGTACTCTACCTCATAGGCATGGAGCTGTTTTGAAATATCCATCTCAAACACCTGCCATGAGAGGAAAAAAAAAAATTAACTACAACAGAGAGCACTTATTCCACATGAGTGTTAGGCTAAGAGGCAACTCTGCTTGATTAACTTCGTATTTTTTCCTGTTCCTCACAAAAAATATTTTAAGGGGAAGTCTACAGCAAGAGCATTTTAGCATCCACAGTTCTCACTCAGCCATAATTGATCCTAGACTTTAGAATAAGTTGCATCATCACTTTTAGAATTACTAACTACCATCTTACTATGAGATGTATCAGCAGAAAAGTCCTAGTTAATCCAAGAATTTTATAATATGATCAAGTCTTATCTCTTGCTCAGGAATATTAGAAGTTCAAGAAAAAATTTAAATTCAAGTCTCACCAGCTTATGATGGGAGCAGGATCACACAACGAGGAAGTATAATCCAGGATTCATCAGATCTCCACCCTCAAAACTGGATCTCTTGACTCCCAAGTGCCCATTTATAGACGTTTATAAAAAACACTCTTCATGGTTACAGTTTCCCTGTCCTCTGTCTCTGCGTGAAGATACACTATTTTCTTACTGGGATGCTTTGGTGACAAAGCATCGTGAAGACTACAAAACTCGGCATCTGACAGTGATGGAACCATATGACCCTTATCTGTTTAAACTACAGCCTCTCAGCTTCTGAAAGTTAGCAAATAGTTTAGACTAGAAAGGGAAGGATGTCTACAGTGACATTAATTCTGTTCCTTGTTCTAGAGATCACAAACATTACATCAACAGAAGACACACGCAGATCCCCCAACAAAACAGGTTCTGCATTACATTCACCATTCTTCAAGTAATTCAAATGAGGTAAAGTTTTAAATTACGTATGGCATTTAAGCTGGGCAACTGCCCTTTTCCTCTATGTAGCTACCTGGTCAATTCTTCACCTGTGTGTTAGTCCTGCACAATGTCTACATTTTTCCTTCATTATCCGCTACAAGAGGACAATCCTGGGAGTTACAACACTGAGACAGCTGAACGACTCCACCTGCAGCCAGCCTAGGTAGGAGGGATACAATATAGGCAGTCTACACGCGAACGCAGATCCAGAAGGCTGCTCAGCATGAGACCGCTCCACAGGCAAGCAGGCGACCTTCCTCTCAGAGCTGAGCTCAGCTGTGTATAACCACCTCCACCTCCGCTCAGGCAGCATAACCTATTCTTTATTCAGTCAGACCTGGCTTTGCACAAAGCCACTTCTACCACGCTCACCACAGCACGATTGCTTTGCAACCCACGCAGACCACAGGACAGAGATTTCATTTCTAATAGTATTAAAAATACTGAACTACCATCTCCATCATCGCCAGAATCAGCAAGTTATGTAGATAGACACTAGAGTGTCTGACGCAGGTTTAGCATGGCACAATCCGTGCAATAAGGAAATTAAGATTTATATGTCATCTAAAAATGAAATCTTAACTGACAGCACCTGAAATATGCAAATGTTAACCAAGCCATAGGAATACATCAGTGTTAACTGCACTCCTGCATATAGAGATGATCATCCCCAAACTGCCACCTGAAGGGAGAAAACTGCTCACAGGTTCACGGTTAAGGTACTAGACTGAGACTCATTTTCAATTTGCAGCTTCAATGCAGAGGAAGATGATGTAGAGAGATGAAGACTCCAGCCACTGACAGTATTTCACAAGAAGCTTTTCCTACATCACCATCAGTAATTCTTTTTCTCTCTTATATTCTCATCCTTTGCCACGAAGTTACCATCATACTGATGAAGTAACACTACTCCAGTCCTTTACCCAAGAAAGGCAAGGCAGCGATTAGTCCCAAGGGGCTTTTACCTCTGGCACCAGGCACCTGCCAAATGTGATCCCAAGGACAGGGTGAGGTGAGAAGGGGAGGTTGCTTGACAGCACCCTGAAAGCGATCCCCAGGAGAACAGAAGCTGCCCATGCAACAGAACAGCAAAAACTTGCTTGACCTGGATTTTAATACAGGTTGTGAAAACAGGGCCTCACCAACCTCCTACCTTGTAGGATTTTAAGTTGGAGGTGTCAGAAAAGTTCCTGCAGCGGGGCCCAGCCCTGGGCAGCCACAAGTTTGAAGGATCAGTAGGAGAAGCTGCTGTAATGCTGCCTCTTCCCACCATGGCAAGTCGTGCTTCTCATCACAAACTGCTGGACTGTGCACGCACTAACAGGGAGCAACACCTGGGTTCAGGTTTGGAAAATAAGCTACTTCTACCCTTCTAATGGCGACGTGAAATTTATGGGTGAAGTCATGTTTTCCCAATTGCTGAGGTACAAAATAACCTTTTGTACTAAACCTGGAGGTAGCAACTAAGTGCTTGCTAAAACTGCAGTTCAAAACCCACTGAAAATAGCTCATATCCTACTTCTATACAAGTTACTGGGAACATAACTCCTTCAAGTCAAAAGGAACATACTGAGAAGACTTTTACATACACCTTAGCCATGATTCAATTAAAGTAAAATAAACAGGGTGGGAAAAACTAAAGAGAAAAACAATCTTACCTGGGTAATAATTTTTTCCATCTGAGGCTGAGTCATATCCGGAATAGCGGTTTTAAGAAAATCAACAATGTTCTCAAAACTCTCACATCCCATTATAGATGTTTCTTGACTACTAAGTAGGCTCAGTGCTACTTTAAATATGACTTCCGTTCCTTGAAGAAAAATAATGTCTAAAAAAGAAAATCATTAGAATATCTTCAAAATGAGAGCTAAAGTCATTGGACAAATATATTTATTTGTTGCAATGTTTTTCTTTTTAATCAATCATACCGCAGATTTGTTCAGCTCAGAAATGCAATCTGTCTTATTTCAACATGAGATTAAAGCATATAAAAGCATCTTCTGTCATCTTACAGATTGTGAGAGCATTAAAGAAAATACTGCGTGCTTGTTATGTCTGCAACAGTTATTGGCAATAAGCATTTCCTTACTGTCTACTGTAGACTCTAGATTGTTAACTAACTGCTAACTGTTCTTAAGTGCATCTATGATGGAAAAGCAACTGGGAAGCGGAACACAACGCAACCTACTGACCTCTTACTGTTTTCTACAGGCAGGAGCTAGTCCTTAAGAAACGATCACATAGATTCCATAACCAATCATATCATTTTCAAAATCCATAGTAGCGATGACACTGGCTGTAATTTAAGCCCCAAACCCTTACTCTGAGGTATAACTACGTGGATGTGAAGGAAAAGTCTGGGCTTTGCAGAAGTCAGTAGACACAGACTGCACTGAGACTGGAAATTTGATCACAGTAACTAGCAACTCAGCCTCAGTAGCAGCGGTGGGCTTGCAGTTACCGAGACGAACGCAGCACATAAGCAGCTCAAATAAGCGTCCTGTGCTGTTGGCACTGTCACACCACCAAGAGCTGGGCTACGCAACTGAACAAACTCAACTTCTGATCCTAAGAGGTCATTCCCGGCCTTAACCTAGCATCACAGGGTAGCACCACGATACTGGCGAGACAGCCGTCTCACAGTTCCTAAAAGTCTCCCTTCTCAAGTTGATGATCCACATGCAAGAAGCATAAATATAAGTACATAATTTGGGATGGGTAGACATTAACCATCTGTTCCTGGTATGCGACAATGACCCATAAGACACCGAAGACGCAGGAATACTAAGCATTAGGAACTAAAGCAACACTGTGACTTTTGAGTTTTAAAATGGGAACATGCCTTGCTCGGCTCATTTATGGTAAAATGAACACTGACCCTCCCCACCCTTAAAAAATTTGCTTTCCATATTAAAAGCCTACTCAAAACAGAAAAGAACACTTTAGCCCTAGAAAACACATCAAAAAGAAAAAAAAAAAACACTAAATACTTGAGTGTCCCAGAATTTCATAATCCCACTGGGAAAGAGATATACCAATCATTTGTAATCATGGAAAACAGATACACCAATCATTTGTTCGCCCAGTCAGAAAAAGTTTGCTATAAAAAGAAAAAAACTGTGATGAAGAAATCACTAGGTCAAAAAAAAATTAAAACCAAAAACAACCCACCCTCTCTTCCCCCCCCAAACAAATTAAATACCTAACACACTCCAGTAATAAAACTTGAGACAAGTTAGGTTAAATTTCTTAAGAACAGACAAAAGGTGCCATATGAAAACAGAAAAATCAAATGGAAATAAACTGTGATTTAAGAGGAAGCACGTGGCATATGCTCCTAGTTTCTTTGTGCATATCTGAGTGCAGCAAGTTTTACACTAGTAAATAATTTTTTTTTAAAAGCTGCATTACTAGAGATTTAAGCTGGCAGTTCTTATTGACAATAAAAAAAATAAAAAACAAGTACTTGACATGCTGCTACTGTAAACACTACAAGGTACAATCAATATTTAAGCTTCTGTACTACATGTTATCTGAAGAGAAGCATATACTGAAAAGACTAAATGGAGTAAGAGGCATACTAAGAGTAGGAAACTGTTCAATATATACATGAATACCTGAAACAGCCTTCAAGTTCAAGTTTACTTGAATTTTTATTAAAGCACTTTAGAATCAGTTATTCAGAAACACTTTCTTGAAAACCAATGTATTCTCTTTTTTTCAATTCGCAATTTCAACAAGATGAACTTTTCTACAGACGTAAACTGAATGTTTGATGCATAAAATACATTTGCAACAATAAAATTCCTGCTGTTGACCCTTCAGAAGTCACTTGGCTTCTAACAGCAGAGGTACTTAATTGCTCAAGCCTGATGTTTCAAATACTACATTTTCGTCTTCCTCTTTGAAAAGTAGCTGACATCCCAGCACAAAGAGCGCTGCTACTTGCCACCCACAACAGCCAGCCCAAATGTCCCTAGTATGTACAAAACTGCTCCCTGAGAGTTTCAAAACACAATGGACAACATTGTTCTGTTTATTATTGCAATAGAATGAACTTTCTTACCAAATACTCTGGCTACAAATCCTAACGGAAACTGAGATGCAAACAGTGTAAGAAACCACGGTGCAGCATAAAGACTGGGACTGATTTCATTCTCTTCAAGATGATTATACAGGTCTCTGTGATAATCATGAAGAAGCCTTGAGAGCTGATACATCTGAATCTACAGTGCATGAGGGGTTTGGGGGGGAAGGAAGTAGAGAAAGAAAAGTTCAGCTTTACTCAGTTTTGCAAACCATTCACATTTCAGTCGAGGAAAATTAACTCCAGTACAGACAGCATTGTAAAATGAAGCCAACAAATTGTTGCCTAGGGCCTCCAGTGATATCTACTCACATATAAACAACTCACCCCTAATGAATTTAAATCAACACAGTAGTCATTAACAAAGAACAGTCTGAATCTGATTATTAATGAGGTATTATTTCAGATTCACAGGCTTAAGGTAAGAAGAGAATATATTGATCTAACTTTGTCAACAAACCAGAGCTTTCAGTCTTGCAGCAATGAAAGTAGAAGTATCTCTTCCAAGATGCCAAAACTCTCCATTACAGAGTTGAACTATTTCTGGCTAAACTTACACATTTCAGCTTTCATCCTTTGAATCTTCGTCTTATTTTTTCTGCGTTTAAAACTCCTACGCTACAATCATCACTTCAGACAGCTTCTGTACCCACAGAGTACATGAGATATGGTGGGTCAATCAAGAGGTATACCACATACATATTTCCCAGCACACCTCCCACATGCCAGTGGTCCAGGTAAATTTAAGATACTGATGCAAAAAGTGCTGCTATACAACCTGTAAAAGGCTGAAAAGCAAAGCGGTTAAAAGCTGCTATTCATTGATAAACATATCACTCTGTAGCAAATTATCTCCTTGCAATTTTGATAGTTTATATTCCACAGTGGGCTGCTCACAGCACAGAGCAACACTTCTCTCAGAAAGCAGAAGATGAGAAGCAGACGTATATCGATTAGCTGTCAGGTCCAATTCTGCTGTCAACAGTGCCTTATGCCTAAGGTGAATCCCATTCCTCAATAAGAAAATGACCTATTGAATCCAGCTACTTTCCCTAGCAAAAACTAACTGCACTTGAAACTACCAGTCATCAGTGCCTGCAAGCAGACAGATCACTTCTCATTCAGGGAAATTAGCTAAATTTGTGCATGCATTTGAGTCCTTGCTTTAGTTGCCAAAGATACTAATTAAGCATAGTTTAGACAGTGTTGCTATAAAACACACTCACATGTGAAATTAGAATAGTATCACAGAGGCAGTAAACCAATTGGATGACTTCATTATGAACTAAGGATCTAGATCACTAATTTTTCCAGACAACAATTAAAAATATTAGTCAAATAAGTTCTCATTATCCTAAAGAAACAC
>Ga0065711_1044049_pt1 | contig 14353 bp, 10 predicted proteins | sample Hoacrofraction12_FD_59098 | JGI IMG/M metagenome (GOLD analysis project Ga0065711, IMG submission 59098) | Hoatzin crop microbial communities from Cojedes, Venezuela - Epithelial fraction 12 v2 (version 2) | ecosystem: Host-associated > Birds > Digestive system > Esophagus > Crop | place...
TTTTTTTTTTTTTTTTTTTTTTTTTTTTTTTTTTAGAAATAGGTTAGTATTTTAATGATAGATGGTTTGTTTTGGTGAGCTTTGAAATGAAGTGCAAATCTTGGCTCTTTCAAGGGAAATGATTGACCCTAAAGATTCTGCTTTTTTTTTGTGAACAAAAGGGCTATGGTTTTATTTTTCTTCACATGATCTCTATAAGGGGTCATTTTAAGGATGCACGAAGCACACTTACAGAAGACAGGAGCAGGGTTTTTTCTCCAGTAAAATATTCAGCCAGCGCTCTTTGTCTCTCCCCAAGAACATTGCAGGATCCAGGAGCGTTAAGTGAGCCACAGATGCCAAACCAGGGGGAAAAAAAAAAGAAACAAACTATATTTTCTGCTCATCTGTGGAGTGAGGATAACACAGGCCCAGAAGCGCACGTTGTGAAGCAATTTCAGTCGTAGCTGAGTGCCTGTTTTCCCCTGGAGCACAGACTGTAAAAACCTTAAAAACCCTGGTTTCTATTTCCTTAATATTCTAGTTTTGAAGATGATATCATGATGAAGAAAGGAAGAAGATTGTCCTTTTTAGAGCTCTGCTCCCTGTTTATAATTAGGAGATTTGGGCAGCTTGGAGTAAGAGAACATGCACTAGCTTTTCCTACCTATTTGTAATGCATAGAAAAATATTTCATTTAGAGAGAACGAGATGTGAACACAATAGCTGATATTTTAATTTGTTACACGCAGTGTAAATCTGGAGTAACTCCGATATTCAGAAGTCAGCATTGTTAGTCTGGGTTTATCGCTCTGTAATTGAGATGGGAATCTGGCCCACTCTCTGCAACAGACTGCAAAGAGCTTTTTGCCTTTAAATCTATCACATTTAAATTATGTGGGGCCACAATGTGTCACCTACATCCTTGACTATTTTAATACAAAAATATGGTTTAAATCTCCCTGGATTTGCTGATCATCCTGGGATTTCTAAAGATACTGTTAGGCTGTAAGAGATAATGAATAGCAAGGAAGAAAAAGGTCTATATTCAGTTGTTCTCTATTAGAATAAATAATTTGATTGTGGTATAGTTTGAGGCTTAGCACTATGCAGCATGCAGTGAGTTGCTGGCAGCCACACCTATGGGTCCACACCTTCGGGTTCATGTAGCCCGTGCCCCTGTGACAGACACAAGGGCATCACCTCCAACACGACTGCAGGCTTGCGGGAAATGCTTCCTTCAGACCCGAGTTTGTGAACTTACAACCTGTGGCCAGAGTAATGCTCTTTAATGTATTTTAGGGTTTTTTATTGCACCTTGATTGCTTGCGCTCTTTACTAAAGCGTAAGGAAGGCTAACAACAAATAGTCGTAAAGACAAATTAGAAATATTTGGCTCTCTTTGTGGGTCATCTCCCGGGTGAGTTAAGCAAGGGCAGGGTACAGAGGCTCCATCTGCGGAGGCCAGCGCTTCCACTCCTCCATCTGCTGGGTGGACACTGGCCTCGGCTCGCTGCACAACAGACAAAACGCATACAAGCAGATTTTTCCAGACCAACCGAAATGAATTTGACTAACCAACAAATGGCTCGTGCGGCTAACGGGGAGGGGGCAGCCTGCAGATCTATAGGCTGGGTGACCGTAGATAATTCATGCAACAAGCCAGTGCCTTGCTTAACTCAGCTGTAAAATTGAGTAAAAATAGGACATCAGTTACAATGTGGTGTCACATCTTGACCAGTAATGTTCTTCAGGCACAACAGACCCTCTTACAGAATGGTCATGAGCAGAAACACTGTTGTGGCACTGCAAGTGCCTTGGCTGCCAATACAGGGTGGTATTCTCAGCTATTACCTGAAGTAATAAACTCTTAAAAAACATCTCTTTAAGAATCTTATTTCTTTTTCCAAGGAATATAGCTAGATATTTACTGTCGCAAGAGGGGCTAAAATGCTGATGCTATGAAAGTCAACTGGAAGAGCTTAGTGCAGCTAGGACTTCACTTGGAGAACTACGGAGACACTATCTGAAGTTTTTCTTTTCCATAGCTGATCCTTGTGTTCGTAGAAATAAATGCCTTGCCATACCTGCTTCAGACTTGCAAGGAACCTCAGTGTGAGATAATACGGTGGACAAAGGTGAGTGTACATATATTTGCAGTATTTTAAAAGAAGGCAGCACTTCAGAGAACTCTGTGAAGAAGGAGGAGAGAGGGATAAACTCATCACTTTCCTAATCACTGTCATTAAAATTTCTATTGAGAATAAACATTTACCTAACTCCAGTAACAATGGGATGAAAAGAAATGGTAAAAAGTGGGAAATGGGAAGTAAAGTTTGCTGCATAAATGGCTTATTTACTGAGGAGAAATCACAGCACTGTTTCAGTGTGAATTCACCTTTTACTCTGGAGTTTGTACAGAAAAGTTAACTTGGCAGCTAAATACTAGTTTGGAGTCCCTTTAGAATTATTTTACAAAGCAAGTTGTGAAGGTAGTGAAAAAGGAAACAAATGCTTGTCATAGAATTTTTTTTTTCTTTTAAGTGTTAAAAGCAAGTAAACCCCTAGTGATCTTAAATAATTTGCGTAAGTACACTTAGCACATTCACTTCCTTGGGAGTGCTGATTGGGTACCACTGTATTAGTCCCTTTAAATAGAAAAAAAGAAGATAATGGGAGGCAGGAATGCTACCTTCATAGTTTCTTGGTCTTCTGCTTTCCTCGCAGGTCTGGTGCGTGGGAGCGCTGACCACCTCGCTACGCGCACAGAGAATAGAGTCGCTTAGGAAATGAGAGACGGCAAACGGCAATTGGAGGTGGGAGGGATGGCTCCAGCAGTAAATGGCACGCATTAGGACAGCCTGATCGCTTAAATGCAGCCGATTAGTAAGTTTAGCTGAAGATGTTAAAAGAATCCTTGCAGCCTCTCCGCTGGCATGTTTGGAAGGGAGTTCAGTTATGAGACTATTAAAATGTTATTTTGATAATTAAGCCCACAGCTGTTGTGAGGGCGTTGGGGGCAGGAGCTGGTGAAGCAGCCGCTGAAGAGCGCACGGCAGGCGAGGAGAGGCGAGGAGCCTGCCGGAGCTCACCGGCGCGTGGGAGAGCCTGGACAGCCGCTCCACCGCGCCGCAGGCATGGCTTACCGGGGGAAGGTGCGAAGCCAGGAGGGGCTGCTCCCCTGCTCTGCCAACGGTTTGGTGTCTGGTTTCTGCAGCATGGGTGGCTGTAGGTGGCAGGGAGAGAACAGGTCTTCCAGGATGTGTAGAGTTGTTTTGCTTTTGTGTAGGGAAGCGTGGCTGGGAGGAAGAAAACCTGAGTCTGAGGGAGGGTGGCTGTAGTGAGGAGCGCTGTGGCCGATGCCAGGGAGGTGGAGCAGAGCTGTGTTAGCCTGCGTGTGGGCAGCAGCACCTGGGTTCCACATGGGCCCTGTGTATCTGCCGAGTTGTGTTCTGGGACCAAAGGTGCTGTGGCACAACTGTAGTGATAATACTTAGCACATGAGGATGTGCGATGTTGCTCTGTCCCGAGATTAATTCTGATCCTTCACAGATGCTTAACTGGATTAATTCTTTTGGCATTAACAAAGCTACTATCTTGTGTGCTTCTGTGTAAATACGCTATCAGACTTTCCCGTTAAAATTAATAGCAAAATTTCTGCTGTTGTTGGTAGTGGAATCAAGCCATGATTGTGTTCAGACCATAGATACCTCTACCAAAACAAATGAACAAACCTGGAAGGGGCTCAGTGTTTTAGCAGGCTCTGGTCCTTGGCAGTGACCTATGGCTTGGTTTAGTGCTTTAAGTGCTTACTAAGTATGCAATAATAAAACCACAACCAGTTTCACTGTGACAACTGACCCAAACTCTTTTGCAAGCTTATAGATTACATTTGAATTTTATGTGTACTGCTACAGAGCGAAACATATATTGTGCTATATGCATAGATGAAGTTTATCCGTGCTGCCCTAATCTCCTCTTCTGAGTTAAAATTAGGATGATTTACAGTGTTTATCCATATTGAGCAGGGTATAATTGCCCAAATTAAGGCCATCCGTCAGGACAACTGGTAAATTCAATCTCTTGTCTGTGTGTGTCAGTGGTAACCTTTCCACAATTGCTCCTCTACTCGTACTGCAATGTCAGTTGTGGTCCCTTGTTGACTCTCTGCCTGCAAATGCTTACGGAATACAGAATCAGAAGACGGTGCATAGGATTTTGTAAAATAGACCATGTAAACAGAATGTAAAATGGGGGAAATTAGCCTTTTGATGAAAAGGGGAATGAAACCCACGTACAGCTTCTGCCCCCTGTGTCAAAAATCATTGCACTTCCATAATCTTCTCAACTTTTCAGCCATCTCCTGCTTCCCATGATCACAAAAATGTCTTTGGTAACATGTATCTTCTTTCTCAATTGGTACCACTTGTAAAATATTATATGTAACATCAACTATGTATCAAATTTCAATGATTTCTAAGCTCAGTTTTTAATTATCAGCTGTTTTATATATAATTACAGCTACTGTCAGCATTGATCTTTATTAACAGCCAAAGAACATTTGCTTTTTTAGAAAATACAACAAAAGAAAGGAAACAGCCCTTTAAAGTCTCGCCAGAACAGACAGGTATAACCTCACCTTCCTGGGAGGTCCGTGCTGAAAATTAACTGATAATTTCTGCTCTAGCTGTGAATGATCCATGTTAAAAAATGTTCTGTAATCAGAGTATACACTTTGAAGTACATTGAGCATTTCTGTATTTGATATTTTTACACAGCACCATAAACATCCCCTGCTCTGTGCAAAGCACGTCAGATAAGGCCAGCCATTTAACTTTGGCAACCAGAGTAGCCAGGACATTGGGTGCAGCAGGTGAAGGTGCAGAGTTGTGCTCTTTGCAGAGATTGACAGAAGGTGATGGAGAGCTTTGCACGGGCAGTCACCAGGCGCCTATCAGGGCAGCAGTATCTATCAGGGCCAGTGACCCACTCCTGGTGTGTCTTACCCTGGCTTCCTCTGCTTCATTGGGATTATTTTTGCTGAAGACTAGTGGCAGTGGTATCCGATCCAAGTCCTAAGGAAGTCAAGCTGGAACCTGGTACCAACGTACACAGTTGTGGCCGAGGTGTACTTTAGTGAGAAATTGTTCACGCCTGCAAAGTTTAGTAAAATCTGAACTTGAAATGTTTGAGGCAAAACAAATCCAGGAAAGGATTACTGAGTGGGAGGATCTCAGAGCTGAGATGGTCTTAGTGTGAGCACCTTGACCTCACCAGGGACTGAAAAGCCGAAATTCGAGGAGACCAAGGCAAAGGAGAATGCCATAGTTAAGGCAGGAGATGATTACAGTGTGGGTCAGGGATTTCACAGTCAAGACAAAGTGGAAAGGATAGATTTTTGTTGAGGAGTAAGAGGGCTTAACACTACAATAGTATGTTATTACAAGTCTGTTGAACTTGTTTTTGCTTTAGGGTGTTTTGATTCCTGAAAAGCGAATTAATTACATAGTAACTCTGAAACCCTGGCTTCCTTACCACTAGGAAAAGGTTACTCTTCCCTTGTGGCTATTTCTTATTATCACCTTGTGATGATAAAGTATTTGACACATGAAAGTCGGATGCTTTGGAGATTACTACACAAGTTATTAGCCTATCTATGTACCTGAAGTATTTATAATGGTATTAATGTCTTCCACTGTTTAACCTTTGTAACAGGGAGCATCACTTGACAATTGAGAGGAGATGCATGCTTTTCCCAGAGCCAAGGCCAACATGTGACCTTCCAGCAACCTTGCAAACAGACTTCTTCACACACATGGGCCACATTCATCTGTGTTGTGCATTATAACACCTAGGCAGGTATTCACCCACTCTCACTGACTTCTGTTGCTGTCATTTCAAGTTATAGGAGACATAAGTGAGAGATGAGCCAAGAAAAAAATATGAAGGATTTTGGAGGAAAATCCCCTCAAGGATAGCAGTGGCATTGGGGCAGGACACCTAAATGTAGAGAGTGTTGTCAAGAAAAGAAATTGAATGTTTTCATGAGGTCTATTTCTACACCATTTTCCTCTTAAAAAGAATATCCAATGTGCTTTAGGCAACACTTTGAAAGTACGCTTTCCTTTTTCCAGATGCTGTGATTAAAAGCCATTAGTTTGGTACCTAAGTTAAGGATCACCTTTCTCCATGTTAATTACAGACTGTAGCTCACAAGGGCTGCCAAATGCTTAGGTCTTGGTGACTTTGCGGAGTTTTGGGAAGAGTCTTGGTCAGAAGTGCTGGAACGCCTTTGAAGCAGTCACTTAGATAACAAATGTCTACTGTATTGCCTTTTGTATGGATAATGATTATAAGCTTTTGTTCTGACGGGAGTGCCATCATATGTTTCTCATGTAATAGCTGAGGGCAATTCATTTGAAGTTGGATAACTTGTCCTGGTTTTTGTGTCCATAGATGCAACATTTATGTCTTTATAGGTTTTCTGACTGATTTTTGTGTGTGTGTTTATATATATTAAAATAGATATTAAAAATAAAGATATAAATACATATAAAAAGGCAGATGCCCCTCTGGTGTCCAAGTCCTGGGCCCTCAGCCCTATCCGTTCACTCAGAGGAGGTGGTTGTGCCTTTTAAAGGGAAGAGGGCTTACCATGTTTTCTGCCTCCACCTGTAGCCATGACCCCTTAGACAGCCCGAAGCCATTAATCCCCCGTTCCTGTGTACTGTGTGCACTGCTTTTGTTGAAGTTTCATGGCAATTGTATTTCTGTGACACAAAGGGATTCTTCAGTGAAATACCAGCCAAATATCTGTTGGGTTTCTTGGTTGTTTTTCAACTTTTAAAATACCAATGTAAGTAAAGCAAAGCATCAAAATGTTGTGTTGAGTCTCTCCAGCGTGATGATGCACTGAGGCCGTGTCCATGTCCTTGCCGTGGAGGATGGCATCAGCCCACGGCAGGAGGCAGAGCCGCCCGAGGGCCTGGCTTCGCGTATTCCCCGAGGCTGGTCCTGCAGTAAGGATGCAGGAGGACATCTCCAGTCTAGAAATGTCCCCGAAATTGTCTCGGCACCTGGAGGCCTGCAGGGAATTGGCACCAGCCCAGCTCCTGTACTGCCTATCGATCTCTCTTGGGCTAAGGCAATGTCCACTCCTGGCTTATTTATGCGAGCAGGAATGACATGCTGGAGAAACATAAATGGGCTGTTCTGTGCTTTACAAAAGAATTTTAACATAACACCTTTTTTTCAGGGATGTGCAAACAGTTTGCCCCCAAATCTCAAGATCTACACTTTGTAGTGTCAAGGATTTCTTCCATCAGTGTCTAGTTATGAAAGTGCCTTGAGTAGAGATTTCTGGTTATCTGGTTGATTTGATTTGCTGAAGGTCCCGTCCTGCAAACTGCTGACTGAGCTTGGATGAAGCTAAAATTTGCGTAATGAAAGATGACCCTCTGTAAATAGAATGCTGGGAATGGCTCTTCTGTTCAGCTCTCTGGAAGATTCTCAACAAGACATTTCCACTTTTAATTCTCCCTGTGCATCTGTGAGATAAAACATTACGTTTTAGCTCAGAGATTTCTTTCTCCTTTTCTCTTTTGCTTTCAGTACTTAGATGAGCAATTTCTAAGGATCAGTTGCTAGGTTTAAAGAATCAAAGGTAATTTTCCTCCTCAGCAAAAGATTTCCAAAATTCTGATGCCTTCTCTAAGCTACAGCAGAATAATGGGAGGCTGGTGGTACTGTCGTGTTGCCATTAGCTTCGCTGCTCGGTAGCTGCACATCAGCACAGTAATCATTTTCAGATTTACAAGCATTAAATATTTTAATTTAATGCCTTGGCTCTCTTGTAATTCATGCACTTAATTATATGATAATTACTCAAATGAAAGAGATACAGCTGCTGCTGCATCAATTCTTCTAGGAATCTGAGATTTTGGAATTGGCCTCTGATTTCAGGGTGGTTTTTTTCTGGCCCTTTCTAAAAGCTAGTGAGCACCTAAAGGTAATTTTTTGAGTATGTGGAACAGAGGTGAATTTCAGGTAATGTTACCTTCCTAGCTTCTTTTCCTGGAGCGTGGCGTACATTTGGCAACTGGGGGACTGGGCACCATGCTGGCTGTTTTTACTGCTCCTTGTGGATTATAGTCATTAAAATGGAGGAGCTAAGGCAAAGCTTCCACAGCTCAGGACCCTGCTCCATTACAGAAGGCTGCGGAAGGAAGTAAACTGTAGGAAAGAGGCGTATGTTTGTGTCCACGTGCACATAACTGTAGAGAATTTAATAGCTTCATAATGGGCCAGTTGTCCAGTCTGCAAGCACTGCACAATGAAATCACACAATAAATGAAAGGTTCAACCAGGCCAAACAGACCACCAACTGGAACAAAAGGATTTGGCACAAAGGCAAATCCAAGCGACCTCAGCAGAGAAGGGCAATCGACACACGGGGTGAGGAAGAAAAGAAGTTAGCAAATGCAAAAAAAGCAAAGTCAGTTCAAAGAAGGGGGCCCCTAGAATCTGTGGAGAAGAACACTGCCAAAATACACGGAGCGTCCATGAGGACCTTGCTGTGGCACCTCCTCTCCAGGAGGAGAGCTCCTTAGGGGCATCCTGCAGCAGGTAATGCCCCAGGCTCCTGCGTCCTGCTTTCCAGCCCGCAGTGGCTCTGCGCCTGACTGTTTAAAATACATAGCAACAGGCTTTTTCTTAGGAGAAGCAGTAATTATAAGATGGAGGAACAGGTCTTTTGATCTTTACTGTTTTGGTTTTATTGTATATCTCTAGTGCTCAAAGGTGGAAAATCAACATGGGAATACTCTTCGGTTAGGAGAAGTGCTTGTGAAAGTCTCCCGAAAGTTATTCGCAACTTACGTTACTTACGACCTTTGAAAACTGTTCCACGTGTGTGCACAGCTCACGCTGCGGGAGGGTTAGTACCACAGCCCCGCAAGCCTCCACTGCGTAGGGTCTGGCAAGAGGGCTGCGCTGAATGGCAGCCTGATGAAACTGCTTGTGCTCTGTAGGAATGCGTGAACCCTTCCATGCCGAGCCCCTTGCAGTGTATCAGAAAAGGAGCAGCAGTTTCAGGGCTTGCGTATTCAAAGCAAACGTGCTTGTGGGCAGGCGGGAAAGAGCCTGTTCCCTGCAGTGGGGCTGATGGAGCTCTCTGGGATCGCTCTCTGCAGAGCTCCGCATTGCACGTTTAAATTTCTGGTGGTTTGCTGCTGCCCTGTCTTCTGGTCCCAAATTGATTAAAATGTTAGGTGAGCCTTCGGTGCTTCACTGCGGGGCTTGCCCTGCTCGAGGCGCAGGGGACCGCGGCTGCGGGGCCAGCAGCAGCATCACCACAGCACAGGGGCTATTGCTGAGCCCAAGCTTCTGGGCAGGCGTGGAGGAACGTGCCTGGCAGCGACTCGCAGCCAGCACTGGCAGATCAGCCGCGGTGCCCTGCTTTTCGAGGGGAGGAGGCTCTTTTCTCTCTCCTCACTGAAAAACAGAAAAAGACAGAGACTTTTTAACAGCAACCGCAGTAAAGTTTTGTGAAAACATGTTGCAGCCATATTTAAAGTTTTTGTTGGTGGTGGTTGTTGACATGTGAGATTATGCTTAATCCCTCAGGGACTCGGGATATTTTGTAAGAATTGTAAGTGTAAATATTTGGCAATAGTTTCATATCCGTCCTCTCTGAGTCCCACTGAAATAGATGACGCCGGGTTACTGTACTGTGTGTAGTTTCTGTTGATGGCAGTAGCAGATTTAACACTTCTACATGGTTGCATTTTACTTTATGAGTATTTGAAGTTTGTCTTGTGTATGTGAAGCAATTGCTCTGCAGCTTGCTTTCTTGGAAGAGGATATAATGTTTGTTCAGTTTCTTAAAAGCTGTAAAATGAGAGGCAGAGCAAGCTACAGGCCAATCACTATTAAAAATACACAGAGATGTTTTTAATTGCTAAAGGCATCTAGTGTAAAGCAGAAATATTTATTTGCCTGGCTTGTAGTCCGATTGTCAGACTTACAACAAGGCTAAATCCAGTCAAACAGTTACTGGAAATTGGTATTTGAACTTGTGAACTCAGGAAAACTCCTAATCTGCTCAGAGGTCTCTGGCGTGCCCTCCCAGCCCTGCAGACTGCTGTCTCGAGCTTTCCTTTAACTCTCCAGAGATCGTGGTGGCTGCCTTGCTGAGTTCCTGCCTAAATGCAAGTTGCACCAAAAGGGTTACAAAATTTTAAACCCTGTGTATGCAGACAATTTTCAGCTAGCTTACAGCAGCTGCGGAGTCGTGCTGATAGATTAAAAGCAGCTCCCAGCCCCAGAATGAAGTACATTAGAGCTCCCGCTGAGCCGAGCTGGGGTGAGGCCTACACAGCTGTCATTTAGGCCAAGTTTCCAACCGAAAACTTAAGAAAAGGATGTAACTTAAAGAAAAGTTATATTTTAAAATAAGGCATCTGCTTATTAATCAAATATAGGCAGGAGTTCAGTTGTGCAGTGGGTTTCAGCCTCAGCAGCCTGATGCTTGGGAAGGTAGGGACATAATTTTCAAGGATCAAGAAGGGGCATGTCCAGTCAAAGGCTGTTCCTCGGTGGCACTGTAAAAATAATCCTTTTTTTCTGTACTTGTCTCTCTCCCTGAAAATAAACAGAGTACGAGTATTCATGAACGGTTGCACGTCTGAGTGAGGAAGACTGATCAGATCTCACAATTGCTTTTTGCTGATATTGACCCGTATAAATCTGCAGTTAGCAGAGAGGTATTTATAAGAACAGAAATCTTTATGGCCTGTCCTCTGTTTCCCAGTATGTCTTTACCGTGGGAGAGGTGGTCTCCATTAGCCAGGCAAGTTCAGGAAATCGTGTGAGCACGGCTGATCCCTCACCCACCCACCCCTCTACCCCGCGGATGGCAACACCACATTCAACACTATGCTGGTGCTCACCCCGACGCTGAATTCTGTTGCTTCTCTGCAGAAGCACATTTGTTTGACCATGTTTCATCCTAGTAACATAAATGAACTCGTGCCTTTTGGTTGCCTTTTCACTTCTGTGACCAAGAGTAGCTATCTTGTCCTTGGTACACGCCAGCTTCTCAGTGGCTTCTCAATTTTTAATGCAGAGGGTCATTCATGAAAAACTGAGCAAAGAATATGAATTAATTGTATTATCATATTGACATACTTGAGCTTCCGAGGACTTTTCTACCCATTTTTCATTTAATTTGCGTGTACAGTTGCAACAGATGTGGCCCTGCTCCTTGCTTGTAGTTAAGTGACTGTTTGTCTCGCAGTATCATCCACAAGTGCCCAAACCAGATTTCTCTCTGGTTTATTTAAAATAAAATATTCAAAAATATTTGTTTAAAATACTGACTTCTGTCTGTATGTAGTGTATGGTATGAATAATTTGTTGGAGTTCAGATGCTACAGTGTTTCAATTCTGATCAGAAATGTATGATATGAATTTGAAAGTGTGCCCCCTCGCTTGCTTTCTCATGTATAGTGCATAATGAATTTCCAGCTTGGCAGAAAGGAAAGGATCAGAGCGGGAAGCAGAGTATACCATGAGGATTTATCATGATACCATTGAAAACAATATGACAACTCTAGGTAATTTCTTGGTTACTGAAGCAACAGTCTCATTTGGGATAGGACCCTATAAAATAAAGAATTTGCATTCTGCAGCTAAAGAATACCTATCAGTAATTAATTAGGTTAATGTCATAGGTGCCTGGCTCTAGCTTCCTTGCTTATCCCAAACTATCCAACATTTTTCAGCATCATCCAACATTAATGTTAGCATACCTAAACCTATTTTTTGTATATAAATTGGGGATAACTTTGGATATAAATGAATGTATATAATGGGTTGAAAGGTATAGTAAAGCTAATGAGATCTATTTCTAGTGCATACAGTAAACATTGATGTTCCAGCAGTGCAGGTGCACCAAATTGGTGGTGATCTTCCCAGAACACTCAAAGCAGAAATAGTAATTTACTTTGGGACCTTAAATCTAAATTTGACACATGAACTCATTCTGATGTCATTCTTAATATATACATTTCTGAGGCGATGCTCCTCTATAGACCGTACACGTGTGTGCGTATTTGTATAGATCCTGTTATTTAATATTATTTAATTCACATTGACAGTAGTGAAAGATGGTTTTTACTTGTGTGACAGAATAGAGCTAATGCAAATTCAGTAATCATCCCTTAAGCATAGAGGAAGTAACTCGAAGAGAAAGCACTCCACTTGGCTATTGCTGTGAATAACCAAACAGTGGCAAATAAGAAATGTATGTGTTGAACTTTCTGTTCTATGTGGAGTAAGTGATAACTCAGTATTCTTTTGCTTGGCTGACACAGGATGCGTATGTGCATTTGGCCTCTAGTAGAGTCAAATTTAAGTCACTTTTGCCAGCCCTTGAAAATCTGCTGGACTAGCAAGGCTTCCTGCTGTTTGTAGAACAAGATTAGTAAGTTAGTCTGAGGTTGGCATAAAAATGTATAAAGCACTTGTAAAGAGCTAAATACCTAAATTTATTAGGTGCTAAATGTTAAGCATTATTTTCTACTTGTGGGTTTGAAACCAGTGTGATGAATGTTCTTAGTAAACATAGTTGTAACAAATGCATACCTTACAAAGTTTCTTGGTAGGAAAATTAAATTACATGTAGTGCAGTTAAAACGCGTTATAGGCCTGAACCACAGAATATAGCACAGTTAGTGGAAACGAAGCTTGCTACCGTTCTGTTGCTCTTCCAGAAAGAGACACATACTGTATTATCAGCAATAATAACAAAAAAAAAAAGCAGCCTAACAAAAAATTTCATTTTTAGCAGCTGTTGCTTGAAGTAATAGCTTGAGTTCCTAAGGATTTTTGTCACTTAGTTTAGGAGTGACGTACCGTAACCTGCATCAGTGTGAGATTTTAGTTTTCTGTGAACTTGTTCCTGCCGTAGAACAATTCCTAACATAGATGGTTGTAGGTGAATGAATAGGTGTGCAAACAGGATTAATGTGTTTGGGGTTTTGGGGGGGAGGTTTTTGGAATTTTTTTTGTGGGGTTTTTTTGTGTTTTATAAAGGTTTGGATTATTTCTAGCTATCTAATCTCATCTGAACACTGAGGGGCTGAATATTATATATTTACATTTTGGAGACCTGCATCAATTTTTATAAGTTAGCAAGGCAATTTTGTGTTTTCTAGTACACAGACGCTTTCTCCACTTCTAAAAGGTTTTATTTTCATTAAGCTATGAAGGGAGAAGAATGTCAGTCAGTTTTTTTTGCATTAGCTCGGCTGGTTTATCTTAAGCATACTCAGTAGACTTGCCTCAGTTTTTCTCAAGCTATTGTTCTTTTTTACACCACGTTTGCACACTGCAGTGCATCTAGGGAATTTCAGTAGTCGGAATATACATGAAAAGAGACCCGCTCTACTTTCATAAGGTCCCTGGATGGATTGGACGAAACCTCAGGGCCCCATGGTGGAGCCAGAGCCGCATTCATATTCCTTGCCATCACCACGCATATGATAGCATGAAGCCCAGACCAATCGAAAACTTGACAGTAAGCCTTTTGATTTTGCGGGGAAGCCTTCATCAAGCTGAGAGAGGGAAGGGAATATAGCCCAAACTGGACTTCATACTGTGGCAAGTTTGAAATCCCAGCCCAACCACAGAGCTGCTTGATTGGAATAGTTGGAAACTGTGTCCAGGAATTCGGCAGCGAGAACCTGGCTTCCAGCAACTCCTGCCTTTTTCAAGGAAAATTCACCATACGGGTCACTTAGGAGCCTTATTATTCTATCAGAATTTTAAATACGAACATTCTTGTAAAGCATAGGTGTGAAGCTATATAATGTTTACTGCTGTACGTTTCTGTTCCACAGCCACTTTGTTTCTTAGCCTCGTGGTGGAACACTCTTGGCTAAAGCTGTCGTGCTTTGACATTGTGTTCTAGGCTGTTTAGTTACTTGGTCCTTATTCTACCTAAGAAATGTAAAGAAGCAAAACAAATGCTCCCTTAAGCTGTATATGTTAGCATTAGCTTCTCCTTTAAACATAACTACACTCCAACGTGTATTGTAGGTGCATTGTGAAACTGATCTCTACTTATTTGTGTGGGCATTTTAGTGGTATGTCAAAATTACCATCAAGTTCACTAATGATTTGTCATTGAGTTATGCCATTGATTAACTATTATTCTTGTTCATCTTTTTCCGGCTCATATGGCTGGGCGCTGGCACACGTCGATAGCTGCAGTGCGCTCCTGCTAGTGGTGCCTTTGGGTCTGCAGATGGAAGAGCTGAGAATTCCCTCCTGGGGGAGATGGCAGAGCCTCTGCTGCAGCTCCCCCCCCCCC
>Ga0065711_1044050_pt1 | contig 14352 bp, 14 predicted proteins | sample Hoacrofraction12_FD_59098 | JGI IMG/M metagenome (GOLD analysis project Ga0065711, IMG submission 59098) | Hoatzin crop microbial communities from Cojedes, Venezuela - Epithelial fraction 12 v2 (version 2) | ecosystem: Host-associated > Birds > Digestive system > Esophagus > Crop | place...
GGCAGCGGGAGTGCTGCTGGCTAGCAAGCCCCTCTGGATGGGATGCACCCAGCCCGCAGGGCATTGCCAGGCCAAATGGCTCGCCCAGAGGAGTTTCCATGCAGTTTCTAAACTGCAGTGAGATCATCCACTGCGTTATTTTGTGTCTCTCAAAATCCGAGTACTGCGAGAAGAGGGGGGAAATGAGAGGGAAAGTGAACAGTGTGGCTGTGAGGACGGCTTCCCTGGGAAATGGGGCTGCGTGCTCTCACACGCATTGCTCCTACCCGGGAAAAACATTTCAGTAGGTAATTACAAATTAAGCATTTAACAGGCATATCGTTTAGTGCCTCTGTTTTCAAAGAACCAATTAGAAGCTCATGAACAGAGAGACAGGTATTTAACTGTAGGTTCAAAGTTATTACAGGCATGATGAGTATCCCCTCCCCCCCAAAAAAACCCCAAACAAACAAAAAAAACCCCAAACCAAAAACCAAAACCAAAACAAATAAACAAACAAAAACCAAAAAACAAACATTGAATCTAGTAACAGCTGGTTGTTCTTCAGGCATAATCTTTCAGTAGCTGCTTGAGAGAACAGGAAAAAACCCAGCCCCAAACCAGCAAATCACAACTATTGCGTGTAACATCTACGCTTTGTCAGCTAAGGCTGGTAGTTCTTGGTTTTAATTCATGTAAGTGCCCCTCCCCTGCAACAGAGAATAAGCGGTAACGATTTCTATGCAAGCTAGCATTAGCTTTATTTGGCAGGTGGCTGCTGCCTTCAGAAAAACACAATAGAAAGTTACTTGAAAGAGGGTTTTCTTCAAGTGAGAAACTATTTTATTTTCTTTGTGTATATTGTATATTTAAGGAAACTGAATTGTTCAGTCAAAATGAATAAATAAATAAATACCGGTAAGATATGTTGTTTAATAGGCTATTACATGTTTTGATAGCATTATCATTTCTTGGCTTTGCTGGTATTTTTTTTTCTCTCCAGCAGTGCCATTAATCTTCAATCCCTTCTGCTCTATGTGGGCTGTTGTCCAGTGACCTAAAAACTGACATGTGTTACAGATTTTGGATCATTAGTATTTATATCTATTTGGGGGGGGGCACAAGGGGTTATTATTTGAAGAGTTCAGGTAGTGTTACGCTTTCTTTTTTCATTTATATATAAATATAGAGAATATTCACACACTGCATGTATACATGTGTGTAGCTTGTCTTCTGCAAATGATTAGACATGAAGTTTGTACTTAGGACAACTGTAAAGCCTGGTGACTGAGAGCAGGAACTGATGAGAACTAACCGGAATTGTAAAAAATTTATTTTCTCTGTACCTTTCCCGTCTTTGTGAGTTGGGGTTGTCCTCTTCTGGCAGCGGTGTTGGGCTATCCGCTTCCTCTGAACGTTTGAAGTTGTTTGCATAGAAGAGGGCTTGTAGCTTGAGCAGGAGTTGACTTGGCTGATGCAGTGTCCTGCACCCATGGTCAGAGTAAATATTTAAGATAATAGTGATCCTGAGGAGTTTAAACAGTTTTGGCACCCATAGGCAGCTTGTGGCTGAAGAATATCAGCTTATTGGGAGCAGTTAGGAACTTAGCCTCCGATATATGAAACATCTAAGTCAGTCCCATTTCTTATTTAAAAACACCTCCCACCCCATGAAAGCCCCCAAATCAACCGTGTAGTCAGTTGCTGTTGGTGAGCGTGTGGCCGAGGATGCTGTGTCTGAGCCTGTGTCACTGCCGCTCGTCAGAGGTGTCTGCCTTTGGAGGACCTGCAGACCACAGAGCCTGCCCAGTAGGACGTTTTTGAAGTTATGGTTACGACAGGGCCAAAATGCATAGCAGACTATACGGCTTTGCTTTAATTGTGTAAGAATTGTTAATATAATGAGAAAAAAGTGAAATATTTATCAAATCATGAATTATGTAGATCCTGCAGATATTGCTAATCAGCAGGTGCCAGAATAGTTTTCATAAAAGAACAGATAAATATTAAAAAGGCTCACTTTGCTTTTATGTGTGATTAGAGAAGTCCTCATGTAATGGAGTACTGTTTTTTACTTGTGTTCAAACTGTATTCTCTCTCCTTTAGCCTAAGAGCATACAACAACAATAAGCATTCTACATATGTAATACATGCTTTCATTAATTTGTGGTGATTTGCATATTCATAATTTGTTGCCTTTTTCCAGCTGTATCCGGATGCTTAAATATTAACCAAGAGATTTTTTCCAAATTTTTATTTTGTTGCCACATGAGCATAATTTTAAATAATGCATTTTTGATTTCCATGTGTCAAAGATGTTTAGAAATAAACCTTTTTTTGAATTAGTAGCCAAGAACACAGACATCCATCCGCCACTTGTTTAGATGTTCTTTTATCTGAAACCCAACTGTTTGATTAGTCCTATTTAGAAGATGCTGGAGGCTCGGATGCTCTATGAACACCTCTCTGCTCTTTAATGAACACTTCTGCGTCCTGCAGCAACACAGAATCAGAGCCTTATTGTCTAAGCCGTTACGGGTAGCTCTGTCAAAGGGGCACGTGTCATTTGCTGTGCTCAAGTTGCCTTTCATTTGTCAGATGACACCAAAGTCCCCCCCTTCGCGAGGACCCATGTTTATAGCACAAGCTTAGACCTCTTGGCTGCAATTCCTTATTGGAGTTCTTCACCTGAATCACAGACAGGAAGGGCACGAGGATATTGAAGAGATAATTTGTCATGAAAGATGTAGCAGCCCTCGAAGCCAGCAGCATCAGTGGTACCTGTGTGGCCATGCTGCTGGCAGCAGAGCAGGGCATGGTCTGTGATGAAGGGACCGTGCTGAGCGATAACCACACAGCAGGAGCACCCAAGGTACGCATACAATTGCTGTTTCATCTTGGTGTGGACTTTGCTTCTAAGGTCAACAAACCCAGATGTTATTGCCGGTAGGCCATATGCACACAGAAGGCAAAGCCTTGCACTGATGCGTCTGCCTCAGTGTTGAGAGCAGTTAATCAACTTCCCTACATAAAGGTGGGGGGCGGATGGGCAATTAGGTGTGATGATGAAGTATTTCTGTAACCTTGTTTACCCTTTAAACAGTGTGAAGGAAAAAGTTTCCATTAAAAAGTAGAATAGAAATTGGGCAAGTGCATAGAAAAGCTAGTGTTAAAGTAGATAAAAAAAAAAATTCTGCCCCTTTAACACCCTGCCTGTATTGAGAAAATGAGATCATCAGAGGATTCAGAGAGTGTGACTTAAAGAAGCAACAGCCTTTACAACAATTAACTCACAGGTACTGGGTAGAACATATACAACTAATGTGGACTGACAGAAGTTAGAAAGCTTTGTGCCACTTTTTCTCTTCCTATATCAAAAATACTAGTATCTGACAGGTCCATGTTTTGAGTTCTTTTCTATTACAGAAGGCATTGAAGTAATTAATAAATTGGCTGATACTGTTTGATTCTATAATGGATAAATAATGCCAGGAAAAGACTACATGTGAGGTAATAAATGCAGTATTTATGTAAGGCCTGCAGGGCCACACGAAGGAAGCATGCATGTTAATTCCCCATAAATGCAAAATAGACTGACCATTTCCTACTAAAATAGAAACCCTAGGATGAGTAGGGATAAATATAACTTTAATTCCTTATTTGTCTAATTTTACAATGCTCTAAGAGATTAACCTGTTACTGTGTTTTGGGGTGATTAGCCTGCTACATATTGTGATTAACCTTTTAGTTATCATGTCCATAAATCACTTTTCACTGTGTGCTTGCTCTAGGCTTGTGAACAGAAAAGCAAACTGTTCCTTCGTGCAGATCCTGTGACTTGGCTCTCCTTGTAATTCTTCCTGTGTCCTCTGGTTCTGAAGCTGATCTGAATTTTGGCTCAGTTTCCATCCCAATCCTTTGTGCCTTTGTCGTTCTCCCCTATGACTCATGCAGCTCTTTGCTCACATGTGCAGATTATCTGAGCTATTTTATTCTTCTTTGGATTAGTTATTTTTAATAGTGCTTTCAGGTTACACTGAGTGAAATTAGATGTTAAGTTTCAATCTACTGTTAAATTATTTTAACAATATTTTGGATATTGAAGGCATTAATTTAAACATTAGTTAATGGTAGACTCTTTCAATGAGACAACTTTTTTATTGCAAAAGCAAGGGTTTCATGTTCCTTACGCTTCCTTTCCTCGGGATATTTCTTTAGAAATTAGACAGCGTTGTATGGTTTCTCTTTTCATGTAACTGCTGTATCCAGGATACTTTGCAAGATATTATGTGCCATCCACAGCATTTTGTTATGTACTGAGGTTCTGTTGTAAAGCTGGCATTTCCATTAGAGTAGATCAGCGTGTTTTAGTCATCAGATGCCCATTACAATTATTTTATCACTTTTTTTTTTCCAGCAGAGTAATCGCTTTCTCATTGATCTGGACATACAACTGATAGATGGATGTAGGGGAAGGGCTGTAAGCAGCAGGCTCCAACTGCATTAGATTGATGTATCGGGCAGCTTCCAGCTGGGTGTGATAGGAAGATTACAGGGCTCCAGCTGTATCTCTGTACAACTCAAAGTGAGCCCTGTAAAATCTATCCAAAAGATTCAGCATAGTCATTGAATCCTCCAGATCTTCCCATGACAGCAGATGTGGGAAGTACTGAAAGGGGAACCTTAATTTTCAAAGGCACTGAGGTTCGGGGCATCATCAATATACGTACTGTGGTTCTATCTGTAGGTACAGATCTTTGAAACAAAAATAACAAATTAAATTATCCGGAAAACCTTTCCCATTCTACCTGCAGATGTGTAAGTTATTTTCCTTAATAACAGCAGGTGATATTAATAACCATGAAATTGCCCAAGGAAGGATGCGGTGCTGCAGAGGGTCGCTGGGCAGAGGAGGACAGCTATGCCTCATCCTGTGCTGTACCTGGGGGAGGTGGGAGGCGTGCTGGGGCCGGAGGGCAGGAGGAGAGCCCAGAAGATGGAGCAGGGCTTTCAGACGCATTTCCCATTGTTTGCTCTGTAGTATGAGGAAACGTTTTGCAAAGGAATTTACCGGCCTTTTGTACCCGCTGGTGGGCCCATCGCACTCGTGCCCCTCTGGGAGTCCTCTCCCGCGTTGTGGGTACTGGCATCAGTGGGCTTGGTTTGCTACCCACAGCCTCTGTCCAGAAGTGATCCAAATCACACAGTTTTTTCTTTAAAAAAACAGTTGGCTGACTAGAAAGTGATGACAACAACAAAACCAAATGTTGTGCAGGTCTTCTGGCCTCTTTTATATCCTTTAGGAAGTACTGTTTTTAGTGGCTATATTTATTATAAACTGTATTCTCTGCTTGTGTGATAAATGTAAAAATTACATTGGAAGAGACAGCACCACTACATAAATTGAACTAATTTTCCTTCTGTACTTCTAGTCAAGTTCTAAAAATCACATATATAGTACAACTTAATGTTTGTACAGAGAAAATTTTGTAATTGGATACCATTTGCTGAAGACTGATCAAAAAGAAACCAATAAAAATATTGACTAGTTTGTAAGTGTTAGAATGACTTAAAGATTTGGCTTTTCTTCTTGTACAACCTTGTATTTCATCCTGATTGTAGGACCTAGCCTCACTAATTACTTTGGCACAGTCTCATATAATTAATTTTATACAAAATTGACTGGTCCAGAGCTCAGAATGCACCCACATGTCCACATCATTTGTACAAAAATAGCAGCCTTAAGATAGTATTTTTTCTTATTTTTTTTATTTCCACAGATCTGTCCTTTTGCACTCATTGCTTGAGACTGTGCTGTTTACTGAATGACTAACATATACAGATTCAGGGTGGTTTATTTGAGGCTCTGAGAAAGACAAGGCAGCATATGTACAACAGAAGCACTTGGGTAGCGTAGTTAATCTGTTTGAAAAGGTTTGGTTTTTATGATAAACACATTTTTGTTAAATGAGTACTGCAGTAGTTTAGTGTCAAGAATTCTGTAAAATACAGTAAATGGTTAAAATATCTAGGAGAGCAGATTTCGCCTTGGCAGGATCCCGTGGGAGGCTGCCCTGGAGGGCAGAGGGGCTCGGAGCACAAGGACGGTCCTTTCCAGCCATCAGGAAATCAAGCGAGCGTGGCAGGAGGTCAGCACAGGCAGAGCTCATGCACAAAACCACAGGCACCAAAGGGGGTAGCAGGTGGCGTGCATGGATGGAGAAGGGGTGCAGAGGCTCATTGGCAGAGCTTTAAACTAGATGTGAAGGGGGAGGGGGAACACATTGGGCCTGCCGGTGATAAAATGTGGGGTGATACGCAATGGTTGGAGGGATGGGGTGCTAGCACGGGCCCTCAGCCTGTTGCCCAGAGGAGTGCTGGGGACACTGGAGCACAGTCAAAGTCTTGCAGAGATGAGTTGGGAGCTCCTGAGGTAGGAGGTACCAACAAGGAAGTTTCTGTGAAACATCCCAAGGGAAACAAGGGGTGTTCCTCTGTGAAGGTGACATGGCCAGCAGCCCAGATGAAGTGCCTCTACGCAAACGCATGCAGCATGGGAAACAAACAGAAAGAGTGGAAGCCACTGTGCTGCTAGAAAGCTATAATCTGATTGCCCTTACTGAAACTTGGTGGGATGAATCCCATGACTGGAGCGTGGCTATTGACGGCTACAGGCTGTTTACAAGGGACAGGTGAGGAAAGAGGCGTGGAGGCATTGCCCTCTACACCAAGAAATCAATACAGTGTGAAGGGCTGTCCCTGAAGAATAGCCATGAGCAGGTTGAAAGCCTATGGGTAAGAATCAGAGACAGAGGCAACAAGGGGAACATGGTCGTGGGTGTCTACTACAGGCTGCCCGATCAAGGGGAGCCTACTGACGAAGCCTTCTTCCTCCAGCTCCAGGAGGCTTTGTGCTTGCAGGCTCTCGTCCTGCTGGGGGACTTCAAGCACCCGGACATCTGTTGGAAAAGTAGCATGGCGAGCAGTAGGCAATCCAGGAGTTTCCTAGAATGCATTGAGGATAACTCTTTAAGCCAGGTAATTGACACCCCTACTCGAGGGGATGCAATACTGGACCTGATGCTCACCAATGCGAGTGAGCTCATCGGTGACCTCAAGACTGGAGGCAGCCTGGGCTGCAGTGATCATGCATTGGTGGAGTTCACAGTCCTGAGGGATACAAGAAAGGCAAGCAGTAGAGTCAGGACCCTAAACTTTAGGAAAGCCAACTTCCAGCTCTTCAAGGAGTTAGTCAGTAGGACCCTCTGGGAAATGGCCCTCAGGGACAGGGGGGCAGAACAGAGCTGGCAGATCTTTAAGGATGCTTTCCATAGAGCACAGGAGCTCTCCATCCCCAGGTGTAAGAAGTCAGGCAAGGAATGGAAGAGACTGGCATGGCTGAGCAGGTCAAACTAAAGAGCAAGAGGGAAGTGCATAGGCAGTGCAAGTAGGGACAGATACCTTGGGAAGAGTATAGGGATGCTGCCTGTTCGTGTAAGGATGAGGTAAGGAGGTCCAAGGCGCAGCTGGAGTCGAACTTGGCAAGGGATGCTAAGAATAACAAGGAGGTCTTCTACAGGTATGTCAACCAGAAAAGGAAGGTTAAAGAAAGTGTTTTCCCCCTGATGAACAATAATGGCAACGTTGTTATCAACAGATGAGGAGAAGGCTGATGTACTCAACAACTTTTTTGCCTCAGTCTTCACTGGCAACCTCTCTCCTTGCCCCTCCCCAGTTGATGGACTGCAAAATGGGAACCAGAGGGGCAAACCTCCTCCCACTGTAATGGAAGACCAGGTTCGGGACCACCTGAGGAACCTGAATGTACATAAGTGTCTGGGACCTGATGAGATGCATCTCAGAGTCCTGAGGGAATTGGCTGATGTCATTGCCAAGCCACTGTCCATCATATTTGACAGGTCATGGCAGTCAGGCAGTCCCTGGTGACTGGAGGCAGGAAAACATTGTGCCCATTTTTAAAAAGGGTAGGAAGGAGGACCCTGGGAACTACTGACTTGTCAGCCTCACCCCTGTGCCTGGGAAGATCATGGAGCAAATCCCCGTAGACACTATGCTAAGGCACATGGAGCAGGGAGGTGATTCGAGACAGTCAGCATGGCTTCACCAAGGACAAGTCCTGCCTGACCAACCTAGTGGCTTTCTATGACAGTGTGACTAGATCAGTGGACAAGGGAAGAGCTATGGATGTGATCTGTCTGGACTTCTGTAAAGCCTTCATCACAGTCCCCCACAACATCCTTCTCTCTAAATTGGAGAAATATGGATTCGATGGGTAGACTTGTTTGGTGGCTAAGGAATAGGTTGGAAGGTCGCAGCCAGAGGGTAGTGGTCAATGGCTCGATGTCCAGATGGATGCCGGTGACAAGTGATGTCTGTCAGGGGTCCGTACTGGGGCTGGTGCAGTTCAACATTTTCATCAATGACTTAGCGAGATCGAGTGCACTCTCAGCAAGTTTGCAGTCAACATCATGCTGAGTAGTGCAGTTGACACACCAGAAGGACAGGATGCCATCCAGAGAGACCTGGAAAAGCTCAAGAAATGGGCCTATGTCAATCTCATGAGATTCAACAGGGCCAAGTGCAAGGTTCTGCATGTGGGTCGGGGCAACCCCCAATGTCAGTACAGGCTGGGGGATGAAGGGATTGAGAGCAGCCCTGCCGAGAAGGACTTGGGGGTACTGGTGGATGAAAAGCTGGATATGAGTCACGAATGTGCGCTCGCAGCCCAGAAGGCAAACCGTGTCCTGGGCTACATCAAAAGAAGCATGGCCAGCAGGGCAAGGGAGGTGATTCTGCCTCTCTGCTCTGGTGATACCCCACCTGGAGTCCTGTGTCCAGCTCTGGAGCCCCGGGCACAAGAAGGACATGGAGCTGTTGGAGCAGGTCCAGAGGAGGGCCACAAAGATTATCAGAGGGCTGGAGCACCTCTGCTGTGAGAAAAGGCTGAGAGAGTTGGGGCTGTTCAGCCTGGAGAAGAGAAGGCAATGGGGACACCTTAGAGCAGCCTTCCAGTACCTGAAGGGGGCCTATAGGAAAGACGGGGAAAATCTTTTCAAAAGGGCTTGTTGCCATAGGACAAGGAGCAATGGCTTTAAATGAAGGGAGGGCAGATTTAGGCTAGATAAAAGGAACAAGTTTTTTACCATAGGGGTGGTGAAACACTGGCACAGTTTGCCCATAGAGGTAGTGGAGGCCCCATCCCTGGAAACATTCAAGGCCAGGTTGGACAGGGCTCTGAGCAACCTGATCAAGTTGAAGATGTCCCTGCTCGTTGCAGGGGGGTTGGCCTAGATGACCTCTAAAAGTCCTTTCCAACCCAAAGCATTCTATGATTCTATGAAAGACACAACTTAGCTGAAGCTAAAACTGGAAGATCCAGGGAAGGTTATGGAGCAAATCCTTCTGGAAACCATGTCCAAACACAAAGAAGTCAAGAAGATGATTGGGAATGGCCAGCATGGAGTTATTGCGGGCAAGATGTCCCTGAGTTTTTTTGGGTTGCCTTTTCTGATGAATGGCTTGCATGTGTGGGTAAGGGGAGAGCAGCTGAGGTTGCCTATCTTCGACTTCAGCAAGGCCTCTGACTTTGTCTTCCACAGTATCCTTACAGACAGACTGGTGAAATACAAGATGGATTAGTGTATTAAAAGGTGGATGGGAATTTGCTGCGAGGGCTTGCGGGACTTCTCATTGCTATGTCTAGATGATGGGAAGATGTAGAGCAGACAGAGGTAGACAGCAAAAGGAAGAGAGGCAACGGACACAAGCCGCAATGCAGGAGATTCACATCAGGGGTAAGGAGGTTGCTTTTCACTGTGAGGGTGGTGAAACAGTGGAGCAGGGGCCTAGAGCAGTTGTGGGATCCCCTTCCTTGGCTCTCGGCAACCTGCTGTAGTTGATGCTGCTTTGAATGGGTTGTCGACCAGATGGCGTCTAGTGGTCCCTTCCAACCTGAATCACTGTCATTCTCAGTGATTTCAAGAAGTATTACTTCCCTTTTATTTTTGTACATTTTCTGCCAATTTACAGTGATGTAAAATTGACATAACAGAGTGGGGTATCATTTTAAGACCAGTCCTACAGAACTGGCAAAGATGCTATCTGTGCTGTAAGGCTCCAGACCAACCCTGTGTTCTAGAAGGAGCTATGTGTGTAGGTGTTTCTTGACCTGCATATAAATCTGCCTGAGACAACAGTATCGTTCCTCCTGTGTAAACACATGCAGTTTCTCACTAGGTAATTGGGGCTGGGTTTGGGAAGGTGAAAGAAAAACTGAGAAGGGGAGGATGAAGGCTGAGGGCTACAGCAGTGGTATCACCACCTTTTCTTCCAGTGGCATTCACAGCAGAGGTACCAAAATTCAGAACAGAGGCAGTTTACTGAATCTTCTTCTAAATGTTTTTTGGGAGATTGAAACCTCAGACTTCACTTGTATGAAATCTGAGCTAATTTAATGGGCTTTGAATAAATATCTGATACAACTGTTGTATCAGATAACTGTAATTGCAAAGAAAGAAGAAAAGACTGGTAAATGCAGTAAACCAGCTTCCAATATGTGCACCTAATTTTCTTATTCCTGGAATATTGCCTCAAGCCTTCTCGGAATACAGTAGCCATTATTTCTGAGGTTATAGCTAAATTGAAGGAATATTTTGCCAAGCAACTATTTTGAGAATTCAGTTCATCTAAATGAAAAAAAAACCCAAACACTAAATAGCAGTTTTTGTAAAGTATCTAAAATTGATTTTCAGACATGTATCTAGGGGATAACTAGGAATTTGGATGCCTGAAACAGCTAGGGTATCTCAAAAGTGTAATAGAAGATTATTTACTTTTGCGTAAGTGTGAAGAAATTACTGAGTGGTAAAGGACTTGTAACCTGGCTTTGTGGCATTTTGTGAGTAAACTTCTCAAACTCGTTGGAACTGAGCAGTCTTTAAAAGTGAACCCAGAAATGTAAAAGCTTTTGACTCTTTGGCTCTGTTGGTTTTTTTTTCTCCCAGACTTCAGCCAAGTACTTTATAAATGTTTTGAGAAAGATGTTATGCTGTCTGGGGAGCAAGCAATAAAAGGCTAACTAAAAGCAAAATGTTTAAAATAAAAGTTGATTTCATGCAGATGCTTTAAAAGTGATATTTAAAATGAATGGGCTAACAATAAATATTTGAAAAGTACAGTTTGCAACAAAAACCCAGCAGTACTCATACCGAGCTCTCTACGAAGGAATTTAATTGCAGAGATTTATTTGTGCATGACTGACTGTTGGATATTCTTTTTATGGTATGTTAAGTTTATATGCTGTGGGTACTGTATTTGTTTCGCTGTAATTTCTAATTCCTAAACACAGGAGAATTAGTTTCAGTGGAACAGTAAGAATGGAGTATTAGTTTAAAGTTTCATTGAGTTATCATGGGAGACTTAATTTGGCTGACATTCCTGTCTAAGGCCTTGCTTCTGGCTTATCCTTTTAGTTAGTTCCACTAGGGCTGAATAGTATATTGTCTTTTCGTGTTAGTAGTCACTGCAGTGCTAACATCCCACACCCTGAGAAGAGATCTGGGGAACATCCCCTCTAGGTTGGGTGGAATTGTTCATATGCATAGTTATTTGTGTGAGGAAGCATTCAAACTTGAAGCCCAAGTGTCTTCCAGGGAAATGATTTGCTATCTTTGCTTGTAAATATTTAAGGTCTTTTAATTATGCTGAGATAAATTGAGTGAAAGAAGATAATTTACTTTCAATCATAAAATCTGGCCAGTCTAGTAAGCATGAATTTAGTGAGTTTATTAGGTTGAAGACAGGTTTCTACTTGTATTTCTGGTCCTAAGAAGTTCAAATTATGAAGAAATGCCCTCGATCGGTCATTCAGTGATTTTGTACTGTCTCTGGCAGAATTCCAGGCAAATTTATGAATGCTTTTAGACAAATATGAGAGTAAACTAAAGCTGTCATATTAGTTCATGTTACTGCTGAACAAACTAGTTCAGACTCAGTAAGGATCTGTATTACATCCATTCTGAACCCAGGCCAGTTCCTTATTTTTAGAAATGAAACAGAGTTCAAATCTTGAGGTTTGGAAACATTTTTCACTTCTGGGAGACCTGGAATTCGAAATGGCCAAGTACCACATAAAACTACACTTGTAGTAGTGTTGATCATGGAAGTACTAAGGATTTGTAAAAGAAAGGTTTTGTTGGTGTGGTGGTTTTTTGTTTGTTCTTGGCGGGTTTTGTCTGTGCTTTGTTTTTGTTTGGGGTTTTGGGGCTTGGGTTTTTTTCTTCCTAAAAGACCTTTCTCATCTTGTCATTGAGAGCTAAAACATCAGGTAGAACTTAGCCAGCATTCTGGATAACTGCACACATACAGTACTGCTTCTGCGGTTTGTCTGAGAGCAGATCCTTTTGTATCTGTGAGATTGTCTTACATAAATGTAAAAGGTGTTTATCTTTTCTATCTGGAGTACACAGATGGGTTGTTTAAAACTATTTCTGTGCAGAATAGATTCTACAAACCGGGGTAGTTCCAGGTCATCGAGACAAATAGTTGTAGCATATGTTTTCCTCTACAAGCTGTACCTGAGAACCTCTCATAGACTTTCAAAACACTGGCCTTGAGAGGCTGTTATAATTGCCTGAGACAAGCATGCTTAAAATAGAACATAATTTCCATACGTTTCAAACTGAAATAGAATTTGAGAGATTAATATTTGAGTTTGTCAGTGATTATTTTGCTGTTATGCTTAGCGTGCCTGTTGTATGTATTTCAGCATAGCAACGTGAGGTCAGTTCAGACCTCACATGATGGACGTGGTTCTGTTTACTTCACCATTCTGCATATGTCTCTTGCTGGTTTTGGCCCCCTCCCTGGTCTAAGTACGTCTGGCTCCCACAGCACCTCCTCGCAGGGCTGCTGCTCCTGCCCTGACCATCGTGAGGCTCCCCTGGACTCACTCCAGTTTGTCCTTGTCTCTCCGGTTCTGGAGGCCTGTATTGGGTTTGCCTGGCAAGGTTTTGGTAGCAGGGGAGAGGGGGGCTACAGGGGTGGCTTCTGTGAGAAGCTGCCAGAAGCTTCCCCCATGTCTTACAGAGCCAGTGCCAGCTGGATCCAAGACAGACCCGCCGCTGGCCGAGGCTGAGCCCATCAGTGAGGGTGGTAGCACCTCTGTGATAACATATTTAAGAAAGGGGGGAAAATACTGCTGCTTAACAGCATCCAGGAGAGAGGAGTGAGACTATGTGAGAGAAACAACTCTGCAGACACCAAGGTCTGTGAAGAAGGAGGGGGAGGAGGTGCTTCAGGTGCCGGAGCAGAGATTTTCACCCTGCAGCTCATGATGAAGACCATGGTGAGGCAGGTTGTGCCCCTGCAGCCCATGGAGGTCCACTGTGGAGCAGATATCCACCTGCAGCCCATGGAAGACCCCACCCTGGAGCAGGTGGATGCCCAAAGGAGTCTGTGACCCCATGGAGAGCCCACACTTGAGCAGGCTCTGGGCAGGAATGGTGACCCTGTGGGGGACCCACACTGGAGCAGCCTGTGCCTGAAGTACTGCACCCTGTGGAAGGGACCCACGCAGGACCAGTTCATGAACAACTGCAGCCCGTGGGAAGGACTCATGTTGGAGAAGTTCATGGAGGACTGTCTCCCATGAGTGGGACTCTGGACTGGAGCAGGGAAGAGCATGAGGAGGAAGGAGCAGCAAAAGCCATGTGTGATGACCACAACCGCCATTCCCCGTCCCCCTGCACCGCTCGGGGGGAGGAGGGAGAGAAAATGGGGAGTGAAGTTGAGCCCGGAAAGAAGGGAGGGATGGGGGGAAGGTGTTTGAAGATTTTTTTTTTTTTTATTTCTCATTACCCTATTCTGATTTCATTGGTAATAGATTAAATTAATTTCCCTGAATCAAGTCTGTTTTGCTTGCGAGGGTAATTGCTGAGTGATCTCCCTGTCCTTATCTCAACCCACGAGCCCTCCTTCATATTTTTCTCCCCCTGTCCAGCTGAGGAGGGAAAGTGATAGAGCGGCTTTGGTGGGCACCTGGTGTCCGGCCAGGGTCAGCCCACCACAAGGCTTGGGGTGGACCTGCTGCAGAGCAGCTCTGTGGAGAGGGACCTGGGTGTCATGGTGGATGACAGGTTAACCATGAGCCAGCAGTGTGCCCTGACTGCCAAGAAGGCCAATGGGATCCTGGGGTGCATCAAGAAGAGTGTGGCCAGCAGGTCGAGGGAGGTTCTCTGTCCCTTCTACACTGCCCTGGTGAGGCCTCATCTGGAGTACTCTGTCCAGTTCTGGGCTCCCCAGTTCAAGAAAGATGAAGAGCTGCTGGAGAGAGTCCAGCGGAGGGCTACAAGG
>Ga0065711_1044051_pt1 | contig 14351 bp, 13 predicted proteins | sample Hoacrofraction12_FD_59098 | JGI IMG/M metagenome (GOLD analysis project Ga0065711, IMG submission 59098) | Hoatzin crop microbial communities from Cojedes, Venezuela - Epithelial fraction 12 v2 (version 2) | ecosystem: Host-associated > Birds > Digestive system > Esophagus > Crop | place...
TACCGGGGCTGGGCTTCCCACCTCGCGGGCCGGCCTGGCCGAGCCTCCCGCCCCTCCGGGCCCTCCCCGGGGCGATGCCGTCGGATTTCGGATCCGGTGGGAGGGAGGGAGGAGGAGGAGTTGGGGTTCCCCCTCCTGCCAGCGCTCCCCGCTGCCACCGATCAGCGCTAACCTTTATTTGTCATTGTCCCTAACCTTGTACTGGTCCCACTGGTCCCACTGGTGGTACTGCCGTCTGCCAGCCTTGCGGTCTCCCCGCCATCGCTCCTCCACCACGGCTTGGGAGCGCCCGGAGCAAGAGCAGGCCTTGCCTGGAGCGCAGGGAGGGGGAGAGGTAGCGCTGTGTTTCGGTAGCTCTCTCCTCGCACGCTCCGTTTTTAAAAGAGCAGAAGTGAAAACTCTCCAAAGTGAATGATTATCCGGATTTTTATCTTCCTGGCGCGGCCGTCGTTAGTGTGGCGCTGGGGGCGGCGGCAGCACGGCGGGCATCGAGCTGCCTGGGAGCTGAAATCCCGTGAGCCGCAGGACGATGCCCAGAGCAGACCAGCTCGGCGTTCCAGCCGCACAGCAGTGGGGTGTAAAACAGAAAGGCCTGAAAAAACGGTCACGAGAAATGGGTGTCCCGGTCTGATTCTGGGCGTCACGTGCCAGCGAAGAGGTCTGGGCGCCTGCTCTGCCGTGTTCCGTTTGGAAAGCGGTGGCTGCGCGTGCTCTCTGCGTCGTCTTCCGCGCGGCGCGGGCGAGCGGTGGTGGCTCTGACAGGGCCGGGTGACCGGGCAGAGATCTGTGGCTGTGATTTCCCTTTTCCTTTCTGTGTGCACGGCGTTGAGTACGAGCTGGGTGATTCTTGCCAGCGCGTAGAAGCAAGCAGCGTTATTGAGCACGTGGTTCTTTTTACAATCTTTGTGGGATTAAACATTCATGCCTGGGGAGGGGCATTGTATTTAGAGCTTTTTAACACACAAAATGAGCAAATTGAAACTCACTCTCTCGTTTTATCTTTTAGATCAACTCATATGTAGAGTGTTGTGAGTCTGTGAAGCACCTGAGCAGTTTCTTTCACTCCTCCTAGAAGGCCAGGTGTCACAGGGAAGCTTCACGCTTTTGTTACGAGAATTAAGTGGCCTCCAGAAGCGGCAGCGGATTACCGACCTTCTGCTGAGTGGGTGGCAGCACCATTAAAAATGTAATATTTCAGAAAGTTTATTTTGTTCTCGCGATGTCCTTCTGCTCGTGGCTGTTCCGGTGTTGATGCCTGAGTTTATCTAAAGAGCGTGAACCTACCAAAGGCTGTTTGTTTCCGTGGTGGGCGCAGGGAGTGGGAACAAGCTGCCGCTGTTCACAAGGAGTAAGTCTCTGCAGCTGAGCTGTTTGAGCCATTTTGTTGGCTTCACCTCTTGAAGGTTTTCTCAGGATCTAAGCTCCCCTGCTAAAACAGGGATCAGACATGGAGCCAATGTGTTGAGTTTGGTCCTCCAAACTACAGCGTGTGCAAGCGTCGCTTGGACAGTGTGCGCACTGATCTCCCTGTGCCTGCCTGGGGACTCCGACCCAGCAGCTCTGTAAGGGTTTGCTGGAAAATGAGCAGCTGTCTGGTGTCCTGGGGAAAGAGGTTGTAAGGAGAGGCTGCATCCTCAGAAATCACAGAATCACTGCATGGTAAGGGTTGGAAGGGACCTCTGTGGGTCATCTAGTCCAACCCTCCTGCTGAAGCAGGTGTATGTGAATTTTAACTTACCCTGCTAATTTAGTCCTCCACAAAGATCTCTGGAAAGAAACACTGAGCAGTATATGTGCAGCATGTGGGAAGCATGTTCGGGTGCGTGCTCCAGGCACAAAACTACGTTGGTTTTAAGTAGTGTTGGTTTGTAGTCTGACCAACTTAGATGTCTTACAAAATAGGTTCTTGTAACATACTTCTGAGCTGCTTAGTATTTCCTTTCTACAGACAGGAAATGATGGCGAAGGGGCACCCATCGTTATGATTAGTCTCTGCTAATTGAGAACAGACCTCGATTTCCTAGATCCTTAATCAGGAGTTAAGCCATGCTCCTTTTTATTAGTCCCTGATTCATGTAGAGCCAACAGATTGCCTGCAAATTTCTGTAATGGTGAAAAGGAATTAGAACCTGGGGCCAAGCAGAAGAGATCAGAACTGCGAGTTCCATTTCCATGTAATCTGAGGCAGGAAGCAGGGAAGAGACTTACCCAGCAATGCACGTTGTATCCGAGAAGGTTTTTTGATATCAAAATACTGTTTCCTGCAACCTTATAATTTACTCTGTGATTAGTTTTGTTACTAACAAAGTAAAAAAGTTCTTGAAGTAACTTTTAGATTACTTTAGTTTTAATTTTAAGAGGAATAGGACTTCTGGTTCAACAAAGGAAAGGTCTGCCCAGTTCTGAACGCCTGGGTGTGCGAGGAGGCTGGGGAAGTCCCTGTTTTTTTCCTAGCCTTATCTGATGAGTGCATTGTCATTTCATAATTCCCGGAATTTGGCACATCGTGAGCCTGGGGTGAAGCAGAGAGCAGCTAACAGGCTACTGCTCATCACGCACGGGACAACAATGGGCGTGTGGAAGGATGTTAAGATTATAAATCCTAAACACTCCAGAAGATCAAGATATTTCACTTATCTCTGCATGTCCCAAAGGCAGAAATAAGGTGGTAGATGTCTTCGAAAGGCTGGCTTGCCACTGGGTGCAGTGACGGCCAGACCGCAGGGCTCGGCTGAGCAAGGGGAGGCGCATCCTGTGGAGTGTGAAAAACACGGTTGCCTCATTGTTCTTGCAAGACCTTCCATTCTTTTCAGTTTGTTTATTTGGCGAAGCTCTGCCAAGTTTTGAAATGAGCAGAAATCTAGCTTCACCGCTGTGTCTGGGCAGTGGAACTCACTTGCAAAACTACTTGGAGGACTTTTTTTTTTGTCTGCTTTAAAAGAAGTATGATCCAATGCAAACATATACATTAATAGAACTGCTCGCCTGGGCAGACTGTTGCAGGCCGACTGTTTGATTAAGAAGGATCTGTGAATTAGCCAGGAGAATTCCAGAACAAAGTTCTCATTTTTCATGTATTAACACTGTAAAGTTTGTAACAGGTTATGACTAGTGCTGCTACTGCGTGCTGCTAGGGAGCCGAGCGGGATGTGACTTGGTGATGATGGAAGCAGAATTGTATTTCCGTATGTCTGCGTGGTAAACAGTAAGCAAAGAGGCAAAACAGAGTTGTTTTAAGCGAAGAAGTTGAGTTTTGCAAAGCAGTTGTAAGTAACCGCCAAGCCGGAGAGTGTCCGCGTGCTGCCCCTGCTCCTGCCGGGGCTACTGAAATGTGTTTTCCTTCTCTGCCTTCCTGCAGGTCTCTTCCTTCCTGGAAATTCCGCAAAGAGCTAGCGTTCCCGGGCTGTTGGATCTCTTCCGTGTTAATGGATAAGATTTGATATGTGCCCTGTAAATCCTGCCCTGGGACTCTGTGACCGGTGGGGTGCCTGATGCCTGTGATCCCCATTCCCCGCCGGGTCCGTTCGTTCCACGGCCCCCACACGACCTGCCTGCATTCGGCCTGTGGCCCGGTGAGGACCACTCACTTGGTGCGTACCAAGTACAACAACTTCGACATCTATCTCAAATCCCGATGGATGTACGGATTCATCCGATTCCTGCTGTACTTCAGCTGCAGTCTCTTTACCTCCATCCTCTGGGTGGCACTCTCTATCTTGTTTTGCCTTCAGTACCTTGGCATCCGGATCTTTCTGCGTTTCCAGTACAAACTCTCCATCATCCTCCTCTTACTGGGGCGAAGGCGGGTAGACTTCAGCCTCATGAATGAACTGCTCATCTATGGAATTCATGTGACCATGCTGCTAGTGGGGGGGCTGGGATGGTGTTTCATGGTTTTTGTGGATATGTAAATAAAACAAGTGCATGTGGGCTGAGAAGGTGACTTTTCTTCTACCCCAAAAATGTGTCAATATCCTCTTTTCTTTTTTTATATAAATTATTTTATTTATCAGTGCTACTTTTTATTGATAAATTAACGTACTTGTCTCTGGAATTTGTATCTTTTTGAGGGTTGAGGTGCCATTTTGATTACCCAAGTGCAACACTTGATTGGGTGTTTTTTTTCTTTGCACAGTGTGAGTTAATGGAAGTCTCTTCTAGTCCATAGGAGCCTGCCTTGCTGCTTTTCCTGTGGGCATGAAAAAGGCAACAGTTTATCTGGAGGACAGAAGCCAGGCAACTTTGCACACCACACTCTTAATCCATCTTCACCCTTTTTCTGAAAATGTTCCTTAATGTCTCAGGCATGTAATACTTATCCTACTTGACCCGTGTTATCCTTTCTCTGTGTAGTTTGCGTTTTGCATATTCCCTGCTAAGAATGTGGGGCCAAATTCAACAGAATGTGGAGGGTTTGGGTTTCTTTCTTCCTGTTTTTTTTTGGGGTTGTGCAAGACGTGCATTTGGCCCGCCGTACTGGTCTGTTCACTTTAACATAATGATACAGCTTGAAGGGCTTTGTGCTTTTCAGGCAGTTAGTGCTGAGTGATGGAGGCTTCCCCTGCTCGAGCAAATCCACGGGAGTGGTGGGAGCAGAGTTTGATATCGTGTGCTCTTGAAACTCCCAGTCAGGGCAAGCGTCTTACCATTTTGTAATGATTAAGGGGAAGCCGTCGCAATTGTCCGTAGTGTTTAGGTGTTGGCATTTGGTTCTACTTTTCCCTGAATTGATCAGTTGCCGTTTTCTCACAGAGGTACTTCTGTCTTACGGAGTGTGGTGAGCTGGGACTGTCTTACCTAGGAGAAATTGAAAGCAGAGTACAATCAGAAACAGCAAGAACTGTTCTCTGCGGTTACAGAACATGTTCTTTCTCCTGCCTCTGCAGCGGTGAGCGTGGGGTCACTGGGGAGCTTTGCTAACAGCTCGAGAAGGGAGTTAAGCACTGAGCTCAGTTTTTCTGGTCTTGATCTAAAATCTCAGACTGTTCCTCTGCAGTCAGTCAAGTAGCTGTTTATTTCTGGAGTCCAGAAGCTGGCCTGAAGTTTGTTTTTATTCTTTGTTTGTTTTGTTTTTCCTTATAATGGAACATTGCTCTCTTCCATGTGTTCCTTAAAGAACTGTTTAAAAAGAAGTTGGTAAAAATGATGCAGACCCTTTTTTCCCCGCCCCTGAGATCAGTGGAGTCGATCGTAACAGAATAAGCAAGACTGAAAATACGTGATTGTTCTTTTATGACCTCTTTGGTCTGAGGTATGAATGTGGTTGAGAACAAAGCCAGTTTGCACACAGGGAAGGATACTGCATATTTCAGCTTGTGGATGCAAAATACAGAAGCTTCTGTCTGAAGCCCAAAGCTAAAGCAAACCCAGAAATTATCTCGTTATGAAGTGTTACAGGTAATGCAGACTGAACACGCAGAGCTGAATAAATAACAGGCTGTGGTGGCATGAACTTTAGATTAGCCCCGCGAGAGCCAAAGGCTGTTTCTGCAGGAAAGATACGATGTCAGCATATGTCACAAATGATGTCTGGAGGTCTCCTCCTAACCGTAGAGCTCCCCAGAGCTTTGTTCTGGGGTTGCTTTCTGGGCTGCAGGTCCTCAGCGTCCTGCAGGTCCGAGCTACAGCTTGCTCGGTTCGCGGAGGGAATTCCCAGTGGTTCCCAGCCCAGTGCTTTTCTCACCAGTACAGCTGTGAGCCTGGGGCATCGCAGCTCCGGTGCGCAGACTGTGGAGCTCCTGGGATGGCTGTGCGCAAGATTTTCTGCAGGAAACCTGTTACAGACAGCCCTGGTGCGAGCTGCGAGACCAGCCGGGACCCCAGCAAGGCACAGCCGAGAGCAGCTCTCCCTCACCCGTCGCAGGAGGCGCAGCCTGGAGAGTGGGGGTGGGATGGTAGGACCTTGTTTCACCTTGGAGTGGCTGTATTTTAGCACTCCTTATAACAATGAGTAAAAGAATCATAGAATCATAGAATGGTTTGGGTTGGAAGGGACCTTAAAGACCATCTGGTTCCACCCCCCCTGCCATGAGTGGGGACATCTTCCACCAGCCCGGGTTGCTCAGAGCTCCATCCAACCTGGCCTTGAACCCTGCCAGGGAGAGGGCAGCCAGAGCTTCTCTGGGCAACCTGGGCCAGCGTTTCACCAACCTCATAGTGAAATTGCCCCAAAAGGGTGATTTGTGGTACGTGTGGGTGCTGCTGCGCTCCCCACCCGGGCCTACTTCAGCTGGAGGGTGCTCTGTGATGTAGACACTCGACTGCTTGGCCAAACCTGTGGTAGTTTGGTTCAGCCTCCGAAAGAAGTGAAGGTCAAGGCTGTGACCAGGTGATGAACTTCTCTAGTCCCAACCTGTTCTTTGAAAACCCACGCAGGAACGGGGTGACATGGTGAGCTTTGATGTGTATGAGCTGGGAAACCGGAACAGCGATCACGCGATTAACACGTGAATAGCAGGTGGTTCTTCCAAGACTAATTTGGTCAAGGAACAAAGGAGGTTGTGGGTATGAGGAGTCTCATACTTACCTTTTCCATTACATGTAATTTGACTACAACTACTTTATTCCATAAATATGACAGCCTGAGCGAGCCTTTTTTGAGCTCTTCCTGCTAAGTGGCTGGCTGCACGGCGGTGATCGCTCCGTGAGCTGGGACACCTCTCCAGGTTACTCCTCAAGGTTGAGAGACCCCTTACCAACTGCAGATCTTTGGTAAGTGACCAATATTGCCCATAACCATACCGCAGGGCAGTAAGATCTGGTATTGGTAACTTTGAAGCATTATCATATCCTCTGTGCAGTAATAGATGGAACCTCGCCCCCGGACTCACTTTTACAACATCTGACTTCAGTAAAACCACTTTTGCCACTACCTTCAGCGGTGGCTCTTTAAGCAGTCCAGACCTGCCCGGCCACACTCCTGCAGCCACAACTGAACTAATGAGGGCTTCAGCGCCGTGGCTCGTTGCTTTACTGCACAGGCTTCCCATCAGCCCTCCGCCTCCAGATCCAGTCGTGCGTACCGAGGAAGAAGTACCCGTCCCCAGCAAATCACCAAAACCTTGTGTCTGCCAAATGCACCGGTGCTGCTCGAGAGAGACCTTGGGGCTAAGTTGCTTAAAGGACAGTGGGAAGTAATTCCTCAGCCTTCGTTTACAAAGCTAGCCAAGCACCTGCCGTCAGAATGCCCCGAACCCGAAGCCTGCAATGGCACCAAAGATGGGCAACGCCGACATTAACTGCCTGCGCAGGAGGCCTCGGAGGCGCCGCGAAGCTCGGGCTGCGCTCGCCGTTGGGCACTCCCAGCGCTTGGACACCTCGCAGCGCTCCGGTGTGTGGTCCTACCAGTGTCAGGGGGGAAGTGAGGGCCCTTTGAAGTCACATTGGCATGGAAGAGGAATTAATTTTCAAATTATTTGTTTTATGATGCCATAATTTGAACATTTTAGATCTACATGAGTGGAGCAGTATTTGGCACCTTTACGGCACTTTTCCTCTTCAAAGTATGTTCCGACTGGAGCTAATTAAACCTCACAACATCCCCAGGAGATTGCAGAATAAGTAAGATCTTGGTAACAGTTCAGAATTTAAATTCAGTGGGTTTAAATCTGAGTGTTGGTTTTTTTTTTTCAAGCTTTTAGGATTACTTTGCCAAAATATTTTTGTTCAAAAAGGTGAGATTCTAAAAGTTTCTTAGAAGCTCAAGGGAGCCAAGCCACACCAGAGGGAAGGAGAAAGCAGCAGAATAAAGGTTATATTATGTATGTGCAAAGAATAAGCTGGGTGGGGGTTTTTCCCCCATTTAGGTCAATTGAAAAATCTGGCATTTTTAATAAAGGAGGGGAGACCAAACTTCATAGAATAAGTAAAGAAACAGAGGAAGCTGAATCTTCTGCTCTTCTAGAGTCAAACAAGTGGCTTATAATGATATTTGCCAGAAATATTTCATATTGAACAGGCACTTGCAAACTTGTACACCATTGGGGAAGTTCAGATTCTTTTGGATTCTTTTATTCTTTCCAAATCCATCGATGCTGGGAGGGATGGATCAGGCTCCAGAATGTGTGTGCTTTCCTTCTTACAATATAAATGGCTGTAACTCTAAAATATTTTGACATTTTCGTCTCAGCATTCCCTCGAGCCAATTCCCTCCTGAACCATGAGAGCAGCTGGTTTGTTCCCTGTCATTTTTTTTTTTTCCCCTTTCGGTATATGTGATTTAAATATTGCTATCATACTTACTGGGTTAAAAATGGTGTCAAAAGTAATTAGGAAGAATACTAGGAATACGGATTTGGGAGAGCATGTCCATCCCAGAGCCACGCCAACCGCTTCGGAGAATTCCCCTGGGAGCCCTGCTCACTCCAGAGCTTTCCAGGTGTTTGGGCAGCAGAGGGGCTCCGGCTGCGTTGCGCAGACTTCAGCCCAGGGATGACGGTACGTGCGGTGGCAAAGCTGCCTTGGCCTGTTGTTTCTCCTGTGAATGCACGAACGAGACTGAAGTGTCAGAGTTTCACCTCGTTAACTCTGCGGAACATGACACCAGCTGGTGTTTTGGGTGCCTGTTAATTTCTGTATGAAACATGCCACCTACATTAAACTTCTTTTTTTTTTTAACATGCTGATGGATTGATTGCCTGTGAAGGAAAAGGAAGAATTTTGTCGTATGATGCTGGTATCGTTCTGATGTGGGGATGCCCGAGATCCTTTTCCTCTCTTTGCCCTGGTGCAGACAGCCAGAGCCAGTGCATGGCAGAGGAGAATCAGGCCCTCTCTGGTCATGCCTCGCTGAGAGCTGGGTGAAAGGCCTCTTTTTACCTCCTTGAAGGGTCATTCGGCAGTGCCTTATGGGGAGAGCCAGGAGTACAGCACAGCCGTCTAGCTCCTAGGCTGAGGCTCTGCTAAGCAGACTGTTGCCCACCGCGGGCGTCCGAGTGATCTGAAGGAGCTGTCGCTTCGTGTTGCGGTGCAGATTGGTCAGTGGCGAGAAGGTGCTGTTGTTCCTCCTTTCCTTGCATGGAGCTGAGCTTGTAGTGCAGAGCTGAATTGTTTCAGGACACAGCTGAGATGAATCCTATGGGAATAAAGAGGAATATTCCTACTGTGATGGACTTTGTAATTCCTCTTGTTCTTATGTGGAAAGTGCTACAGCGACGTGCAGGGGTACAAAATCCTCAAATGGGCGCGGAAGAGGATCTGTTCTCCGGTGACTGGCGAGGTTGGAGCCAGCGGAGGCACAAGCTGCAGAGAGCCAGCACGGAGAGGACCATCACAGACTGAGCTGGAGGTGAACTGGAGGAGTGTTTGGAGAGAGCAGCCCACGTCCCTGTGCGTGTGTGCGGTGCTCCTTTCTGCTACCCCAACTTAACAGCTGAAGAGTCACAGTGGAGGACGTGAAAGAAAGGGGAAGGAGGTTTCCAAAAGAGAGAATGATTTGGGCAAGGGTGGATGTATTTCCATTTTCAGTATTACATAGGAAACCGTAAGCAATGCTCAAAAATGTGGCTGGTGCACAATGGCAGGTGGCGAAGTCGGTTGAGTGCTGTGGAGTATTGGACTCGATGACAGTGAAAGGCTCAGGAATGTACTATATAAATGTGCAATTTTTGTTATTGATGTTATTTTTAAATGCATCTCTGAAGCCTTTGCCGTCTCCTAAGGAACTTGTTTGCCCAGTTCCTACAGCGGCACCTCACAGTGCCAGTGCAACTGGGCCAGCCTGGAAAGGGGAATGACCGGGTGCCCCATCGCGAGGGGTCCCCAGGGAACAGCCTCGGGGTGCCGCAAAGGCAGGCGCCGTGCCGTGCCAGCAAACTTGCCTTGCTCCCAGGGTGTGCTCAGCAAGCTGAGCCTTTTGCTCCGTCTGTACAGCCTTAGGAGCAGGATTGCTGTTTCCCAGAAAAGCAGGCTGGGGGCAGGTTCTGACCCAGTCTGCAGGTGCAAGTCTCAAAGAGGCACTGGGAGCAGACTGGAGAAGAGACCAGCCCCTTACCTGAAACAGCCTTACCTGGCTGCGAGCTCGTTGTCATTCTTCCCAGGGTTCTCATGAATTGCTGATTTAGTTTCTTTCCCTCCTGGGGAGGTAGGAGACAGCATTTACAGCCAGTTGTGGAAAAGAACGCTGCACGTTTACTGTCACGACTGGCTTTGGCAATGCTGGAGCCTCGAGCATCACAGATAGCGTGCTGTTCCAGTGAAGACGTTGCTGGAAAATATGAAGCCTTGTTATCTTTTTGCGTTTTTATTTAGCTAAACAAGGTTTCCATAGCTCCTGGACAGCTCTGCCACTGGGGGGAAAAAAAAAACCTCTCTCATTTCTTCACCTGCCAACTCTCTGCACTAATTTTCTCTTCCCGCTTCAAAGCAGCCATCGTGCCCAGAAAATGTCAGTCCAAAGCGAAGTTTTGTCCAGTAATGAGCCAGTGAAAGTCGTTTAGTGTGAGACCTTCTTGTGCAGCTGTCAGAACTGTGCTTGGGTGAGAGCGGAGCTGGGCGGCCGGGGTCTGCTCCGAGCTCTCCGCTCGGGGGGTTGGAAGTCGGGGCTGTGTGTGAGCTGCGCTGCAGGGCTTGCCTGCGCGCTGGTTTGCTGGAGGAGCAGCTGGAAGGTAAAGTAGATGAAAGGAGCATCCCTGCATCTCCCGCATCTTTCTCAAGCGACAAATTCATCTACTGGGGAAAAAAAAAGGGCCACGAAACTTGTGCAAAGGCTGTATAAACATGACAGTTTTCTGCGCTGACGCATGCCGGGTTTTGGAGAGCCTTCTCGCCCGCTGACCTCCACCCCACACTGCGCTGGTGCGGAGAGCGCGCTCCCAAGGCGCGTGCTGTTCCCCCAAGTGGGTGAGCGCGCGGGAGGGAGCTGTTCCCCCGCCGCCAGCTCTCGGCCGGGCGACGGAGCCTGGAGGGGCCGCATCCTGACCTTGGGCGCACAAGGCTGTCGTAAATCAGAGTCTTGAATACATCCAAAAGCCAACTTTCCCCTGCATGGAAAATACTGTGTGTAACACCAAGAGACGAATACCAAAGTCCTTAGCTGGTTCTTTTTTTTTTTTAAAAAAAAAAAACAACAAACTAAAATAAATCTCCCATTGGCCCTGGTGAGAGTTTTGCCTGAGTAAGGACGTCAAGATTATGCATGCTAATTGAATGAACCACCCATCCCTTCAGAGTCAGCTCTCTGCTGGGAATTCCCCTCTGAGTAACTTGCTCCCAGTGAGGAAAGGAGTTGCATGAAAAATTTCCCAGATGGTGAATCCGTTAGAGAAAATCACAAGCTGTTTGTGGCTTTTTCAAACAAAAAAGAGCACAGGAGCCGCTGCGGAATAAATTTGTTGTTGCAAACCATTTGCTCAGTAATGGGGAGAATTTAGATGGGCAAAGAGCTTTTTTTCAAAGGAGCCTTATCTCTCTGCCTCTAAAAATGAGCAACGGTTTAAAAAATAAATTACAGTGATGTCTATTTTAAAAGCCCGATGCCGTGACTTTAATGATGCCGGTTCATTTATTCTGGCATCGAGGGTGTCTGAAGCTGCCGGGGGACGGTGGCCTCGTCGGTGCAGACCTCTGAAGGAACAATTGCTGCTGTGTCAGCGCCCGGCTCTGTGCCCCCACCCGCACAAAGGAGCTGTTTCACCCAGAGCCGCCATGTCCAAGCATGTCTCCTGCCAGCGTCCACGGGCACGGGGACCCCAGTCCTTGGGGGACCCCCATCCCCGGCCAGCATGGCTGGGTGAGCGCAGGGCTGAGCCGAACGCTGTGATTTGGTGCCAAAGCCAACGCGGGCCAGGGGAGGGGGCTTGGGGGGCGATGGAGCAGCCTTTGGCTGGGGGAAGGCTGGCGTTGGCAGGGCCTGGCAGCGGTGCCAGCGGGAGCTGCCCGCGTGTCCTTGGGATGGACGGTGCCACCCTGTCGCAGGCTCAGCAGCAGGGGACGCGTGCCCCCGTGCCATCGGCCCCGTCGCAGTCGCTGCCTGGGGTGGGAGTGGGTGGAGGTGCCCGGCTGTGCCTGGGGGCTGCAGGTCGCTGCGCCTTCCTGCCAGCCCTGCTGCAAGGGGACGGTGTCCGGGGAGGGGACCTGCGTCCCTGCTTCACCCATCAGAGCCCGAGACAGCGCGTCGCTGCATGCAGCCTGGCTCTGCTGCGTTACTGACGTTGCCTGGACGCGTTTCACTTAAAATCCGAATTTCATAAAAGGCTCCAAGCCAAAAGAAATTCTTCCAAGGTTTTCCTTTTTTTTTTTCCTTTAAACTCCAAATGAGCACTGCTGAATAGTTTCTTGGGAAGGCGTTTGCTTGCAGTTACGTGCCGCGTAGGCACTGCTACTTCCTTCTTTTCCATGTGAGGCTGACTGCAAGCTGTCTGCTGGCAAACATGAAACCCGGCGTTGTGCAACGCCGGGGGCGAGGCGGGCGAGCGGGGAGCAGCCTGCACCGCTGAAAGGGACCCGATTTTAAATGTGAGGTTTTCTTCGCAAAACCGATGGTGAGTTGTTCTTGTGCGTACAGGGGTCTAACCAGCCCCCGTCCTGTTAATAACCCAGTCCTTACTGGTAAGGCTTACGTAGACAAGCGCTGTCTCAGTGTTGCCAGGTTCAGTTTCGGAGCGATTTGTGAGCCTCCAGGATTTGTACAACTTGCTGAGCTTCAAGGACTGAGGGTCCAGCGCCGGTCACGACCGGGACTCGCACGCAGCCCTCTCGCTCTCCAGCCTGTCCTAAGGAACCAGGCTGGCAGTGCTGGTTTGCCAACAAATTTCCTATTTACTGTTCACCAGAGCATCAGCTGTGACAAATAAACAGGAGAAGGCAGCATTTCGCTGAGAGCGTGTTGTGTACTGATGAAGACACTGTACAAAGAGAGCTCCTCTGGGTACATGGGAAGGCTTGGTTGCAAAGCAGCTATTGCTGCGCTCAGGCGGGTTGCTGTTGGGGCTTTGCGGTGCTAACCAGGGTAAAAAAATCACAGAAATACATGTATTTCTGAAATCTGACTGTCCGAAGCCAGAGGAGCACGCTTCTCTTTGCAGTAGCAGGGGGGTGGCTTCCACAGAGGTAGTTTGATTAAATTATGCCTATATTCACACGCCATGAACGCCTTCGGAAGGAGATGAATACGGTGCCTGCTTTTGAGAAAACACAGGATAATTTTTATGATCAGTAACAACATGATAGCAATGTGCTACAATAAGGGCAAGCAAATTTCACTTCAAGGACTGGAACTGCTTGCCAGGGAGGGCAGGAGGGGACTGATGCTGCTTTTTCTGTTCTTTGAGAACGTTGGGCGCGCATGAAAGGGCTGTAGGATTTTTGGTCTCTTCCTTTAAAGCATCAAGCACCAACAAAGAACTGAAGCGAGAACCGAGACCTGCACCCAGGTTTTAGCTCTGGGTAAACGTCTGGTTCTGCCGGAGTCAATGGCGAACTCGCAGAGCTTCCAGCGAGGTCAGGATTTCACCTTGTGTTCTGCTCAAACAACACCGCCTGTTCTTGGGGAAATAAATAAAACATCCGAAAGCGATGCTGGTGAGGTCGAGTTGCGATGTGCCTGCAGACAGAATTTGTGCCTTGCTTTGTGGCGATGCGTGGCGTGAGAAATAGGAGGCCAAATCCTGAAGCCCCTCAGTCAGGCCACTGCTGGGGGTCTTTTTTTTCCAGGCTGACTTTGCCCCCCGTTGTAGCTCCCGCGCTTCCCGGCTTGCGCAGCGGCACCGCTGCCTCGGAGAGCCGCTCGCGGACGGGGCTGCGTTCCCTGGGCGAGCGGTGGGATTCAGCTCAGGGGTGCAAGCTGCACCTCCCGGGGGGGGTCCAAAAGCCTCCAGCACAGTACGGCGTGAGAAGCGGCTCAGCCCCTTTGGAGAAGCCACCCCGCTGCTGGGGGTCCCGCCGGGCAGACGCGCCCATCGCTCCGTGGGGGTTGACGCGGTGCCGTGAAGCCGCCGAGGATGGAGGACGTGACCTTGAACATCTTTTACACCCTTCCAGCGCATGATTCGGGGGAGAAAGCAGGGGCGGGGGCGGCGGCACAGTATCGAAACGTTTGTTCAGCAATCGCTGCAAAAAAAGAAAACTTGCTTCAATCTGCAGAGATGCCAGCAGAATTTTGTTTTGTTTTGGTATTTTGGAGGCAAGCCAAAAGCGGGAGGTTGTGAAGCCTTCAGCAGCTACTGCCTGCTTGTTCCATACCAAGCATAACTTTGTATATATTTTTATCGGCAAACTCGGTCCCACGCATCTTGATGTGCAGACGAGAACCCTGGCTGCAGGGCTGCGCTTCCAGGGCGCTGGAGACAACAGAGCCCTTTTGCTTCCCTGGTTTCTCCGAGCTGGAGTTGCAGGAGCTGGCCTGCAAGGGTAGC
>Ga0065711_1044052_pt1 | contig 14351 bp, 8 predicted proteins | sample Hoacrofraction12_FD_59098 | JGI IMG/M metagenome (GOLD analysis project Ga0065711, IMG submission 59098) | Hoatzin crop microbial communities from Cojedes, Venezuela - Epithelial fraction 12 v2 (version 2) | ecosystem: Host-associated > Birds > Digestive system > Esophagus > Crop | place...
GGGGGGGGGGAAAGAAGGTTCATCTGAAAAGTACTTCCCCGCAGGAAGGGAAGTACTTCCTGTGGCTTATATGGCTATTCAGACACCTGTGAAAGACTTGTTTTCACAGTCCTTCTGTGTAAACCTGAACACCATGTGCTCTGTGCTGCACATCTTGTTAGAGAGCTTCTACAGGTAAAAATAACACTTTTGCCTTTCAGATTTTTCGATTGGCTGAATTCTGACTTCCCAAGCATCACTTCTTTTTGCAAGTTTAACTTGGTATAATGCAGATAGAAATAGTGCAGAATGCATCGAGCTGCCTGGCTCTGAAGGAACAGAAAGAATGTAGTCTTGGAGGTGAGAAAAAAAAGTGCTTTCTTGTAACGCGCTCCTTGTTCAAAAGACCGTAGGACAGCTCCAAGTTTTGACAACATAGTTGCATTTATATCTACTTGTGATGAGAGTTCCCATCAGCTGAAACATGGCATTATGCCTGACTGGTAATTCAATACTTATTATAATGTAGAAGCACTTTGTAAATCATCACAGTTCCTCTTTAATGTTACCTTTCCCCTCTAACCTGAACATGCCAACTAGCTTATGTGCTTAGTGGAGATGTGCACACTACTGAGCTCCAGGGCTGCATTCCCTAGCTCGTGAAAAGAATCAGTGCGGTTATTCCAAACAGGGACCTGAGATAGGTGCTCTAAGTTGTATTCTGAAGCAGCCTCTCCGCTACATCCACTCCACTCTCATCCACTACAGAGACAGCCAAGATACCAAAAATGAATAACGAAGGAACAAAATTATAAAGCAGGGCTCTGTTAAAGAATTTAACGTGCTTATTTTAACTCAGCAAGCTTGATCTTCCCTGTTCCCAGCCTGAGTTATCTCCTTTAACACAGAAACTACAGAGGGAGAACACTGTCACTGCTTTCTTCATGGTAAGCAGACAGGTGTGTTCTGCTTGCTGGAGGAAAAAATAAGTCTCCTAATAGGATAATATAGTTTGGATTGTATCAGTTATGGAAAAAATGAGGCAAGAAAGCCCCAAGGGCATAATTATCAGGAGACACAGAGCTGATTACTACAAAGTGCTGAGCATCTGCAGTTTGAGACGAAGTCATTGGGTGTTTCATGTGCTTTATAATGTGACCCCTACTGTCCTTTCAAAAATAACGGACATAAGGTAGATTTCCCTAGCCCTGCGCATCAGACAAAGTTTGCTTCCCTGAGTATTTGTTTAAAAATACATTTTAAAAATATGTAATTGATAATTCTAGCCATTTAAACCTCTATGCACAGAACAACAACAGTACAGTTATTTATAATCCATATATAGAATACAGAAATTATATCGCACTCCATGAACATGCACTACTGTGTATTTATACAAAGCAACAGTATTATGGAGACATTTCTTGAATGAAGATCAATTCTCTTGACCAACGTAATGGAAAGAAAATTAAGGGTAATGAAAAGATTAACCAAACAAAATTCAAAGACTTCTAGGAATTTCTCAAATTAGAGATCAGAGGAAAAGCGTTTTTATGTTGCTGGGATTTTCAAGTGTGTAAGGGACCAGAACACTCTACTCTGTACAATTTAGCAGGACCAGGACTATGTTCTGATAGTGCCACATACTCGCACCTTCAGGGTAAACAAAGGATCATGCAGTACTAGCAGCACCTACCAGTGTGCTTGGAAGCCTGCACTATTATCCTATAGTGTAAATAAAATTACTGCAGTGTAAAGGAACAAGATAAAAACTTGGAGATCAAGAGCATACTTCAACAACCTTTACACTTGTGCAAATGGAACATCTCTGCTGGTATCACCCCAGACAGGAGCTCAGGGCGAACAGGATGAAGGGTAAAAGGCAGAAGTTCTAGCAGAAATTCCATCAATGACACTTTAAGTGACTCAGACTGTGAGCCAAGAAATGAATAAATTATACCGTCATCAAAGGCTGCATTCATATATGTGACAGGTTGCTAAATTAATACTTATTTTATGTTGGGGCAGCTCATTACCTACAGAAAAGTTTATGTGCTCTCTTGCAAAAAAATGCACTACTTTTTAAAATTACTGTTATTGCCATTTCTACTGATGGGGAAAAATACAGAACCATGTAAAACTGCCAAAATCATAGTGTAACACTTCAATGTGTCCATCAGCTAATGCTAATCTATAATTAAACACTGCATAGGTACTCATGAAATCCATTAATCTCTATAGATTGTTCCTTCAGGATCAGCGCTTCAGGTTACTTCATGTAAGGAAAGGCATTGAAGGTCTAGGACACTTAAAGAATTCACAGATCAAAAACATTTTCAGAAATATTTACTAGGTATTTCAAGACATCTGACAGCTAGGATGCTTGATAACTTCAGAAGGAACACACTTACTGAAGATGTCCACCATACAAAATGCCTACATAACCTAAAAGGATTGATTTTCAAAATCAGTCAAAATTTATTTAAAATTATAATCCCAAGGTTTAACTCTAGCCATTTCTTTTCTCTGTACAGATGGCCCTTCTGTTTGACTATGAAACAAATTTGTCAAGGAAGGCAAACATATTAAAAATAAATAGACGTTTTAATAATTTTTAATGTTATTTGCTAACTGTCTTTAGTTACCAAATTGAAGTTGTAGGGTAATAAAATTGAGACAAAACCAAGAAAACCACAACTCAAAACACAAAAAGGAAATCTTATATCTCCAGTAGAGAGGTATTACTTTTACTTCCTCTGAGTCAAAACACTTTGCTCTGAAGACCTACACCTCCCATCTGCTTTTGAAACAAAACCTCCGGCATTCCCCAATCATAAGCAAAACACCTGAACAGGTGCAGTGGTATGCCCAAATAACAAGCACAGGGGAGCAGGGCACCACTTGTACAAGACGGATCAGATGGAAATGCTCTGCAACACCATAGTAGTCCTCATATTTATTGAAAAATACATTTCTTTGCAATGCTACACTGTAAGCCCATTGTTCTCTTTCCCCAAACCTGCTAATTTCACAAGCAGTACTTTCCTCCACTGGCCCCAGTTGTTCATATGGATTGTCACACATACAGTACTCTGGTTTGTACTTCTCTATTTTGTAAGAAGGTGGAAATAAAGAGCCTTTTGAAATCTTTTCAATGCCAGAAGAGACTGATCGATGAGAGCATAAGCTTGGCAACGTACCAGAGGAGAAAAACCTTGTTTGAGGACTCAGAAAATCATGTGCATGTATAACAGCAATCCAACAGAGATTTTATTAATTTAATGGCAATATACAGATTTATCAATGTGCAGCTGAGAACAGAAAGTTCTCCAGTCTGCCTACACACATGATAGTTGAGAAGTGCCTTTCCTAGTACATCAGCCAGTGCTTGCTGTGAATTGTGGGCTGCTTGTTGTGATGGACGGTTCAGGCTCACTAAGATAAGCACTTTGGGTGGTCAACCCTACCTGGAGATTATCTAAACTACTATCCCAAGTAATATGTCTACTGTCATTGAAATAAACTAGAGCACCTGAGCTTCTGCTGCTTCTCTTGGATTAAGACTTCAAGAAAACGTCACAAAAACAGTTTTCCAGTGTGAGTAAAAAAATCATACCAAATCACTCTGCTCTCTGCCTCACATATATTCTGTGAACCTGGGATAAGGACTTGTAAGCAGGTAGATTTTATTTTTCTTATCAGCAAAAATGGGAAATAAGGCAAGTTGGAAAGGGCATATGCCTTAAAAGGGAACCATGTTTAGAATGCCTTGAGTACAAGCTCCATGAGAGCACTCCGATTTGGCACTCTGAGCTAAAGGAAACTCAGAGTATTAGTCCACTCTGAAAAATAAAACTAATGTGCTTTAGCCTAAAAAATTAAAATACCACACAGACAACATGACAAGCTGGAGTGTATCACCAAATCTCTTACCTTCTTAACTCCTATCTCATGTTTTATCTGAAGCAGTCATGCCATTTCATGAGACCTATGCATATACCTATATATGTCTAACTAGTAGGAAATCTCTAGAAAAGACTATTTGTAATAGTTAGGAATGCTAGTGTGCATCTGTTCCTTGTTCCTCATTCCTCTTCTGCTTTGCAGTGTTTTCAATAACAGACTATATCTGGATTTTATTTACGACTTCCACTGGTCTCCTTGGTACTCAGAGAGCCAAAGTCATCATTGAAATCTTGGCAGAGGCCAAGCTTCAAGGTGGACTAATTCATCAGTAATGTAACCCATTAGAATTGCAGATAAACTGCTTAAGTGCTGGATACATTTATGCAAGTTGTATATGAGCACTTCTTGTCATTGATATATCCATTGACAACCATCTAAGCCCTCTGGAACAAAACACGGACTTTCAAAAAGCTACTGTCATTCCATTCAGCATCACACCCACCTGCGCGTGAGAGTAAATGTTACCTTTACAGGCATTCTTCCTTACCCTGAAAGGGAAAGGAATATGGATTATTGGTGTGGAGAATTTTTACTATTTTCTTTTTCTTAATTTCTTTACTTCACGAAAGCATTAATTCAATGAATTTTTAAAGTAAAAACCACTGATGAAAGGGTATCACCCTTTGCTGTACTATAAAGTGCTGCCTGCCGCCCTCCAAAGGCACTGTTTCAAATTAGACTGCCTAAGGTAACCTTGTAAAATAGCACTAATGTGTTTACTTTCTCTGCCTTCTACATCAACCTTGCTCAATTTAGGAGTAAAGAAAAGATAGCTTTCCTAATTGCCAGCCCTGAAAACTCCAACAGTTCTCTGAGACTCCAACTGAGTCTTTCAGGCTTGTGCATCAGCAACAACAGTAAAGATCGGGAAATAGTTAATGATTCTCAATGAAGACAGCAAATAGTTAATGATCCTGGGAGCCACCTGCAAGCAAAATAGACTCCTGCTCACTCATCCACAGCAGTGCTGAATCTGCAAGGCTGACAAATAAAAAGCAGTAAAAGTTAATTTTTGTCAGCAAAATGATCAGACATAATTCACAACACGCAGATACTTCAGAGCTGCTCTGCAGGAAAGTGACTTATCCGCAGCTTAATTTCATACAGCAATAAACCAAAGATTTTCTCTGCCTTATTCCTGAAACAGCACCCATTACAGGAGATATATGTTAGCATGGGCATCAACTGAAGAAGTCTTCCCTAGGATGTGAGGCCAATTGATTTCATTTTAATGGAGTTCAACATGATCCCAAACAGTTGGCTTCAGCCATGGACAGTGCAATTGGCTCCCTATACTTGGGAGAATCTTAAATTGCCCTCCAGAGCGAAAGACTAACCTGCATTCCCAGTGGGCTCATGAAAGATTACCAAGAATTGGCATTCTTCCATCTGAGAAAGCAGAGCTAGAGTAACACAGCACTGAATCATGAGCTGATCTCCTACTGAGACAGAAGCAAAAGTAGTAATTGTCAAACCTGCTTTTCTACAATTGAGGCTCAACACTTTGGCCATCACAAATCTGGCCCTAAAAGAACTGGGGTGAAACTGCAAAGCTGGAAGTGCAGCATTGAATAGATTGCACTCCCAAACACTGCTAGCAATCCCTGGGGACTCAGCACTCGCTGGACAAGAGTAGCTGCCATTGTCCAGAATAAAACATCTCTAAATTACAGCCATTTTCTATCTACACATCAAAAATCGCAAGAGTATCTTTTCCATGACATCACTTCTCTATTGTTGTTCCTTGCTGCTCCCAACAGTAGGAGACAAGCTTCCCTCCACAGCTCAGAGACAGCCACTGCAAAGCATGCTGCTGAGTGGCAACTGAAACTGTAGTAGACGTTAAGCTGGAAATAATACACTAAAATTAAGAGCTAAACAAGACAATGCTTATTAACCTTTTTCTACACAACACTGATTTGTGTACTCCTGACAAGATGCACACTTCTTGCTCACCCACATACTCTTTCACATTCAAATACTTCCCCAGCGTGATTCCAAACTGGTGTTTGCATCAGTGGACTGTGGTGTATTTTGAGACTGGTGGTCTTTAACCCAGCCTACTCGAGAGGGAATACAGTCCACATTTCTATGTGCTGCATAGGTGGAAAAAAACATTTCCAACAAAAGAACTCTATTCTTTTGCTTTTGTAGCTAATGTCTGAAATGAAAGGTCACATGGAATGCACCATGTGTAGCAAAATGAGGTATGTCAGCTTTATATTTTCATTTTGGTAACTAGAACAAAATTCACACACACACACACCAGTTGTTTGGGGTTTTTTTTTTCTTCATTTAAGCAACAATCTGCTCAATTTTAGAGAAGGTTACCAAAATGAACTAACTATAACACTACTGATTACTTTCACATGCCATCCTCTTAAGCCCAGGTGCAAGTCATAAACAGATTTGGACATTCATTTTCTCTTTATTTTCAGGCAAGCAGGCCTACTTGCCTAACTTTATTCACCATCTTTGGGAGGTGTTCCTGCTGCCTCAGTTTTAGGACACCAAAAGGTAGCCTCTGTGAAGAGATTAATTTCCATGCAAACAAAGGAAAGAAAGAAGTCCTCCTGGCAGGTAGTTCAGAGCAGGACCTATAACTAGACTCTCAGAGTACGGCTTCTGATAAAGCTCTTTCCCCCCACTGAGTAATCAGGGGGAGTAGAAAGGCTATCTTCTTAACTTACATCCCTTAAATTAGGCAGTTTCAGTATCTTCTTATAGCTGAAATAAAGCATTTTGGGTTTTGACTTTCTCCTAACTTTTTATCCTTGAATTCAGTGAAAATGAATCTATTTGCATAAAAAGCCCATTCGAAAACAAGTAGCTAGAAGTGCCAAATTGTCAGCCCTGGAGGTGAAGCATTTTTTATGAGCAGTACAGAGTTCTCATGAGCAGAAGCAATGGAAAACTGTCAGTATAGCCCCACTTTCAGTACACTTCATATATGCCTGGCATGTACAGACCACCTAAAATGATGGAAAGGATTAATTTCAATATTTTTCAAAATTGTGCCTTCTCTGCTAAAAATAGTAAAATAGGTGTAAGTACGTATCAGCTAGGACTGTCTTTTATCAGCAACTAGAAAAAAAAAATTATTCATTTCCCATAGAATTTTAACTGAAAATTAGCTTCCCAGAGACCACAATGTATGTAGTGTAACTTCTGACTATTACCACGCTGAAATGTGTCAGAAAAAACATGGAACTTAGAGTAGAAACTTTCTGTAACTCATGGTTAGTTTTCGCATTGTCAGAGTGAAGAATTAATGCAGTAACTTAATGAGAAAACATAACAGCCATTATGTGCTTAACAATAGCTCATGTGCAGTTTCAGACTTGAGAATACCCTCATCCAGCAAAAGCAATTAAATGCACACTTAACTTCAAGTAATCCCACTGGAATCTACTACATCTAAAAAGCAAGCAGTAATTATGAAGCAAAATCTTATTCCCCTTTCTGAAAGAATATTTCTATGACTGGCTGTCCTAAAAGAGGCAAAGGAAGAATTTCGCAGTGAATTTCACACTGTTGAAATTACTTGCCTAATATTTGAACTATTAGTTTAAATAAAGTGTTTGCGTATGTATCTATGTGAAAGAGGAAGAAAACAGCCTTGCTTTCATCCTGGAACCCATTTGCTTACACGTTGAAAGCACCAGAGTTTCTGGAAAGCAAAGCATGGATTACAAGAGACCTCTGAATGACAACAAAATTAGTGGTAGGAAAACAATTATCTTTCTCAAGTACATTCCTAATTCCGGTTCTAGGTCATCTTAAAGTCCACCCACTGACACCCTTGGCTTTTCCTCATATATCAGCTCTTCTGAGAAACTGTTGTTTTGTTGCACACTATCCTGCTCAGCTGTGGTTTGGTACAACCGCTGCCTTTCCTCGCAGCACAGCCAAGATAAACACCAACAATCTATTTTGCTTTTCTGTGATAGAATTACTGGATGAAGAACTGGGGACACAGTGTGTGGACATCTTATTTAAATAATGGATGAGGAAAGATCCTCTTGATGGATGAGGCGCTCAGTGGACTAGCTTCCCTAATAAGTCAATAAACCCAAACAGCTCACAACTTTTTTCCTCACAGAGCTCAGAAAACCATGCATAATTCTGTCTTTCAGTTGCTTTGAGAATGAACCACTGCAGGGTTGATAGAGGATGGTAAATTGAAGTTTCTCTCTTGGGAGGTTTCTTATAATAGCAAGCGTAGAGAATATCTAGGATTATAGAACGGTTTCTAGTCTAGGTTGTATGAGATGACTGCAGTCATCTTTTTTTATGCACTGAACATATCATTCACCCAGGCAGCAAGGTTTGGTGAGAACTGAGAATCAAAGATTGTTCTTTTGGCTGCTGCTTGGAATCAGTTGAGGTCAGGCCTATAGCACAACATCCACTTTGATGGCATAGTAACAACATCTGTGCCCTTGCAAAACATGTACCTTCTACTCTGCATCACAGGACTCCTCCGTGGTGCATTTGGGCAGCCAGCATTGCTGTCCGTAACCCAGTGACAGCAGCAGACAGGGTCAGCATTGCCAGCAGTCTGAAACAAAGGGCAACTTTGTGGTTATTCATAAATTATAATAATGAGAATCAGATTTGTGTATATTCTGAGTCATAAATCAGGTCCAGAGCATCACAGTCAGATGCTACCCTGGTGGCTTAATCTTGCAGGTGGGCATAACAAGTTTATGACCCTTGCTGCCTTCCCTATCTGTTCAGGCAACTGAAAACTCCTCTTTGAAAGAAAAGTGACAGCTGTCTGATAACTGGCTTAGGCTTTTGAGTTACTAGGAATCACACTTACTGCTAACAAAAAAGACACAGGGCAACCACCTTAAAGGCAAGGGTGCTTATAGTTAAAGCTCCTCACATGTGCCAGACCTCTTGTTCCACTCCTGATACAGCAACACACATCTTGGGGCTTTCCCCCCTCCCCCTATTATCGTATATTAAAAGGTACTGAGTCTGTTAATTAGCATTGAAGAAACCATACAAATTAGCTGAAAGCAGTTTTTCTGCCACTGATCACTGACAAGTTCTTAGGCCTGACATTTCCTTCAGCACAGTATTCTTTTGAATAATGCAGCTGCAGAATTATTTTTTTCAAAATTTGTATAATACTCTCCCACAACAGGTACCGATATATAAATATAAGACAAAATCGAAGAAGAGGTGAACTTTCAGTATGGGAAAACAGGTATAATGACATTCACAGTCACAGTCAGGGAGGCTGTTATACTGGCTGTGAATCTTGGACAGTTTACTACTAAGATAATAGCAAGCATCTCTTGAAAGGCAGAGAGGGGTCAGCAGCACTTTCCTGTGATGAGGGTCTGTTGTTAAAAATGATCAGAGGACAGGAGAAGCATTTCACTTGCAGCAGATCACTCGCAGCAATTCTTCTTATCAACTGGACTATGAGCAAACGGTAACTGGCACAGCAGATCCCTTGCTGACATAAGACTGTCAGAAAGCGGTAGGCAGTGCTGCACAGAATGCCTCAGGCTCACAGTCCAATATTCACCTCATGTATCCTTACTCCCTCTCCCCTCCCATGTACTACCACGTTTCTTTTCTCCCACCTTTTTCTCTCCCATCCCTACCAAATTCTAGGGTCCTGTAAGATCAGAGGTCTCTCTTTTTCTGATAGTTAAACCAGGTCTTCAAAAATAACCACTGCACTCTCCAAACCAAACTCCACATCAACCCTTAGGACGCTGCCATACAAACCACGTCTCTATGAGCTGCATATTCACGTCTCGTTTCATCCTACTGCTGCCCTCCCAAAGGCAAAGTGCGAGGAAAACAACTGCCCTACCCACTGCAGTCACACTATCGCTCACAACACCTTCAGGATTCTGGCTCCTTTGCCTCTGTGCTGAAGTTCTTTTTTCTCTTTTTCTCTTGCCTGTCTGACTCAGGCTCAGAATAAAAAGGTGTACAAAGGTTGCCTCCTTGACTGATCCCTTGAACAATCTCCCAGCTCTTTCTTATGTGAGGCTGCCAACACTTCTTCAAAGGACTTGCACAAAAATAAAGCCCTATTTCAGAGTTTCTATTTTTTGTTTCATCTTGTTGTTCTCTGCTGAGTCAAGCTGCCTCCAGATGTCTATTCCAAAGCTCAACGTATACTCAGCTTCCTTTGAGCAAAACAGATTTTTCTTGTCTTCATGCTTATATACATGAAATGTAACAGAAACTTCACAGTCATTCTGCACTTTGTTCTTGCAGGTCTGAAGGAATTTGCTACATAAAATACTCAACCAGAGGGGTTTGGTCTGGATTTTTATTTCCAGCTTTTCTTTGGCAAAAAGCCACCACCTTTTCTCCATGTAAACATGATCCTTTGTCCAAAATCATGAACTGGACATGGTGGACTGGAAAGTGGAACACTTGGTTGTTGTTTCAAGAGTTTCCTACATGGGTCATGGTAAAACCAAAACCTTCTGATGACTCTGTCTGGGCTTCTTGAGGAAATACATCATGCATGACCTTACAGTATTTTTGTGTCCATCTATACTTCTGCTCTCATTTCTTCCTTTCCTCAAAGTGTACATTTAATCCATTACCAAGTTTGAAATGTAAGCAGTTCCAAAAAGTTGTATGAAAAGGCAGCCACACAGAAGAGAGTCTTCTTAACTGTTAAGTCTTAGACTGCAATGAATTTTTTTCTTCTGTACATACTGAAGACATGCGAGCTATAAAATCCACTCACTCCTTGAAACAGAAAATCTAGTCCACACCAAGGATTGACCATGGCACCCAATTTTAGAAGACTGAAACACTTCACTAGACACACCGTTTATCTGTCTGAGAAAAGCCATACTATGTCTGATGGGTAGGTACATCTAGCAATAGCCTACATCTGCAGACAGGGAACTTCCCTTGAGAGAGGCAGCTTCAAATTCCTTTTGACTTCAGTCATAAAAGTGAAACTTAGGTCTTCCCTGTCCACACTGGGTACCCTTACTACCAGGCTTCTAGGTATTCTTTTGCTACAGCATCTATCACTTTTATTTGCTTCTGGATATACATAATTTCCCGGACACTAATGAATTTCCATTAAAGGTTTCAGTGAATCAGCTTTTTCTAATGAAAAATAACACTGACATTCACAGAGAAATTTCTCTGCCAGCTCTCACATTGGATAAGCTTCAGCAACTCAATTTACCTCTTTGTTCCTCCATCTTGAAACAGGGTAATAATACTGATTTCTTTCTTATAACCCTCTCTGAGATGCACAAAAAAAAGCATTGTAAGAGCAACGTGTCATCATGATTTATTATTCTAAGCATCACAAAGATGATAAAGGAAAACCAGAACACTAACTATGATATTCACTGAGGTAACAAAATAAAGCCATTCCCCTGGCAACGCTTTTTAACTGTTACAGATCAGACTTTGTTTTATTTTTTTTCCTTTGGGTAACTATCTAAAGGTTTGGTATAATTCCCCAATGCAAAAACTGAAAAAAATACTGTTAATGTAGGCAAAACAAACAGAAAAAAAAATATTTTGTAAACATACCAACAGCCACAGATACTTTTGTCTCACAGCAAGATTTTTTGTTTCCAGCATTTTCTTGAGCCCTCAAAGAATTAGTCATGAAAAAATATCTCCATACTGCAAACACCATGTCCAGAATTTTAGACATTAGAGGTAAAATTCATTGGTATCTCAGAATAAAATAAATTCTAGGAACAAAAGCCAATTAAGCACTCAGTATCCTGCCACTCATATCATCAGCAAAAACTCCACACAGAGCAATGTTTTATGGAATACATTTCCATACCAATAAAGCATCTACGTATTTAAATATCATTCAGCAGAGATTGCCACCCAAAGTTATTTCTCCCCAGATTTCAGTGAGATTGCAAAATTTTAGAAGGCATAGAAATGTTCTAGACACAAAAATATTCCACTCCCTTCTGCAGATAGCTCTGGAGGCACAAAAATGCTACCTAGGCTGGTAGTGATGACGCTTTCTGAACACCATTCCCACTAGGCTGAAGGGCCTGTAGTCACAGAGAGACTGAGAGCTTCTCTGTAGCACCACTCTGTTAGAAGGGGTTAGATTTCTCCATTACTTAAAAGGAACAATTCTTCCAGTAATTGTTCATCTACTATGTTAAATTTTCTGGAAGATGAGCTCTGGCAAATGTTGTTGCAGTGGTTTAAGCCAGTCCCTCTTCTCGCTAACTGTACCTGTCCTCACAGCCTGTGCCAGGGTTGTAGTGTGACCCCAGAGATGCTCCTGTGTGGGAAACATCAACACCAGCCCAGGCTGCTCCACTTGAAATCCTAACTGTTACCTGAAATCACCAAGAAAGTCATCTTTCCATTCACTGCCCTGACTGCGGACTGGAGAAGGTACAAGTGCAAGTCCTATCCTAGCCAACCTGGCTATAGGAACTGGGACCTCTGGAACAAAGGCAGCAGCAAAGTCACAGGAGTGTGGTGACATATGAAGACCTCAGTTTGGTGACATCAAGATATATCAACTACCTAAGATTAAGGCTGAATGCCGACACACCCATTAGTTTGAGATACCAAAGAAAGCACACACCACCAAATCTCAAGAGAAAAGGCCTGCTTTACTTCGTATAATCCTGACTCCTCTGGAACAGGACAGAGCATCCACCTTACTTTAGTACTTTACGTCGTATTTCTTAGTGTTTCATAATGATCAGGACTTAAACTTCTGAACTCATTCTTGTTGTAAAATCTTTGCACAGAGATAGTGCCAAAAAAGCCCCCAAGTCTCTGCAAAAAGAATAGGAAGCTACATGTACCAAAATATGTTTTGTACGCACCAAGTTCCAGCTTACATGTCAATATAAATATAGAAAGCAAGAACACCAAGCACGTAGGGAAAGAACTGCATTGCATTCACTGACATTCAGGCTGCGGTGGTAGGTTTTGTCCTGGTCTTCCTCTTACCCACAGTTCCACCGTCATTCAATTAGCCAAGTACCAAAGTATAAAAACCCTTCTAGAATCAAGGGAAATAGGACAAATTATGTTTCCTTTGCTACATCTTCCACTTCCAGAGTCTTTTTCAATTAAGAGGCAATATAGCATGATCATAAAAATTATCACAGGCTCCTAAAAGATCCACTTGGCTTTGGGAAGAGCCTTTAAAATGTTCTACAAATTCTGCCAGAGTGTTCAAAAGTCATTTAAAATCTTTGGAAAAGATTCAAACTGTGCCTGAGAGAGAGAATTACTTCTATAATTGAAAGAACAGCAAAACACATATTCTGTAATAGAGATCTCTTGGGAGATCAAAAAATCAGCTACCTTGTCAACTCACAGCATACATTTGGGCTGCTTTTTTCTGCATTTGTTGGTTTCAAGGTGATAATTTATTATTTAATAAAATACAGTCAGAGCACTTTGCATAGGAAGTTCCAGAACCCTAAAAATCTGTGTGTAGAAGAAAAGAAAGTTAGCCTTCCTGCCAGCCTATAAGTAGTTTCATCCCGTCTACAGACTAAATGCACCTACTTGTGCTATGCTGCGAGTTACTTGCATACCTCTGGCACAGAGCAGTTCATTTAAAGAGACTTATTTCCAGTTGTTTATTCTTTCTCCCTAAGATAGTTAAGTGGTTGCTTCGCGGAGTAAAAAGCCACGCATAGAAAGGTATCCAAATGCAATGACCCTTGTAGCAGAAGACATTGATCACAGTAACAAAATATGTCTCTGATGAGCAACAGCATTAAGATGACATTATTGGGGCATCTATCTGGTCTTCCAATACCTTCAGATACTTTACTGAATTTCATTTGTCAGAAAAGCCCTCTGCTTTCCAGATCACAAACACAAGTACAACTATTTCCTTCTCTGAAGCGGGCAAGTGCATTTCATCCCTCCCATTTCATTCTGGGCAGAGGGCTAGGTACATGATAAAGCAGAAGTAATTCAGGGTCAATTTCTATCCATTTTAGGCATAAGGGAGTTCCTTGTTTCCTTCTTTCATTGCAATTTTTTGTGATGTTTCTTGTTGAGTTTTTGTGGGGTTGTTTGTTTGTTTGTTTTTATTGCTGTTGTTTTGTTTCAGTGGTTGTTGGTTTGTTTGAAAATCGTTTTTAAGTTGGTTTATCCAGCCCTGAACAAATCACAAAGTTTAGTCTGTCTTTTCTGGGTATGTTTTTAGTGAATGTACTCCATTTCTTTAGTAACTTACTGCAGCCTTCAGTCTCTAATTAGGCATGCAGTCTGCTTTTTGCATATATAAACAGTTTCCATAGACATTAACTGGAGCCATATTTGCAGAATGGAAGATGAAATGCAACCATTAGTGGCTTGTCTGGTTTTGCTGGTTGTGCTCATTAACTGTTCACTGTCTGCAAGGCTGCGCTTTCGTGATGATGCCGATTCAG
>Ga0065711_1010788_pt1 | contig 14350 bp, 19 predicted proteins | sample Hoacrofraction12_FD_59098 | JGI IMG/M metagenome (GOLD analysis project Ga0065711, IMG submission 59098) | Hoatzin crop microbial communities from Cojedes, Venezuela - Epithelial fraction 12 v2 (version 2) | ecosystem: Host-associated > Birds > Digestive system > Esophagus > Crop | place...
CCAGGCGGGGCTGGAATATCTCCAGAGAAGGAGACTCCACAGCCTCCCTGGGCAGCCTGGGCCAGGGCTCCGGCACCCTCAGAGGGAAGAAGTTCTTCCTCGGGTTCAGCTGGAACTTCCTCTGCTTCAGACTGCAGCAAAGTCCGAGCTATTCCTGTCACCTCTGGAGGACCACTGCGGTTTGTAACATCTGGAGCCCCAACAGCCGCAGCTCCCCAGCCCGAAGGCTCCCGCCCTGGGCCGAGGGCGAGCCGCAGCCCGCGGCACCCAGCCCGCGCTCCACGGCTGCCGGGAGGCTCCAGGACGGAGGGCTGGTGCCGCCGCGTTCCCAGCGCAAAGCGCGCAGCGGGAAGACGCCGGCAGGGCAACGCTCGGTGGTGGGACTGCAGCCTGGCATCGAGCTTACTGCATCCATTTTCTTCCCACCGACTTCAGCGCTAGCAGCTGCCTCGGGAGCGTGGGCTGGTGTCCCCAGGGGACGCAGGGCAGCCTCCCGCACCTCGGAACGGGCGGCACCCACGGCCCGCTGGGTCCAGCCGCCCGTGTCCTCCCCAGACCGGCGTCACCTCCAGGTCTGACGGGAGGCTTCACCGCCTCACACGTCCGAGCGGTAAGACTGATCTCTCATATTTTTGCTCTCACATATCAGTTTCATTAAGACACTGCATGGCAAATTTTACTTCTTCCAAGTAGGTTTTTCCCTGGGCTGCTACAGCTTGCAAAGCTTAGAAAGCTGCACGGCAACATACCAGTGAGACCTCAGGAAAAGAAAAACTTTAGAGGCAGGGAATAACATCAAGCCGTTTGATTTATGATCTAAACCAACAAGTGCTGGCTGCCTCAGCTGGTCGCTTTTTTGTTCCCGTACGACATCTGCCTCCAGTCCCATCTCAGCGAGCTTCAAGAGCGTTCGTGCTGGCAGCACGTTACGTCTCCCTATCTACTGACAGCTCCGGCGCCAACTGCTAAACCAAAACTTGGGTACAAACTTCTCAAATCTGTAAACTACCAAGCAAAGTTCTCAACTCCAGCACCCCTAAGCATGCAGCTTCGAAACTCCAGACTCAGTTCTAAGGCCTGCCAGCTTCTGGGGTGTTTTTTGTTATGGAAACAAGATCAAACTGCAAGCCCAGCTTTCTGCCTGTGGAAACTGGGTACAGCAGTTTAAGGAAGCTTCATAGCACACTGCTCTCGAACAGAGCTTTGGAGCCAAGAGGAACCGGCAGAAAATGCACAAATGGTAACTGGACAAACCTCTCAGACCATCCTTCTGTGGGCCTCCAACTTCACTTGAAAGCACCCTGCTCGCTGCGCCATGGTCAGACATTGGACCAGGCTGCCCAGGGAGGTGGTGGAGTCCCCATCCCCACCCTGGAGGTGTTTAAAAAACGTGTGGATGTGGCACTTCGGGATATGGTTTAGCACACATGGTGGGGTTGGGTTGACGGTTGGACTTGATGATCTTAGAGGTCTTTTCCAACCTATGATTCTACGATTCTACAAATGCTGAAAAGCACAGTCAGCTGTCATGGCCCACCAAGTCCTTTGCCTTGGTGAAGCACAGGTTGTTATCACCGGTACGGACCACGGGAGGGTCTGTGCCCTCCACACCTCTCTGCTCAGAGTCGCACCAGGGCCCTGCCGACACTTTACACAAGCCAGAGGTGGCTGGAACATGGAAGCTTTCGGTCCTGTTTACCCCAAAGTGGTCCTGAAACAGCCACCAGATGCCACAAAGCGGCGCGCCCACCCACTCCGTGTCCCCCGCTCAGCCCAGCCCGGCCCAGCCCGGCCCAGCCGTCCCCCAAGCTGTCCACAGCTCCAGCACCGGACCCAGCCCCAGCGCAGAACCTGGCACACCGCAGCCTTCGACTATAACTATAACGTAACCTATTGCAACCACACCCTTAAACCCACTCCAGCGTCCAACAGGCGCAAAGGAAAACGCTCCACAACAGCGCAGGGCGTCCTGTCCGATGTCCTTCTGTCCTCCCGCGGGAAGGTGCCGCTCCCGAAGGCCCCGAGCAGCTCGGTGTCCCTCCAGCTTCCGACAGCAAACCCACACCTGGCATTTTACACCCTGGGAATGGATGCTCTAACCAACGGCCCTTTCGGTGCCACAAGGCAAACGGGCACACCTGCAGAGTCAGAGCTCTCAGCAGTGATTTCCACCACTGCACAACGCAAACTCTCCCACTGCTCCACAACTGGCAGCAGTGTACGAGCTCGGGTTTAGGTTTCAGTGTGCTGGAAAGAAAATCCAGCGCTGGCTTCCAGTGCAGATTGTGGGGAGCAAGTAAAACATACTTTTCTTTTTATAGACTGTTTCCATGGTGCACGGAGGTTCCCACAGCTAATTCTGCAGCTGCAGAACTTCAGAAAATTGCACAGCCTGGGTATCACCCTGTGGCAGTCTGCCCCGTCCATGCCCAAATCGAAAGCCGGTGGCTTAACGCTCTCACCAAACAACCGAGCCCTCTCCCACTCTGACACGAGAGCGGAGCGGCCGTGGCTGAACTCCCTCGAGCTGCCGATCAGCTCACGAGAGCGCCGGCGCAACCGAAGCAAGGTCTGGGCTTCAGACCCCGTCTGCTAAAGCTCCCAGGCAATTAGGGGGAGGTAAAGAAGCAATTTCCTATTTGCCATATTTATTTTTGAGACGGTTTCTTGGAAGAACTGTGTGCCTAAAGAACACACAGATTGTTATAAGCCATAACTTCATCAGCTCCATCTCCGCTCCTCTCCACTGACGTGACTCCGCAGCAGACGGAGCCCGAAGACGAGAGGCGCGGTGCCCTCCCCACCGCCACGCGCCAACACTCGCGGCCAGAGCCCGACCCGCCCGGACAAACCGGCCGCTTCCAAAAGCGTCCTCCAAGAACGGAGGTGCTGAGCAGCAGGCCCTGCCGTCGCCCCGTCAGCGCGGGCAGCAAGCCGCTCCCACCTCGCACCGCGCTGCGCCCGGAGCACGGCTCACCTGTTCCTGCGAATTCATCACCCGCAGCTTCATCTGCTTCAGGTAGGTAGAGGTGAGGGGCATGTTGTAGTCAATGATTCCAGACACCAAAGAGGAAGGTGGCTCGCTCTCTGAAGAACAGAGGGAAAACTTTCTTTAGACAGGGGGCTGTGCAGGCACAAACCTGTGCTGTGCTCTCAGCATTGTTAAATACACGTATTTAGAAGCACTTAAAAGCCCTAGCTAGAGCTGCTGCCCGCTGAGCTCAGGTTCCCATAAGAACGACCCCACCAAGAACATAATCACAGAACAGATGTTGTTTTGGAAAAAAGAAAAAAGCATCGCTGTCACCTGCAGAAAAGACGACTCATAATATATAATTTTTCAGTCTACCAAACCAGAATGCAGCAGAGGAAGAAGGCGAGTCCTGCCGATGCCTCAGAAGCGCTTCCATGCAATGGGATTTACGCAGAGGCTGATGAACAAGGCTACATCTGCAGCTTGCTTTAGCATTGCAAAGTCTCGCCAGTTTTGCTGGGATTCCCTCAGGTAGGAGTTAACATTAAGGCAACTTATTAAGTATCTCTATCTGGTGATGAAGATTATTTTTAACACCCTCATTAAAACACAAACTTAATTTTAAAGATCTTTAATTTAAATCGTTCCTGTTGATTCCTCTGGCTGCATCACACTGAGCTCTGGAGATGGCTCGAGGTTCCGACCGCTCCTGCAGCGCGTCGTGTCGAGCCAGCCCCATAAAGCAAATTCTCCATGACTTTTCTGAATTCTCAAAGATGCGTCAGCTCTGCCATCACCACTGTGGACCCCGTGAGCTCTCCACGTCGGCCACAAAGGCCGCTAGAATTATCTCTGCTAACCCTGAATTTACCGGCTCGGGCAACGGGTCTGCTCAAGGGGAACGTTGTCGCTTCCCACAGGGATGGCTGCTGGCTAAAGGGAAGATTTCTCTGTCCTCAGTACAGGCAGAAGCAAGTGTGGAGAATTAATCCAGCCTTCCAGCACGCTCCGCAGGGACGTGTGGTGTCCACTGGAAAGGGAGCTTAAGCAACAACGGACGGGGAAGAAGGATTTCCAGGAGCTGAAGGTGAACCGACGGTGGGAGGTTTCCGTTCCCATCTCTGAAACTCCCCGTCTGGCTTGCATTTTCTGGGGTCACTGGTTTCACAGGCACCTCTGACACAGCCCCTTGAAAAAGAGCCTTCACAAAATGTTTTATAGCACCTTAGAAAACCCATCAACCCAAACATAATGGGCCTGCTTTTCAGAAATGCTGAATATCAAAAAATCCCGGTGAAACTCCGCAGAGCTGAGGACGCCTCACACCTCTGGACACCCGTTCCATCACGCCTGATGAAGAAGTGACCTGACCCAAAAACTCTCCGGAACTGACTGAAACATCACATCGGCTTTTGCAAAGCTTCTCTATCAAGACGCTAACTGGGTCTGTGGAAATGCAATGCTTTTTTTTCCAGGTCCATCTAATTCACCCCGGGCAGCTGAAGCTGTGGGTGCAGGAACGGGTGGCCAGAGCTGCTCAGGCCATCAGCGCGCTCGAACGCGAAGAGGCAAAGCTCTCAGGAACCTTGTGAACTGATTCCTCCCCTCTGTTCTCCCCGTGGTACGTCAGCGGTCTCTGCCCTGCTCCGACCTACAGATTCATCAAGAGCACTGCTACATCTCTCTGTATCAAGCACCCAAAATAAAACACTATTCTGCGCCAGGACGTTACTTTGAGATGCAAAGAGGCTCAGACCCCAGCGCAAGGGGAGCTTCTCGCCGTCTGGCTCTGCGGGGAAAGGGGAAACAGCTCCCAGGAACAAAATCTGCTGCCTACCCGGGCTGGCTGGGGTCCTCGATATCCGAGTCTTTAAGCAGAGTTTAGGAAAGCATTTGCTAAGAGTAACCAAGGTAGAGCTGCTCTTTCCTGGAAGCAGGGGCGTGGAGGAGGGGAGTCCTTCAGAGCTCTGAGGGTGATACGTCGCCCTCCTGCCATCCCTCGCTGAGTAGTTCAGTGCGGCAGAAATGAATGAGGCTCAGCAGCAGCAGCTCAGCATCCTCACGCGGGGAGGAAGAGGGAGGCAGATGATCTTTGGTGCTGAGATCCTGCCTGCAACTATCCTGAAGTAAATCTGGTAAACTGCCATTAGCAGCCACAAATTTACTGTGAATTTGCAACAGATAGGAGCTTGAAAGAAAGAAACCAAACCCCTTTTTTTAAGCTAACTGGAAAATAAAGAAAAGCTTTGTTTTCAAAGGCCTGGGGGGCTCCACGGGAACAATCCTCACATCCCTCGTCACAAGAGGGGCTACTGGAAGCCTCTAGCCCTTTTTTCAAGACGCTCTCTGTATCACATGCCCCACGAGTTCGACACAGACGGAACAGGCAGAATGGGTCAGAGCGAGGTGGTTTCGAGCCCAACTCCCCGCTTGTGTGGCTCCACCAGCATCGGTCCCAACCGAAGACCAGTGGAAAGAGCTTGCAGTGAAGTCCAGCGACGTTCAAAGCTTCCCACAAGCACGACAATTTGCTTTCATGAATTATGTGGGTGCCCCGCAGGGTTTGATGTCAGATACGTTTCATTCGGGATTTTTGTGATCACAAATGAAATGTGTTCAGATTTGTTTAATGGACAAGAAAAGTAGGAAGAGATGGGAATGACTCCAATTTTTTCATCTTACTGAGTTCAACTTTACCTATATATGCCTGTGTCTGCGTCTGCACGTGCACACACCCAGGTAATTCTCCTACAACCCCCATGGTTTTTTTAGGTGATTTGCTCCCAATAAATTCCTGAATATATATTAGTGAAATCAGACACTCTTCCCCAGTAAAAGTGACCTTATCTAATCTACTCCATGCGTTTTCACAGGTACTTAGTCACTCTTTAGGTGCTATTCAGAGCAGAAAAGCACTCCTGTCCTCCCATTCCTGGTGGGTAAGAAGCAGGACTTTTTATGGGCAGGATCCTTTGTTTTCCGTTTGATTTATTTTTCAGGGAACTGGTAAGGCGGGAAGCTTTATGAAGATAATTTATAATTGCTATTAATTTATAAATGTGCTCAGGACAGCCAGATTTCAGCCCTGATTGCCGTTTCCACAGCTGTGACTGCTCCGGGGAGGGCCCTGGGCACCTCCTGCTCTCTGAGCTGCCTCCGAGCCGGGCCGGGTGCTGCGTCGCTGCGGGAGGCACGGGCGATGTGGGGACGGTGGGTGGGCAGGAGGTGAGCCCTGAAGGAGCAACGACCCCGTCCCTCAGCTGCCTCCTGAATGGGGATCCCAAGCGCCGGGGCGGACAGCTCGGCTGGTGCCAGGCGTTCAGCGCAGCGTCCCGCTTCGGGTCAAGCCAAGAGGCGGCGTCCTCGCTGGCCTGGCTCAGCCCATCGCCCTGCCCGCCCACGAGCCCACCGCTGCGGCCGCAGTGCTCGGAACGGCACCAGTGATGGACGCGGCGCAACCAGTGCGAAGGGCAGCTTTGCTCCCAGCGAGGCCAAAGGCCAACACTCCTCCTGACCTACTGGAGCGAGGGATCGGGCCCTTGGCTGGCAGAGCGGGGAGTGCTGTGGCAGCAGAGCTTGGGCTAATAAATGTCACAAAGGATTATCTGGGAGAGATTCTAAAAAGTGTAACAAGTACGCAGCGTCTCAGTAACGAGCTCTGGACAGCCGGCCCACCGAACCCACTGAAACGGAACCTCTGGGCTGTCCCGAGCTCTGCTCCTCGCAGTAAGCAGTCGGAAACTGGTATTTAATACTACAAACTTTCCATTGTTGGGTCTTTCGCTCATTTAATTCAGCTTCTCTGCTTGGTAAGAGCTGCCAACGAGCCCCTTCGCCTTCACAGTTTTGAAACAGTCGCACTCTCTGGAGCCTGCTTACGCGTTTCCAAAGAAGCAATTCTGTTGGGTGCGACCTCTCAGCGCTAGTTTGGTGCTTTGCCCTTCATCACAAAAACAAGTTTGTCATTCAGAAAAAAGCACACAAACATCAACCCTGACCATTTGCTCTGGAAGAAAACCTGGTCCCATCTTCTGCACTGCTTCTGTCTCTTCGGTCTAGGAGCTGCGGACTGGTTCCGTTTACAAAAGAACCATTAAGAGCCAACCACCACAGTGGCCACGCTAACTGGTTGTGTACACAGGCATAATACATCTTTGATTACCAAAAAACTGTCTGTTATCAAAAATAGGATCACGATGTGCATATCTATTAATTACTGCAAATTACTTCTTTTATCAGAAACTTCAGTTATTCAGACATTCAGTGTCGTTCACTACAAAATTAATAGTTGAAAGGAAAAACTGTAGGTCATGTTTTTTTTTGGAAATGGAAGCTTCCACCCCCATACGATTACGGGTTGATCGCAGACCTATCTGCAACATCTTAGACCCACGCTTTGTCCGGTTGCACTGGGGAAGCTCAGAAAGAAATCTGGACTGCTTCCGCTCTCTGAGCTGAAAACAGTGACGGATAAACCAGATTTCAGCAGTTCTTTCAGCCTGGCTCTAGAACTGCATGAAAAGTAACACAGGTCAGGAAAGGCCCGAGGTTACGCAGCACCTCGTCGATGGGGCAGCATCCGACCGCTGTCGGGGACACCGTGCTGGTACGAAGTGCTGCGTCAGCTCTGCTGGCAGAATTCCTTTGCCTCACCTTTGGGCTCCAGTCCGTTGGAGTTGAAATGCATCCTCTTCTGGCACTCGGTGCAGCTCATCAGGAACCTGGTCACAGCTTCTCTCGGGAGGAAAGCATAGGTCTCTGCAATCTGGGAAAACAACGAGACGGCTGTCTGTCCTGGGCAAGGAACGGTGAAGGGCGAGCCGGGCGCGGGGCCCACGGGTACCCTCCCACCTCGCCTGCTCAGCCCAGCCAAGAACATCAACGACGGACAGCGACCCACCGCTCCCTCCAGCCCAGCCCTGGGATCCCTGCAGCCCTCCCTCCGGAGCAGCTGCTGCTGGAGGAACATTCGGGGAGCGTAACTGGGGTGTCCGGGAGGCACCGCGAGGCACAGGGACAGACCTTTGGGCTCCCTGCGCAGCCACTCCTTCCCAGAAACTCCTTTCCACTCCCCCTCGGAGTCTGGGAAGAGCAAAGCTACAAACACGTAAGAATCAAACGAGAAAGCAAGGTCTCGTCAGCTCTGTTTGCATTGTTAATTACCATCACACCAGTAACCTGGAGAATCCATTAATCTTTCCTAAGGGCAGGTCGCTGTTTCCCACAATGACAATCAATTACTGTTAATAATACTTTGCACTTCTGCAACATATTTTATCTGAGGAATTAAAAACATTTTTACAAACAGTAATGAATTAAGTCTCCTGAACCTTTGCGGGATATTTGTATTTCACAGATGAGGAAAAGCTAAGGACAAATATTTAAAAGTGGGATGCTTGCAGCTCAACACTCCAGCCAGACCTAAGCACCCACAGAAGGCACCTGGCTATCAGAGTCCTACGAGCACAACGCATCCCTGCCAGCAGCACTTCTACAGCGTTTCTAAAGACCAAGCCTAGGTTATTTGGAGAAGGAATGAGGCAATTTTAATGTAGATTTCTTTAAGGCCATAACAGGCCATCAAATCACGGAGTCTGACCTTCCGTGTAGCACAAGCCAGGGAATTTCACCCAGGTTCTCCTACAGCCCAGCAGCCCGTGCTTTGCCTGAAACGTCTTCCAGGAAGACATCTGGTCTTAATTGGAGGGCATTAAGAGGTGGAGAGCCCACCTCTTACTTTGGGCCTGGTTCCTACGGCTAATCACCCATCCTGTTTGGTCTAAGTGACTTGTCCTAGCACGGCGGTTCCCAAACCGGGGGCCCTGACCCCAGCAGGGGTCATGGCACTTACAAGTGGGGTCATAAAGCAGACAGAAATTCAATTGTTTCTGCCGGTCCTCGGGGCTGCGAGCCCGGCAGAAGCGGGGCTCGGAACGGGAAGCGGGGCTGCAACCAGACACCTCGCGAGCGAGGGCTGGAGACGGGGCCGAGCCAGGAGGGCAGCCCAGGACGTCCTGGTGCCCCTCCTCCGGCCAGCGGGCATCACCCTCCCGTCTTATTCTGCTAACAAAAATTAGAAATCCCCAAATTCCAAGCGTTTCTCTACCCTACAGGAAAGGGTGACGCTTGTGCTTGGAATAAAATAGCGTTCTCGAAGAGGTGGAAGTGGCGGAGGGCTCGGCGGCCCGACGCGCTGGTGGGAGGGCGAGGCGTTCATCTCCACTGCGCGGCAGCAGAGCCCGAGGTTTGGCACGCACGCTGCTGCCAGACGCGTGCAAAGTTCACGCAGGGACCTTGTCCCAGCCGCCCAAATGGAGGATGCAGCGCCGGGTCCTCGGGGGATTCTCCTCCTACTGAGCCCCGCAGCCCCGCCGGGCTCTGCTGCGGCTGAGCGGATGCCCGGCTCAGCCTTTGCCTCCGTGCGATGTTTATCAACACACAAGCGCTGGGGACTCCCACAGAAACACGAAACTGGGGGCCTGGGAGCTGCCGGTGGCGAACGTGGTGCTGTGGCACAGGCAGGGAACGGCCCCTGCGCGCTGCCCGCGGGGACGAGCCCCGTTCCCCCGCCTCGGCTCCTCTGCTCCAGCCAGCCGGCAGGCTGCTGCGAACGCTCAGCTAATTTTAGTGATACCGTTGTTATTTCTCAGCTGATTTGATGCTCTGCAGAGCAGACAGCTTCCTTGATGAGTTATCTCCCATCCAAACTCCCTTTCTGATTGCCTCTCCCCGGAGGTCACGGACAAGGGCAAACTCTCCAGTGCCTCTGCTCAGAGGCGGCGGGGAAAGGGAGCGAAGCGGCAGCGGCCACCGGAGCCCCGGCAGCGTCCCCGTCTGCACCCCAGCCTCGGCGCGGGGCGTGCTCGGCAGCGTTTCCCCTTCCAGACCCGGCTGTGGGGAGCGGGGTGCGAGCGAGGCCGGCCGCACGCTGCCGGGTCCGGAGGGAGATGGAGGGGGGGTGGGAAGCTCCCCGACTGCTGCGAGCAGCCCTGGGAAAGCAGACGGATGCAGCCTGCTCCCCCGAGGCTGCGCAGGGCCAGAGGAGTCCTCCAGAGAGCGGAATCGAAGGAATTAAGGGAATTAGGGTCGGGGCGGTCTGCTAGGGAAATGAGCGGGTAGTTTTTGAATTGTGGTCGTGCTGGTGGGGCTGCGTCCCCCCTCCCTCCCCTCCCAGACTACAAAGAGGTCACCGGCCCCCGGCCGGGGGTCAGCGTGCACCCCGGCCCCTGGCCCCTGGGGCAGAGCACGGAGCGATGCCGTGAGCTGGGAGCACAGAGCCCTGCTCGCCGGGCTCCCTGCCCTGCAGCCCTCCCGCACGGCCAGCGCCAACGGCGTGGCTGGGCGCAGGGCCACGGGCAGGCAGGGCAGGCAGGACAGAGCCCAGCCCTGAGCAGCTCCGGCAGCGCACCGAGCCCTGCAGCACCTCAGGCATCGTCGCAGCGACCGGGGCAGGCTGCACAGACCTCTCCGGGATGATGTATACACCAGAGACACGAGCTGCCAGCCAGCCACTTCTGTCTCTAAGCGACCTGGTCCTTAGGGCTGCGGGATTCAAGGGAGTAGCTTGGGCTTGGACAGTAAATTCAGCTCTTCTTGTAAAAGGGGAGCCCAAACGTTTGCATCGGAGGGCTGTGCAGAGTCAGGAGAAACAGCAAGCTCCCTGGAGAAGCACACTTCAAGCTAAATTATTCCTGACCTAACTAGAGTGGTTTCAGGATGGATAGAGCTGGCTCTCAGCATCCTGACGAGACCTGACGAGACTCAGCTCGGTGCCTGCCTCCATTTTGTAGCGGAGGAAACCCAGGACAGGCTGGTGAGGGCACCCAGCAGGCCGGGGCAGAGGGGTGGGCTCCGGCCATGCCCCAGTCCCCCTTTCTGGCTGCTCCTGCCCTTTGGGGCCACGCCAGACATTCCCCTGCGGCCCAGGGAGGCAGCTGGCACGGAGCAGAGCGCGCAGGGGACTGGGCAAAGATCCCCTCGCCCATCAGCGATACTGGGCATTTCTCTGTGGCTTTTTTTCCCTCCCAGACGTGTACAGTTGTCTCTGTAGGACCGACTCGGTCTTCCCGAGCAGCCGCGCCGTCGTGCTGCCGCTGCAGCGCGGTTCCCGTGCCCCCAGCACGGCTGCTCTGCAGAGACGGCTCCTTCCTCGCGCCTCCCCGCGCAGGCAGACAGGGCTCTGCTTCGCCTCCGCTCCCACCTGCCCTCCCGTCCCCGTCCCCGTCCCGGCGGGCTGCCCGCTCCCACCGCCCCCGGCCCCTTCGCCCCCGGCCCCCCGCGGCACGCGGAGGGGGGGTCTCACCGCTCGGTAGGTTTTCTTCTGCCCGGCATGTTTGGGTGCTTTGCCCGGCTCCGACGAGCTCTCCACATGCATCGAGTAGATGATGTCAAAGAAATCTTCCACCACGGCCACGCGTTTCAGAGAGATGCCCTCGGGCTCCGACAGTCCATCTGCCCCCTACAACAGCGCAGGCAAGTTGAGTTAGTGTCAGCGATGGGTGACAGGGGTGATGAGATGGGCCCGGGGCTGACGCGGTTGGAGGGGGCAGAGGCGCGGTGCTCCAGCCCCGGGCTGCCTCGGGCACGGGGGACGTGGGGGATAAATTAAACAGCGCTCTGGGGAGGATCCTGCTGCAGCCAGGGCAGTGGCGGCTGCTGCTGTGCTGCTAAAGCTGCCAGTGAAACTGGGCCAGGGAAAAAAACAAGGGAAGAGTCCAGAGTGGAGTCACGACCAATCAATAAATCCAATTTTCGTAATTTGGGATGATTTTCTAGGTGGGGAACAGGCAGGGGAAGCTCTCTGGACCCGCGCGTGGTACTAAACCACCCTGGGAAGCCCTACGACGCAGGGCACCCTCGCCGCACCCCCGCCGGCACGGCTCAGCGGGCAGGACACGGTTTCACCGCGATGCCAGGATACGGCCCCTAAAGGAAGGCGACAGCATCGCCCTCCTTCCCCGCGCTGACCTTTCCGAGGCAGCCTCCCTCTCCCGCAGACGCAGAGCAGCTGAGCGCTGGCAGCAGCAGCACGGCTCTTTGTGTGCCTGGATGTGCTGGAGAGCAGGAGGCAGTAATTCTGCCACACGGCAGTGGTGACAGACTGGTGGGAGTGGGAAGTGTGGGGAGCAGTGCTCCTCCGAGCCGACTGGCACCGACGGTGTCAGCTCACGCTGGCAGGCCGCGCTGCGGCAAGGGGAGCAGCCCTTGGCACCCGGCAGCTGCTAACGGCGCGTCGGCACAAAGCGGGGCGCGGGGAGTGCCAACGGAGGGAGCCGGGGGCTCCGCTAACGGCTGGGGGGACGGAAAAAGGGCCAGGCTTCGGGAGGTCGCTCGGCTCCTTCCTTGAAAAAACGCCATTGCTGCATAGACAGCTGTATATATAAAAATATATATATTTATATATATGTATATATGCATATATGTACGGCACATCCCCTTGAGGCCTGCTTTCCGAAGAGGCGTGCGCGGACGCCGTCCAGCCGGCGCACACGCAGCCGGCGCGCAGCAGCCCGCGCGCCTCACCGCCCCGCAGACCGCCTGCCTTCAGCGCACGCCCACGGCTGGCAGCGCCGGCGGGGGCTGGCAGAGCTCTGCGCGCGAGGGGAGCCCCCGGCCTCCCACCCCCCGGGTTTTGTTGCCGTCGGCGGTTGGGCTCTGCGCATCTTACACGGTCTATAGATTGAATAAACGCTGTTCTTAAGCCACCAGTCAAGAGACTCTCAAAAATCAATCATTTAGAGGGACCGCCTTCTGCTAAGGACTATTTTCTTGGGGAAGAAGCAGTCTCCTAACGCAAAGCGCTGCCTATTGAAGTTGGCTGCTCACCCCCATTTCGGAGCAGACCGCCGCACTGCGCATGGGCGGCAGCGGGACGGGTCGGTGTGCTCACCCGGGACACGGGCACGAGGATTTTCCAACACAAGGCACCCCTGGCTGCCCCGGGGAGCGCTGAGCCCTGGATAAAGGTGGCTGTAACAAAGACAATATTGAGAGCGAACACAAGGGGCAGGGTGGCAGCGCTGGCGCGGGGGGGTCGGGGAGCTTCGCCCGAGGGAGCGTCTTTGAGGAATACAGATCTAATTTCTTCTGTCACCGTTTGGGGAGTTTCACTTTAATCGAGGGCACGGGTATCCCCCTGCCAAGCAGGAGCGGGCATTAGGAGGCTTCCTACTGACCAATAATCCTCAGAGCAGGGTTGAAACGAGGATAATTACAGAAACAGGACAAAGGAAAATGCATCGAGAGAAAAGCACAATCAGACGCAACACCCAGAGCCCTCACAATTCAGACTGTAACCAACTCTCTACGCAAATCAGCATTTCCAGGGCCACCCCAACCATCTATTACCCTCCTCCCTGCGCGGCCAGCGGTTCCGTTTCCTCCTCGGTCTCAGAACGACTGCAGTCAAGGTAACCTCAGGGTCTGGGCACCGCTGCAGCTCCTCTGCCCGTCCAGCGCTGCCTTCCCCTCCACCCCGGCTGGAGGCGGACACCGGAGCCACCTCCCCGACTCCTCGCAGCTTTCCCTCCCCGACTCCTCGCAGCTCTCCGTCCCCTCATCAGCCTTCTGACTGCTCTCCCCGTGGTGATTGTTCAGCCCCGGGAAGCAGGTGAGATGCCAGCGGTACCAAAGCTGCTGGGTACAAGAGGCTGCACCAAGCCATCGCTCCTAGGATTACAGCGGTTTCTGGCGGTGGAGCCACACGTTGCCCACGGCTTTCAGAGGACACGGGCACTGCAGCCACCTCTGCGAGGGGCCCACGCCCCTCCGGTTCCTCCTTCCACACCCAGTATCGCTCCTGAGAATTCAAGGCATGAGTCAGAGCCCGCAACACCTCAGCACGGCTTGAAAACCCTTAGAGGTTTAAAAAGCAGTACCAGTCCAGTGGGGAGGAACGATGGGAAGAAGGGATGCTCCTACCCCCGCCTGGTGTCGGGGCTTTATCGGAAGTCGCCTCTCCCCAAACCGAGTAAAAGATTCCAGGAGCAAAGCTCGGGCTTGACAGAAGCACCGGGGAGCAGCATTTCGGGTGCTGAGGCGACAAAGTCCTTTTGCCACCTTGCAGCCCCCCCTTTTCCCTCCGCCTGCCCTGCATTACTCTGCCTCTCCCCCCTCCCAGTCCCTCCTCCTTCACCGTCCCTGCGCACCCGTCCCAGCGCCATGAGGGCTCTCTCCTCTCCCCTCCTCTCCTCCATCAGCTCTTCCCTCCCCAGCGCCCTTTGTCTTCCCCGTCTCCCCCAGCCCTGTGTTTCTTCGCTTGCCTCCTCCTCACCTCCCACGGGCCGCCACAGCCCCACATCCCCCTGCCCTCTGTGCCAGCCCCCCTGCTGCTCTCCCTGTCCCCCTGCCCTCCACATCCCCCTGCCCTCTGTGCCA
>Ga0065711_1011435_pt1 | contig 14350 bp, 12 predicted proteins | sample Hoacrofraction12_FD_59098 | JGI IMG/M metagenome (GOLD analysis project Ga0065711, IMG submission 59098) | Hoatzin crop microbial communities from Cojedes, Venezuela - Epithelial fraction 12 v2 (version 2) | ecosystem: Host-associated > Birds > Digestive system > Esophagus > Crop | place...
GGGCTCGCCCTGGCCCCGCGCCCCGGGGCCGTTTGCATCGCGCTCTTCCTGCCTGGGCCCCGTCGACTTTCGCTTCCCCCGCTGCCGCCGTGGTGCCGGGGGTCGGGTCGCCTCCGCGCTCCCTCTCACGCTGAAGCAGGCCCCGGGCTGGCGGCCCCGGCAGAGCTCTTGCGGGCCTGGCTGCCGCCGGCCGGGCCTCCCGCGGCTCGCTGGGCTCCGGGGAAGGCGACCCGTGCCCGGGCACCGAGCGCCCGCCCGCAGCTCTACCGTGTGCTGCCGGCACAGGCCCGGCCCGGCGGCTTTTCCCCTGGGAACTGCTCTCTGCTTTTACAGAAACTTCATCTGGAAGTGCGTGCTTATCCAGAAGGTACAGTCTTTGGTGGTATCTGAGTTTGTGCTTTCATGGCCTCCTCCACTGCAATAACTCAAGCCCCGCCTGGACGCGGTGCTGTGCCCCCTGCTCTGGGTGACCCTGCTTGGGCAGGGCGTTGGGCTGGGGGACTCACAGAGGTCCCTGCCATCCCCGACCACTGTGTGATTCTGTACCTCACCGGGTACGGTGTTGATTTTCTTTGGGGCCTGCGTACATATAAAACAGCCGAGCGTGTCGGCTGGTAACGGCGAAGTAGGAGATCTTTAATGGGGCATTTGTTCCGCCGTAAAACAGAGCGTAGCTTCCAAACCAACCTTGTGCCCTTTCGGTCTCTCTTCCTATAAATTAAGGGATTTTTTTTTTAGATTGTTGGAGTGATTATTGGCATTCCCATTTTGCGTGCGTTGGGCGCACAGCTCCAAATCCCAGGTGGAATTTCCAGTAGTCTGCATTGCGCTGAGTCGGGTAAACATCTCGGGCTGCTTTCGGCTTCCAGGGGAGGATCAGGATGACATCTGGAGCGCTGTTTATAGCCGGGCACGGGCTGGGAGGTTCGCAGTGACCTTTGACTAAGCGTGGCCGGAGCCCGGTGGGAGCCGGGGCTGTCGGTGTTTCACAGCGGAGCTCTCGGGGTGTGGCTGGGTGCGCGCTTACCGCTCGGAGCTCTGCCGCAGGTACCCTGCTCCTGCCTGAGCAGCCCGGCTCGGCGATGGTGAGGTCTTCTAGTTTCATTAAAATACGGAAAAGTACCTCTGTTTTCGTTAAAAACTAATTAAAACGATGCTGACTCATTTGATTTTATAGGCTTAATATTAATAGTTAGTTTGAATTAAACTTTGTTTCTCTCTGTCCTGTTTTAGTCGGTGTTAAATACAAGCACATCCTTACTGGGATGTCTTTGCTTATGAAGTGTTTTTTAGTACTAAAGTATCTTACCTTAGCAGTGTGGATTCTTTGTGCAAGAAGATACAGCCCTTTCTTTTGATTGAGTAGAGGTGAGAAGACGCTGAAAAGTGAGGGTAATCATGAAGCTTTGACCAGTGCTTGTTGCCTTTTTCAGGTATAAATTGTATCCTCGTGTTTTTACATGCTTTGAGTGAGCCAGATTGCCCCTGCTAGGGGTTTCTTTGTGTAGCCTTGTTAGCACAAGGTGGTATTTACTCTTCTGTTGCTGACCTGAGTATTTGTGTCTTTTGGAGAAAGAAAATCTTTAAAGAAGAGCACTTATGTAACTGAAATCATTTTCATCACTGTAAATCTGCATTAACCCTAATGAAAACTTAGTTTATGGTTGCGATTTGGGGGTGGGAGGGAAAGGAACCAGACTCGGGAGGTTTGTGTTGGTGCTTGCGACGTGTGCTCACCTGTTTGTGTGGGAGCTGGAACAGGGGAAACTCAGTGAAGATATTTTTACATTTCCCACAGTGCAGCGAATTCATGTGTGTAACTGAGCACTGTTTTTCCCCAAACCTGTGTTTCTTTGATTTTTTTCTTTTTGGTTCATCATCGCTATGCTTTCACCTGACTTTCAGGATGCCCTGTTGTCTGTAAAGAGGTTGAAATCAAGCGTTTATATTAGATGTTCACTTAGACACAAACAGGATTTTAAGCAGTAACTGGTTTTGAGGCCCGTCAGAGCCCCCGGTCTCGTGACGGCTTTGGTTTAATGCAGTCAGAGATCATTTCTGGAAGGGCTTCCGCATCCATCCTCCTCCCGCTGAGGAGGCGAGAGGGCTGTCTCAGCCCTGCCACGCTGCGTCGGGAGATCAAGGGTGTACAAAGAGGGAGAAATGGTTCGCTTTACAGTTTTAATGAAAGTTAGCTTGAAAAACATTTTGTTTCAAGAGGTATCAGATGTGCTATTAAAATTAATTGGTGACTATTTGATGTTACCAGCCTCCTTACATTTCATGTACTAGCCAAGCATTCAGATAGTCCCCAGGGTCTGATTTCATTTCCCGGAGTAAAATTGCTTAGTAGTGAAAGACTGGTGATTGGTTTCACTTGCAAATATCAGGGCTGAGGTTTTCAGATTTCGGGCAGCGCAGCATGCTGGGGTTTTGCGAAGCAGCGTAGGACTCCTGGGAGATGCGACGTTGGTAGGATCTTGCAGGAAATATTAGCAGAGGCAAGTGTTCCGGGCACTGGCTACCAAAACCGGGAGTCTGGACAGAATGAGGAGACAAATCCCGTGTCAAAAGGACTCTTCTGGTCATGTACACGTCTTGAAGGGGTCGTTCGGTGTTTGAAGACCCCGCGTGCTGTCGGGAGCTCCGCAGGCGCCGAAGCCGCCCCGCGAGAGACGCAGGGTTTGGGGGAGCACACACGCCTGCCCTTCGATGCCGCTCTGCAGGGGGATCTCCAGCTGGCTGCTGCGCTTCCTGGTGGCGTGTTAGAAAGGGGTATTTCCTGCTGCTTTGCTTTTCACTCATTCGGAGCTTTCTTCACCATAACCAAGAAGTGGAGAGAGCAGGCGTGTTACCATGAGGTCAACAAACCTTGGCTGCGCGTCAGTGAGCTGTCTTGCCATGGTTTTGTTCTCTTTTGTGAAGGAACGTTTAACTCCACAATAGTTCAGGATTTACCCCGTTCCACTTGCCATAGGTATGAGTGATACTGCCTTTCTCGCAGCCAGCTTCCGAAGCCTGCCAGCCTTGGCCTTGTACCACAAAAGTGTGGCTTCGGACCAGAGAAGTAACTGCTTTAGCAAGAAAAATAAGGAAAAAATGGGCAAGAGCTTCATTAAAGCAGAGGAATGGCATTTATGGGAAGCCTATGAGTCTGCATGGATAGTATTATAGAGAATTATGAAACACATGTAGGAAACTAATTAGAGAGGGGATTAGCTGAGTGGAACAGGATTCCACAGTGACTAATAGATGTGGTGAATATTTTGCAGCACTTCTCGTAGATGGTTTTGGGTGCCTTAAACAAGACAAATATTCAATCTGCCACTGAGTACTTTGGTTTTTTTTATGTATATAACAGATTTGTTGCAGGTCTGCAAGCAAGCAGCTCTCCTGAGGGGAACAGCTTAAGCTCTGGTCAACCCATACAGTAAAATATCAATTATTTGTCTATATAAACTTGAAGAAAAGGGGAAAATGAAACAATCTATTTTGCCTTTCATTGAAAACTGGCAGTTCGAGCGCGGGTCCGTGTAGTTTTGCAGGCTGGTGTCAGCTGGCGGTGGCTGCTTCGGGGAGAGGGCCAGGCCCCGGTGCCGGGCTCTTGTTGGGACGCAGTGCCGGAGCTGTCTCGGGGCAATCTTAGCTAGAACCTCCGTGTCCTGGTTCTCGTGGCCTCGTGGAGGGTCTCGCATCCAGCAGGAGATGACTTGCAAGACGCAGGGCTGGGGCGTGCTGGGAGCGGAGGCCTGGCTGGCCAGGAAATCATTAGTTCGCGTGAGCAGAGTGAGCGCGTCGGAATAAATGGGCATCTTGACCGTGACAGATAGGCAGCTGATCACACAAAATAACCAGCTCAAATGCGACTTCATTTTGAGCTGTAGCCAAACTGCAGCATAAACAGTTGGAAACAGAGTGAAACTTTTAGTTAGGCTTAAAAAATTAAGATGGGCAGGGAGGAGAAGAGAAGAATAACCTTCATTCTGAACTTCATGATTTTCAGGTGGCCTGCAATTCCTTAGAGGCTACGTGCTGAGGTTGCTTTTAATGGGATTTACGTATTGATTCCTCTAAACCTTCACCTGTTGTGAGGACCAAGGCTCATGCCCACTGAGAGCGGTTTTTCCCTTCCACAGACACATTTAGTCTGTGCTTCTCTGGGTGTAGTGCCTTGTGAAGTGGAAGTCACGGAATGTGTTTTGGTTCGTGCTGTCTCGGGGGGTAGGAGAGATGGGGCACTGCATTCCTGCTGCCTTTGTACCTTTCCTTGGGATGCTTCATAAGCAGGTCCTCGTTGTGGCAGGTGAGCTGTGTGTGAGGCTGAGAAATGAAAAGGATTACATGGTGTATGACAGGAACAAAGGTAATTCTGCAGATATCTATGAGGGCTTGTCTTGGAGTTTACCTACCATTTTATAAATTACAAAGGGAGACAGATTTTGCTTAGAAGCTCCGGAAGTATTCTACTTTATAGTTGCAGTCATCTCTAATGAAAATAAACGTTCAGAGGTATTGTCATTAAAGGCTTTGAGATGATACACTAATAAGCATCTGAACTGCATAGCTAAGTAATTCATATGAGGAATGAGTCCACAGAGGTGTTTGGATCATGCTGTTTACGTAAATAAAAACAGGTTGGTAATTAATGACACTTGTTAGGCTGTCTAACAATTTTGCCTGAGTTAGGCTTTTGTGCCTCTGGGGACACAGCTATTGATGTTGTTCCCATCAATTTCTTTTTTTCATCTTTTAGGTACAATCAACAGAGTACCAAGCAGGTTAGAAATTATTCTAGCCAACTGGTCTGGAAAGTTGAGGTCTGGTGAAGTCAGCTAAGATCAGGAGGGATGGCTGGGTGGGTGTGCTTGCTGGGAGAGATACTCGATCTGCCCTTTGGCTGTTACAGTAATTTCAACCAGGGACGAGCAGATCCTGACTAATTAGAAATCTGGAAGAGACCACAAACCACCTTAGAAAGATCTTTTTTTATGCAAGAAGCTAACTTAACTATAGCTGCTTTTCTAGTTTTCCACTGTTCAAATACAACTTCTTGTATACATATAGGTTTTGCTAGGCCCTGTGCACAGGACACTGCTGTGACTCACCGGGAGTGTTTGAACATAGCTTTTAATAGCTCGTGCCCTGCATAGAAGCTACTGTGCCAAACTATACTTAGTGTTCCTTCAAGCCACTGGGCAGTCCAAGTCGTAAGTCAGAATTGATGTTACTTGTGATGTAATTGTTACATTAAAGCAGGATATGTTAAAATGACTATTATAGAATGATTGTGTACAGTAAGGCACTACCTACATTCAGCCAATGTAACATTAACATACAATGCCATTTAATGCCAAAAAAATACTGCTTTAATGTTTTTCTAGTTACTGTGTGGAGAAAAAAAAAAACATTGCCTGTGACCCCAGTAAATGAAAATTTCTGGCTCACCCAAACATCCTTTTAAAAAAGTTAAATATGGTAAGCGTAATTTACTTGGAGTGCTTGTTGTCATGGGTAAAGAGATTTGAAAAAGCGGTAAACCACGTTGGCATATGTTCATATTTATGGGCAGGGGGAGAATCTGCTTTGTGCTTGGTCTTTTAGGTTGTCATTTGTCTACATCTGAGTACTCGTGAAAAGAAAAAGAATCTCATTTCAGTGTTTATAATGGTTATCTTAAACATTTCCTGTTTATCTCCAAATGAAGTTCGAGGTCTCTTTAATTAGAAAATTGACTTAGGTCTTTCTTGGGTGGAAAGAGTTCGAGTACGCTGGATTAGGGAAGGTCTGTTTTCCTGAACGCGTGCTGACTTTCAGACTTCAGGTAACTAACTGTCAAGGACTGACATAAACCGTGTGCGAGTGCTGGCGCGCCGGTATGCTAATAGCAGAGGGAACGCAGCGTGTGACCGGCTGCGTGCTGGTAGCTCGGCTGTCGAGCAGGCAGAGCGAGGAGGCAGCAAGCTCTGTGTTGGCTGGAACGCTGGAGCTGGTGTCTACAGCTCCATAAACTGTTCATTCCCTGGTAGCCACTCCTGGGCTACTGAACGGGCGGTGCAGAAGTGCAGAGCTTTGCAAAACGGTGTTGCCATCCGCGATGTAAGCGAGGAGAGAGCTCACGGTTCCCCCTTTAACACTGCCTCAGCCTCAGCAGCATCCCCAATTCCTCGGTATCTGCCTATTTATCCATTTCCTGCACCCTTTGGGGAAAGCTGACACAATGTAGTGCGTTGTGCAGCTCAGGAATCTGATTCTTCTAACAGCACAAACTTCCAATTATAGACAAACATGCAGCGATTTATGCTTTCAGCTTGGGGTTGCTGCTTGTGGTGAGACTTGGCACTCGTCAGCACATTTGCAACTGCTCTTGGCGCAGCAGCAAATGGAACGGCTTGTGGATGCAAGCTGTGTCCAAGCTGTGGTCTAGATTAAATTTGGTAAGCATGGCTGTTAATCACGTTGATCCATATACCCTGCAAAGTGGATTGGTAAAGCTGTGGGAGAAATTACCTGAATTTACCGAAGTTGAAGACTTCAGTGACTTCTTCAGTTGTTGCGTCTCAGTGGTCAGCGTGTGAGCCGCGTAAGGCTGAACGCCGGCTGCTGTGCTGTGCTGGAAGCCCTGGTAAGATGAGAGGTTTTTGTCTGTGCGCAGATGGTCGGGAAACAAAGGAGGGTGTTCTGGCCTGCTTTTAGGGGTTCCTGCTGAGTTTTGCGAAGGCAGTTAGTTGGTCAGTGTCTCTGAATTTCTCAGGGACCAAGATGATCTCGTGTTGGCTTAAAGTCTAAGTCATTAAGAATCCTTAAGGTTAGAATCTGTTAAGAAATTATATTTTGTTTTTAAGAAACTTATTTCTAAGTTGTTCACGGTGTGTGATGCTCTTAGTGTGTTGCAGTACAGTGTTTTCCAGAAAACCACTGTGTTCAGCTTCCCAGATACAAGTGCAACACGGAGTAGTACTCTTACAAGAGCAGCAACAGGTTTTTAAATCGATGAGTAAGTATTTGCTCAGCCCTCAGTTTAAAAACCCTCGTCACTTGTGATCCAGTTCCAAACCACATGAAAACCTAGGAATGCCTTGGCCGGCTGCGTCTGCCTTGCCCCCCGCCCCGATGGCGCGGGGAGAGTGCGCGGCTCCGATATCCCGTGGCGTTTCCCACGCGCGTTCTCACGGCCGCCGGCTGTGTCCGTCGGAGCCGGAGGTGCCTCTGCGGGGCTGATGGCCGACGGCACCGGGCGTGTGGGGGTCCGTGCCTTGCCTGCACCGTCATTGCTGATGCGGAGCTCCACCTTGCCGTGGAACCTGTGAAAGCTGCGCTCTGCTCCCTGGCTGCTCGGAAAGCCCGCGTTTTGATGGTTTGAGCTGGTTGTTTTCACAAGTGAAATGGTGCAGGAGAAGAGAAGCGTGTTTCTCTGTGCCTGCAGTGTGCAAGAATGAGATCCTGGCTGTGTTACCATGTTCTCCTGGGTGGTGGGTGCTTCTGGGGCAGGTAAAGCTTCAGTTATTTTGCTTCCCCTGAATAGGTCATAGAATCATAGAAAGTTTTGGGTTGGAAGGGAGCCCTAGAGGTCATCTAGTCCAACCCCCCCACAGCGAGCAGGGACACCGCTAACGAGATCAGGGTGCTCAGAGCCCTGTCCAACCTGGTCTGGAATGTTTCCAGGGATGGGGCCTCCACTGCCTCTCTGGGCAACCCGTTCCAGAGATGCAGAAAATGCCCTTCAAACTTATACAAAAACGTCTGGGATTTGGCAGTGAAGAATGACTTTTCACTTGTGCTAAATTTTATTGACTTCAAGATACCTTAATGAAACGTTGTGCTTTCTAGTAGAGAAGGAGCTAAAGCCCGTTGGTTGGAAGAAAAGCGTTATTGTAGAGCCTTGTGGCAGACTCGTGTCAACTGCTGAGTGGGCAGCGTGTAAAATACTTGAGATTTTTGTTGCAGGAAAAGAAATTAAAAGACCCCAAACTCCGGGATTTGGGAAGTGTTAATTGCCCTCTTGCATGGATGCCCGCATCTCCTTTGGCTCTTCGCCGTGCTTGGTGACACAGATCAGAGGACTGACAAAATGCGGACAGTGGGCAGACGTGTGCCGTGGGACCTGTTGTTGCGGGATCATCTTGGGCCTCCTGTTCTGCCAGGGGGCCAGGACTGCACAGCAAGGGCGAAGGGAGCACCCGCCTCAGGAAAGCACAGTCTTGGGTTGCCTTACAACGATGAATAAAATGACATTTTTTCTGCGCAGAGATTTCTCGGGTGCTTTCCCAAGGTTTCGCAGGGTCTAGGGCAGCAGTAAGCATTGTGCCGTGCCAAACCCGGCGTGCTGTGCGTGTGTCGCGGGACGTGGCCGGAGCCCGAGTCCCCGGCCGGCCCCATGTAGCTGTCTGCGTGGAGCTCCGCAGGGGAGGCTGAAGGAGTAGGAAAGGGTATGTTGTCTGGGGGGGGTTAAGTGCGTCCACGGTGGAGGTTCTGGTGTCTGACAAACAGCAGAGTAGTGAAGGTAAAAATACGCTTAGATCCGCTTACACGACAGCTGTGCAGCTGAGCTGTCGGCTGTGCCTGCGCTCTCGAGGGGAGTCCGGCCCGTCGGAGATTGATTCAGACCAGCAAAACAGTCTTGGTACTACCCTCTGTGCGGATGAGCTGTGATTCCTTGATTCTAGCTTGATCTGATGGTGGTTCTTTAGAGCAAATAATTTTCATATCAGGTTATACCCGCAGTCAAAATCCTAAAATAGTAATGATTTAATCTGCTAAAGTAGCTAGCAGTGATCTACCACGCTGTTTTAACCTGATGCTGTAATGTGATACACTTGGGATTTGTGAAAGCAAATGTATTTCTTAGGTACTTGCCTGGTATTTTTAGGTTTGTTAATGAGAATGGATCAGATACTGTGAGAACGTGACCAGAACTGCTTTTAGAGGTCGTTGTCTTAGCCCATGGTGAAACGCCAAACACATATGATCTTTCTAGGATGTGGTTAAATTAGTAGTGTCTTTGTGTTACAAATGTTTTCTAATATTATACGTAGTTTCCAGAAGAAAAGGTTTCCTAAGCTGTTCAAAGAAGGAGCTCTGTCGTTCTGGGGCTTTAGAACCTCCGGCCCGCTGTGGTGGGCCTGCCACAGCGCAGCCGTCAGCTGTCCCCCGACTGCCATGGCCCCGCGCGGGGCTGACACCCGGGGGAGTTCAATAATGTGGATTATAATGGTGGGTAAGGTGTGATTGATCTCTGGTGATTCAGAACCGAGCAGCTTCACAGCAGCTGGTGGTGACACATCGAGTGGTTTTTAACAGATTGCTGTGCTTGATTGCCTCCTTTTTCCGGGCTGCTTGGTTATTGCAGGTGCCAGTCTGGAAGGCAATGCTAAATCGGATCCTCACCGACACTGCCACGCTTAAAGCAGCGTTGATGTCTAGACAAGAAGAAAACAGGGAGGTTTCGAGTAGCCTTTTTATCTGCAACAGTGCTTTGTTTAGTGAATTAGAACACTCTGGTGAAAATTTACTCCTTAGGAACCAAATAGCCTTGAGCTTTGAGTCTGTGATGGCCGTTCCGCTGCTGATAAAAGCATGTCAGAATCGTCGTGCGCCTTGCGCTTGGCCGGTCCCGCTGTCGCAACAGGAAGCGAGCTGACAGAAATACGCGCCAGCCGGCTGAGGTCACGCCTGCTGCTCCCGAGTGCCGGGGAGCCTTTTTTTCTCCTCGACACAGATTGTTTCCGTGTGAAGTTGTCCGCGTTGCAAAATGACGGGAACATCCTGGAGTGACGGCGGCAGAGCGAACCAGAGAGCCGGGGAGTCTGCAAAGAATGGGCGTGCAGTGTCGGCTTCAGCTTTGGGAGAGCAGGATCCATAAAGGAGGAGTTGCTTCCTGCTGTCTTACAAGTTGTCCTGGGCCAGAAATTGCTGGACCGAGATTTTTGCCTAAGTAGACTTGTTGGCTATGTTGCATATTTCTCAGAATCCCAGTGACCCTTCCAGCATGACAATTAGTAAAAGGAGAAGTGGTAACGTGTGGAGCTGAGCGTTGCGCAGAGAAGCTGCTCGCTGCTGGGGACGGTCGGCGCTGTGGGAGCGTGCGGCTGCGGGCGGGCGTGTGCACACACGTCCCTGGCGACAGAGTTAAAGCTACAAAAAGCCACGTTAGCCAGTGACAGGAAAATGAAATTATTAATCTTCTTGCTTAGAAGATTAATTGCTGTGCATCCAGATTGGAAAGTTATGGCTGCGGTATGGCTTTGAAAGGTACAGCAGTTTATTCAAATGCCGACTTTCTTTGCATCTAGGAACTAATTACCAAGCAATGGATGGAAGGAAATGTTAATCCACCTGGTTAAACGTTCTCTTTCCTGTAGAAGATGCAGCAAAGATAGAAGGCTAACATTTTCATATAGAAAAATAAATGTGTGAGCTAAACAGTTGCAGCTTGTTGAACATTTAACTGGTTAGTCGTGCTGTAAGCCGATTTACTACGCAGATTAAGTGTTCTGATCTGATTTTTTTTTTGTAGGAATGGAACAGCGGGATAAAGTAATCCTGGTTTTGTAACAGCGGGTCCCAGTGTGCGCTGAAGTGCAGTCGGGCTAATAAACCGTGATGAGACCGTCGTGCCGAGGCTCAGATTTCCTTCTCGGAAACCTAGTGAGAGAGTTAACTTTCAGTTTCGTGCTGGAGCAGCGAGAAGCACCGTGTGCCGCACATGCCGGGCGGTGATGGCGTGTTCGGCACAGTGAGATGCTCTTGTGTACGCTGTCTCTAAGCGACGCGCAAACAGACGCTGTATCCAGCGCCCTGAAACCCGGGAATGGGATGAGTCGGCTCCGCGGCGGGCGGGTGGTCAGGCTCGGCTCAAACTCGCTTTCCTCTTGGTGAAACGTAAGAAAGGGTTCAGCCATGAACTGTTAATCATGGCTGCTGATCAGAAAATCAGTGCAAAGGCTGCGTTGGGAAATAGTAGGCCTAGAGAATAACGCCTGTTTTGTCACTGGCCTGTTAGTCAATTTTGCATAACCTCAGGTCGCTGAATTCCCTTACGCTTTTACTGCTGTTTCAAAGCTTCCAACTCGTTTTTGCTTTCTTAGTTTCTATTCCTACTTCTTTCTTCTGCCTTTTCTGTGTTTCCTTGTTTTGCTTTTTGTGTTGATTCCGTTTGGTTCCTGTTCAAAGGCTTTCTCTTGCCAGTGTTGTGAATCCCCAAACTTAAAATAGACCTGTCTGGGCAGTGTGTTAAATTAAGAGCAGTGTTGCATTTGCTGAAATGTTCACTTCTGGATTTGAGCTTTTTGACACTTACGCAAGGTAACAGGCTGAAATGTCCTGCCAAAGTGCAAAAAAGCAAACAAATATGCAAAAAAATGGCCAGGATTTTTTTTTTAGCAGTTCAGTGTATTTTGCTCATTCCTGCACTGTATATTTTTCCTGTTCAGACGTGTCTGCGCTGTAAAGGTTTGCCTTTGCAGCAGGTGGTACTGCTTCTTAGAGCCTTTCCCAGTGATTGATGGTGCAGCACTTCTGGTGAAAGAAATCACAAAATTTAAAAATGTCTGGACTTAGTGGGCTGCCCACCTGTTTTGTGGCCAGAAAGGAAGCAGTGTCTTGTTTGAAAGTCTGGGATGTGTTTGGGGTAGGGGGGGGGTTACCCTTTTTTTTTTTCCCTTCCCCCTCTCTCTTTAAATGTGAAGTTCTCATGTCAGCGGGTGGTTTGCCAAGGGCATGGTCCTTGCCTACAGCTAAAAGCTGCCAAACCCATGTGATAGAAATTCCTGAACTGATCCCTTATCCAGAAACATCAGCTGCTGCTGTGGCTCTGTGGTCGAGGTGCGACGGCGTCGGGCTTTGCAGGGGTGCCCGTGGCTGCCCTCCTCTTGGTCCCCACCCCTGCTTTGTGCTCTCACGTGTGATGGTGAAGTTAATCGGACTGAGAAATGGGTTTTCTTCCTGCCAGGCTAGCTTTCAGCCGGCTCGGTGGAGATGCCTGTGGCGGCCAAAGGGAGATGGCAGCAGCTGAGGATGGTGGGAGGGGAGGACACAACACCTTTTCTCAGCAGCTCTGCCAGGTGATGTCACCTCTGTGTTAATGAAATGGTAGCCCCAGGGCGCAGTTTGTGATCAGCATCAGCTGATGTTGAGTAGCTGCTGCTGCTGGAAGGGACAGATTTCCCCTCTCCCTGCACTGGTGCCAGCTCCCCTGCCCCGGGACTGGAATGGTGCAGCCATGGGGTGGCCCAAGGAGGCAGCTGTGACAACTGGAAACCAGTAATGGCTTTTACTGGGTGTAATTCCAGTCTGAGCTGCCTGTGCCTGCTGCAGGTGCAGGGGAGGGGTGCAAGGTCTGGGGATCTGTACCCGAGGCTCGGGGAAGGGGCCCTGCTTCGGGCAGAGCTCTTGAAAGGAGAAGCGTGGGAGGGAGGAACCCGGCGTGTGCTCCTCGCCCTGGGTTTGGGTTGGTGCTGGCCGGGGCTGTTCTGCGTTCAGCGGCTGTGGAGGCCCGAGGCGAGCAGCCCTGGGGAGCCGGCACGGGGCAGGGAGGTGGCTGCAGCCGACGGAGTCCTGCGCTATGGCCGGGCTCGTTGCCCGCCGGGCTCGTTGCCAGCCAGACCCGGAGCTCGGTGCGACTCGGCTGTGAGTGCTGCTCGGGCACGCAGGCGGCCGGGGAATTCCCGTTCTGGCAGCAGCTGCGGTTGTGTTGGCATACGGGGACTGTAAAATTGCACCTCAGATTAAGGAATAACAAATTCAGTAATTATTTAGGTTGCTTTCTGCTCTACTAACTCTTATGTCAATATTGTACCCAGCCAATTTTAGATGAAATTATTCTACATAAGTAAAAGGTGGTTGCTGGCTTGGAGGAGGGAAGGACCTTGTGTGAAAATAAACTTTCTAGTGTAAATAAATACTGGGCAGTTAAATACTAAGAACAGTTCTTTACTAAGGTTTTATGTAATGGTGTTTGTATACATTTTTTTGTAAATTATTTTAATAACTGACATGTTTGGAAAGTCCAAGTTCTATAGTAATGTGCAGTAGAGTGCATTTTGCATGAGAAATATATATTGTAATAATTAAAGGGGAAAAAACAAGGTATAGAAAAGACATTATGATTTGATATATTTAGGCAGTTTCTTGTGTAGCTTAGCTTTGTCACAGATTCCTTGTTTGTTTTAACGACTAATTTGTGGCAGCTTGACATAGGAGTTTTTCCTTTGGAAACCAACATATGACCACAGCTAGATTTCATCCAGACTGGATTTAAGCATTCAGAATTTTAATCCCCTACAGCAGGACTTTGCATTTCCTTCGGAAGGGATTAATACTTTCACAGATCAAATGCACTGTTTTGGAAGAAGCCACATCTTGTTTTATTGGCCTAACATACACTGTGAGTGAAGGTTTGGTTTTTTTGAAAGTTGAAAAGACGACGGGGAGAGCTTGACTAGCTAAAACTTTGTTCATGGTGTGAAATAGGTTAGCAGTAAGTGTTTAATTTGCTGGGATAATAGTCAACTGGAAGCACTTAGTTGTAATTTTTTATTTGGATCCAGAAGTTTAAAAACTATCAAAGACTGCTCGCTGAAACGTCACTTCCTCCATCGAATGAAAGTGCTTTAAATCTGGTTCTGCATTTAGAGCACAATTATATTTTTGCCATCTAGAAAGTTCAACTAATATTCATCTCTGATGGACATGTGGCTCAAAATTATCTACCTGGACTTGTTAGCTAGACTTAACTGTTTCAACAGTATTTTTCTCAAACTGCACCATACTTGGTTTAATTCTCAATATCTCGTATTATAAACATGTATTTCAGAGGAGGGGTTGGAGTTCTGAAGGACAGTGCGGGGCCTCGCTGCGGTGACTGCACCTCCGAGAGTGGCCCTGAAATCGGATTTGGCTTGAGCCGCGGTGGTTCCAATGAACTAAATTGACCACCTCGCTTGGGAGAGGAGCCTCGGATCCGTTTCTCTTACGAGGGAATTTCAGGTCCCCTAATGCGACCAGTCTGTTGTGGTTTCCCTGCAGCTGCGCAGGATGAGCCTGCCTGCTTTCCAGGATGATTAGCTTCTCGAGCCTGGGCTGCCTTTAATTAGAGCAGGCAGGCTTCGCTCTTCAGCGCTGGATGGCTGAGATGATAGAAGAGATCAAAGCTGTGGCTGTTAGATGGGTGACCAAGTAAAGTTTGATGGAGGACCTCAATGGAGAGAGGAAGGAGCAGAAATTGGCTGCCAAGAAAGCCAATGGGATCCTGGGGTGCATCAAGAAGAGTGTGGCCAGCAGGACGAGGGAGGTTCTCCTTCCCCTCTACACTGCCCTAGTGAGGCCTCATCTAGAGTACTGTGTCCAGTGCTGG
>Ga0065711_1012146_pt1 | contig 14350 bp, 9 predicted proteins | sample Hoacrofraction12_FD_59098 | JGI IMG/M metagenome (GOLD analysis project Ga0065711, IMG submission 59098) | Hoatzin crop microbial communities from Cojedes, Venezuela - Epithelial fraction 12 v2 (version 2) | ecosystem: Host-associated > Birds > Digestive system > Esophagus > Crop | place...
GGGGTTGGAAGGGACCTCTGTGGGTCACCCAGTCCAACCCCCCTGCCGAAGCAGGGTCACCCAGAGCAGGCTGCACAGGACCGCGTCCAGGCGGGTCTTGAGTATCTCCAGAGGAGACTCCATAACCTCCCTGGGCAGCCTATTCCAGGGCTTCGTCACCCTCAGAGTGAAGAAGTTCTTCCTCATGTTCAGACAGAAGGTCCTATGCTTCAGTTTGTGCTCGTGTTAACAGAAAACTTTATTTGATCTGATAATTTTAGCCTGGAACTGGCTGAATAGGAAGCACTTGAAAATTGCCATCGAGACAAGAATTGGGGGTTTCAAATGTGGTTATTACCTGACCCTCATGCTTTGGAGTGCAGAAGGATAGGTGGAAAGGGTGTCCTTCCATGCGATGGGGATGGGCACCTGCCACCTTCTACCTGAGGAACAGGGCACAGGGAGAGTTGTGTCAGTCAAGTCTTTGCAGCGCAAAATCATTGAGCAAGCTAAGTGTTGCTTAACTCTTGTTTTAAACCCGAAGTCATATGCATTTTTAAGCAAACGCTACTGTAAAAACTCTGAATTCATCCGACTGCCAAAATTTGCAGTTCTGAGATAAAAACACAGGGTGTGAGTTTATACTTGCGACTTCACCTGTTAAAAATACAATCTTATTGGAGGTGGTTTTTATTGCTTTTATAAGCCAAGATAAATAATATAATACAAAATAAAAGAAAATCTCTGGAAGGTTCATCTGCAAATATTTGCTATATATAGCCTTTAATATATTTATTGCAAAAGGTAAGTGGAGAGTGTGTTCAAGCAAAATTTTAAAATAAGGTATCAAGCTTTTTCCCCTGGCTTTTTCTAGTCAGAGCCCTTACTTAGAGTCTGAGGAAAAATTCATCTAGGCTCAGCAGTCTGTTAAAAGAGAATTAGCCCAGTTGCAAGCGGTTGCAGGACATTGTGCTACAACTGGGTTTTTTTGATACAAATGTCTTCCAAATTTTTTAACGTTAGTAGGTCAAGAAGAGCTTTGTGTGTTGCCAGAAATATTTTTAACCAACTTTCAAACCTGAAAATTACAAATATGGGTGGATTTAGCTGTCTGTTAACAGAAAATCTAATGTCATATTCAGTGCTCTAAAGTATTTTGTCTGGCCAGCAGCCACTGTTCCAGAAATGTGCCGGTACATTGTAGGTCCTGCCACGTCGCCAGCACCCAAGAGAATCAGAAATACTGACTCATCGCTAGGCTTAGGCAACAGAATCCCACCGTGTATTAAAAAATAGTAAGTTTTTTCTCAAAGCAGAGAACCATTTAGGCATTTTCCATAGCTGCTCATTACAACACAGTATAAAGGTAATAATTAATGCCTGCCTGATTATTTTCAATACAGCAATGAAATACTATTAAGAATATTTGAAAATGTAAAAAAAATATATGAGAAAGATAATTTAAGCTGGAGGGCTGTTTCATCATATGCAACTAGCAAATGCTAGTTTGGAGACTGCGCTTTGCACAGCGTGATTTGAATGAATATGGGTTTTATTAATTTCTCCGATTACATACTGCGTATAAAAGAGCCTTGGTTAATCATCATTAGAACATGAAAATGGTGCAAAAGTACTTGCTAAGTACTTTTTATTACTTTTCTGTGTCTTCCAGAAAACTTCTGGCATTACCAGAGATGTAATTTTTTCAATGTTGGATACAGAAAAACACTGATATGTATTTGGTAGTTAAAGATCTTAAAATGTTTTCCGTAAGCCACTTCTTATACATCACTGAGGATTGCTCAACTACATTTTTAAGTTCATTAAGGATGATGAAAATCAGGGTTTCGGAAAGATGCTTTCAGTGAGTATCATTTGTATTGCTTCAGTTTGCTACGTTTTTTATGATACAATTTTGAAATTATGCTGATCTTGTATGGGAGGAAGTTTGAGATTGTAAATTCAATGAAGATTTATCTATCTCGAAAGATAGATGACTAGATGAGTATTCGTAGTCATAAATGTATTACAAAAAAATCATAGTAAACCAGACATTTCATTAAATGGTGCTCAGTGACTCCGAAGTGCTCAACTTCCTTTGACTGGGCTTGAGCAAACAGAATTATTCATGTCTGACTTAGCCAATGTAAAGAGTGTGGGCTTTAAGAACTTTTAAAATACTGTTCAGAGGCAGGAACATGTCAAAGATGGATATGTAAAGTTTGCATTGGGAATATTGTTTACTGATTCACTGGGTTTTTTGTGCACTCTTAAAATGTGGAATTTATCATGTTCACTCAGTCCTATCTAAAATGCAGCAGTGAAACACACTTTGTAAACTTCTCTGCAGATTACAGAAATGTGCTAAACAGCAATTCTCTGAAGACTGCACTTCCAATTAGTTATTTTCAGCACATGTGCAGAATTTTATGAGCTGGTTTCAAAACACAGAACTGTATCAAAATCCACAAAAACTGGGAAAAGTACCACATAAAGTATCAAAATGAATAATAATATATCAAATATGTATTTGAAGGCTGTGGCAATACGCCACATCTCATACGAGATTAGTGTTCCTCTGAACTATTCCGTACAACTCAGCACCATTTCCCATCTATCCTCTTACGTTACCTTTTTTCTGACCGAGAAGTGAGGCCACCTTCCATTGACTCGCAGCCCAGTTTCTATGCGTGGGTTTACTGAACGCTTCAGCTTTCACATTGGCTAAAGTACTCGGGAATATTTTGCTTTGTGTTCTTCTGAGGGCAAAGGGACGTGGTAATTCCTTTCCTTCTGAGGTCTGGGTCTTGGTTGTTGTGAATGGAGACAGACCCCGATGCTCATGATTCTGCAAGTGCTTTTTGAGATCCTTGCTGCTCTTGCAGCACTGAAATATTATAATGCCGTTATTCTGAACCTGTATTACTGGTCATATTTTCACAGAGGGTACGGCTACCTGATGATTTGTACGCCTCTAGTAATGTTGGTTCGTGCCTTTTGATACAGCAAGTACCAAGTATTTTCATAGAAGAGTCAACTTTTGGTGCCTATGACAGAGCCTGTACTTCGTAGATTGGCAATGTTTATAATGGGTGAAAAAAGAAGGGAAAAAAAGTTAAGTGAGAAGCACTATCAAGAAATTATTCCTAATCATATTACTATTCCTGAGGCATAACAAAAGAATTCTGGAAAAATCAAATTGCAGGATGCAAACCTCCTGTGTCAACTTGTCACTATGTTACATTTAAAGTAGTTATTAAAATCATTATGCTATCAGCTTGTGAAGTTTAGATACACCAAATATAGCAACCTGCTTAATTGCTCACTATTTTACAGTGAGTGAAAGAAAGGCAGAAGGGGAGATGGGAGTGGAGAGAATGGTGTGTTTTCAAGGTACCTGTAAAGGCATCTTTCCCTGTGGAGTAAATTAAGCATATGTTGTTCAATAAGACCTTAGTCTTTGAATATAGAATATGTTCTTACAAATGCAGCTGCCTGCCTGTCTACGTGGTTTAGAAATGGTTTTATTGCGATCCTCCAATAATGCAGCACAATGCATATCGACGTGGCTTTGTAGCTCTAATCATGTTATTGACATAGTTTTTTTTCTTGGGTAATCAGATTAAAATGAACTGATATGGCCAAAACCAGTGTCTAAAATACTTAGGGTCAGGTGTCAAAATGTAATTTCCCATTGGAGTAAAGCCAGAGAAGCTCAGCTGAAGTTACTTCAGATTTGTATTTGTCAAAGGAACAACTTGGCTCTTGATTATTGTACTAGAGACTGGTCAGTGAAAAGGCTGAGGTGTGATTCTAGGATAAAATAGTAGCTTACAGCAGTGCTACAGTAACTACATAAAGTAGCCAGTGAAGGGACAATTTCCAAAATATAAATTCAGGGAAAAAAAAAAAAGAAAATGCAAACCCTCGGCCATTTAGTTTCAAAGAGTAGATTTACCCCAAATTCTGTCTTGTTCCCATAAAAAAGTGAAGAAAAAGGAAAAAAACATCATTTCTCCCAGTACCATAACATTGTAATTACTTTATTTCTTTGCATTGTTTGTCTCTGTTTCTTCAAAACTGGGATATTTTTTTCTCTTGTCCTGCACAGGGCATAACATAAGGCTGTTGATGCAGAACCTACCCACGGCACCCTTCTGTGGGATGTAGTGACTTCACCAAATAGTAACTAATGGCACCGCATTTGTGTTTCTCTAGAGCATCGAAGGCTGTTAAATGACTCACATAATTGCCAAGTTTTCCAGGTGTATTATACAAAATAACCTGTTTTCTATGATTTTTGAATATTCGCCATTCAGATTCAGTTCCGGTTAAGAACTGGGGGACAGACAGTCTTTCTTGCTTACCTGTTGTGTTTCCAGATAAGAAAAATGTGGAAAATAAGCTGTAAATACAGAAATCATTTGTTGAATAGATTTCTGCAGTCTGTATAAGTCATTGCAGATTCTGCTATGTATTAAAAAAATGAGAAAAAATATAAACTTGATCTCTTTTTTATCAAATCTAATCTTACAGAGATTAGAGCAGTAGAGAAATGTGACTGGAGTTTAGCAGTCATTAGGGTTTTTTTTTCCTTCTCACTGACAATTCTTGCCATATCATGATATTATTCATCAAGATACATGGGTACTCATAGTTGGAAGGTCTGAGTCAAAGAATATGTGCATCATAACCTCTTCTGAGGATAATTTATTGAAGAGAATGTGGTTCTGACCTGTTGAAAGTATCTGTATGGGTCCCTTCCTTCCATCTGGCCATGGAAGTTGCAGCGTTACATGCTCTGAATATATCCATAGATTTGTTGTGTGTGTTTGGAAGAATGAAGGCTGATGCTGGGTTCATTAACACTGCTATAATGGGATGTTATAAGAGTTACAAGAGCACTGGGAAATTCAGACACACTCTTCTGTCCAGCAGGGAAGTATTTAGCTATTGTAAACTATTATAGCATCACGGTTATTTATTTCGTGTCTCCCTACTTGCCAGGTAGTAGGTTGGTCTGGGAAGAGACAAAAGTTTAGGGATCCTATAGAGTAAGAAATATTTGCTTCCTTCTTTCTGTACCTTGTGTGTTTTGGTTTTGGGGTTTTTTTTTGTGTTGAGCTACTATTTTTTTGACCAAAAGTGTTTATTTTTCCCCTAAGGCTTTATAGTAGAGCTGTTGTAATTATTAATTGTGCTTTTCCCACATGGAAATTTGTTGTACCAACACTCATCCCTTTTTTGCACAGAAGAATTTCAGTGTTCTATGAATATGATTTAATTTTAGGTATCTCTATTTAAAACTAGTTAACACATATGGATAGAAATTATTAATATATCCACTCATCCAAACAAATTACTCTGGATACTCTCCCTACTGTGATATGCTAGCATAATTAATTCAAGCAAATGTTTATATTCAAAGAAATCATGTTCTTCAAAGCAAGTACGATATTTGGCATCATTCCCCCCCCACCCCCTCCGAAAAAAAAAAACCCCAAGCCCTGACACCAGGCTGATACATTTTTGTGATAAATGAAATTGGTTTTTATTCTTCCTGATGCTTCCTAACAAAGCCACAATGTTCAAGCCTTAAGGTTATAGTTGGTTCAGTGACAGATGTGTCCTTGTCTGGACATACATACCCATTTTTGGTTTTTATTTTTTCACATAGCCTGTATTCTGATTGTACCTCATTTACCACTCACTGCACTCTTACAAATGCTTAGGGAAGCACATGCGTATCTTTGCATTTTAAATACTCGGGGCTCATTGTCCAGGTTCCTCTGAACTGACCATGGCAGGGAGAAGGATGACGCTACTACTTTTTTTCTGTGTCTGCTGGATGTGCAGGGCCTGGTGGGTGTGGTAGGGCTAGATGGGAAAGTTTGTCTCAAAAACTCTAACGGAACTTTCCCTAATGTGTTTCAGAAGCAGTATTAGGTGGAAACGAGCAGAGCAGACGTTGTGACGAGCGTTAGCTTTGTGATAGCTACTAGCTATATACTTTTGGTTCTTCACACTTTCAGATCAAAAGACTTTTTAGCTTATTTTTGTGAGGATATTTTAAAAATATCTTCATGAAGATACTTTGCAGTGGTGTCAGAATCACAAGCACTAGAGGGAAGGGCATACTTGAATCCAATAACACATCTCCTGTGGTGGGGGGTTGGAGGCTTCAGTAGTCCTGATTCCTTAAGCCCTTTTCAAACTGCTTTGCAGAAAACTGAGTGTGGTCCATCCCACCCAGATTTATTGAAGGACTCCTGGGGGCATTGGGTGGTTTGGCTTTTTGGCTTTGCTGTTGTGTGTGACAAATGCATGTGCGCTTTTCACTTTATATTAAGGGGCTGTCCAACTCAATCTTGTTGACCAAAAATCCTGTATTGTGATGACAAAATTTTGATGTAATAATTACCTTTTATGTCTGTGCATCATTAATTTAAATTGGACTAAGAGAGGGCTTCCAGGCTCCTTGATTTTCTGCAAAGGCTGATTTTCTACAGAGACAAAGGTAGAATCCGTGGATGGTTTTTCTCTGAGGAGGAAACCACTTTGACTGAAATTCCAAATTTGTGACCTTTGAGAAGACCCCACGGGACAAAGTCTAGTTTGAATGTGTATTTTGGCTCTAGGAAGCGTTTGTGGACCATGATGAAAAACAGATTATAAGATGCTAATCAGCTCAGAACTGATGTTCACTTTTGTTAGGTGCAGACTTTAGATATTCACATTTGAAAACCAAACCAAAATAAATTCCCAAAACCAAGCAACAAACCCGCAACCTGTTTAAAAAACCATTTGTTTAAATGTAGGAGGCAAGTGGGACTGCTAGAAGCTGGCTGCTGTACCAGCATTTCTGATGTCCCCCTTTTGCTCCCTGATGTGAGAGCGATGATGTAAGAACAGCTGTACGATGTTCTGAGCAATGATGTAGGAGCAGCTGCAGCAATCCCTGTGTTAGAGGCCACCTCCAGATGCTTCAGAAGTCCTCTGATCTCTTGAAAAAAGAAACAGAGGTGTCACTCAAAAACACGAATGACATGGCACAGCAGAGCTCTTCTAGTGTTAGGTCTTTATCTAGATTTTTAAAATGTGATTAGAAATTGTGTATTAATTTATCGTATCTCTTATTTCTTGAGAAACTATTCCGATTGATGACTTCACTATTACANNACCACGGACCTGAAGATTCGTGTCATTTTTTCCCTGCAAATTCTGTNGTTTGTTTAGATCATTCTCTTCAAAGCAAACTGTCCTTCGCTATGTATTTGTACAGTCCTGATTTCAGTGGATGGACCTTACTGGCCTTGTGTTGTTACAGCAATATAGATGTAAATCATTGTCGTTATCAAAGTGATAGTGAAGTAGCAGACTTTTCGTATAAAATTGCAGACGCAGTCAGCCCACAAAGAATTTTAGCATTTGCCATATGACATCCATTTAAGAAAGCTGCTTTGCAGCTTCTCTGAGTAGCTGTCAGAGATGAAATTTTCACTTTATCTCTCAGCTGATATGAAACTTCATTCTAACACGAAAATCGTGTGAAGGTTATAATTACGCAGAAGCAAATAACTGAAAAATTTTGCCCATCCTCCTTGGAAGGAAGGAAAAAGAAATTCAAGGTTTTGAGGATGTGCTATGTTTTTTTTTCATTAGACTGAAACTCCGTTTATAGTAGTTGTTCAGCTTGTACCTAGGAAATCACAGAAACTGGTAAAGCCAGCAGAGTTACCCTGTCTTATCTCTGAAGTAAAGGCAGAGTAGAAGGGCATGGCTGAGTTGGGGGTTCGAGGTTGTTCAGGAAACAACAGACAGTGCAACAGGGCCAATAAAAGATGTAGCTTTGGTAGCATGGCATGTTTGGTTATACAAGTTTAGAGGATGAGGCAAAGTTCAAATTCACTTTCGAGGTGATGGTTCAGAAAAGAATGAGATAGCTGCCTTGGCGGGTGGGCGCATGAGGGATATCTGTGTCTGGGTTCCTCAGGGCCTTTCTACATTCCATTTGTAGGAATCTAACTAGGCTTTGTGGGATCTCTGGCACTTCTATTTCCCTTTACTCTGTGTGATGGTGCTTCTTAGAAATGTTGGGGAAGGGACAAAGAAAAGGGATAAAAAAAAATTGCATTAATTTTACCTTCTCAAGTTTGTGCATTAGCTGTGATACGGTAGTCATGAAGCATCTCAAAATGTGTTTGCTTTGGAGCAGAAAGTGTTCTGAGAGTAAATTACTCACTTAGATTTGGCTTTCAAGATGCTGTCTTGGTCTCTTTGAAGCTTTGCTTAGAAATATTGAATAAATGACCAGGGGTGAGCGGTAGTTTCTGAAGCAGGAGTGTAGCTGTCTGAGGCAAACAGCCCAAAGCTGATTATGTGCATCAGCCTCCTCCACACCACTTGACCCCACCACATTTTGGAGCAGGCAAATCCTCCTTATTTCATCATTGCCATTGTTAAAGACAGTAGCCTTTCGGCTTATTTCTTACCAAGGTCAAACGCATCAAATGGAGTAGGACATCAGCATGATCAGATCTAAATTGCTTGCTGCACCAATTTCTAGCTGTATTGTGGTCTAACTTCAAATCTCCCGGTTTCCTTGCAGCTCAGGCATAAAAGACACACATGGTGTAGGGAGAAAAGAGGAAAAAAAAAAAAGGAGAATAGTTAGATTTTCAGCCAGTTGGTTATTAATCTGAACTTCCAGACCAAGGAGAGCTGTGGAGGCATGGATTGCAAAGCTCTGCCATTTAATGACGGATTTTACAGTTTTAGGGCACAAAAACTTTATGAAAGAAATACTGGTGATGTAGTAATACAAGCATTCAGTACTTTTATAGAAACACACAATGCCCTTTCAGAAATATTTCAGAAAAAATTCACCATTTCAACATAATCACATATTTTAATATAGACTGTTGAGAGGGTTCCACCATCCTGTGGGAGCTTACACAGAAATCTGCTGAAACAAAATCGGTTGTTACTGTTGAATGAGTACAGCCTGGTGCTCTATTCATATATAGTCTTAAAGCTCCCAAAACTGAGGCTATTTTCCCAAATATGTAATATCACGTCTTTAACAACAAAAGGGGCTGAGTATTGGGACTTAAGGTTGCCTTCAGAAAGCTAAATTCACACAGGAGTCTTAACCTGCTTACTGATTTTGTGAGCATCATGGTACAGTGGAATATTATTGGCCAAAATGCTGTTTATATGTTAGGGCTGGACAGTCTTTTAGAAATTGAAGGTTTTGCTCCAGGTATTTCCTTCATATGTGGAGGTAAGAAATGAGCCACAGATTGTACTTCAAAATGGGAATAATGTCTGTATTTACTTCCAAAGAACAAACTTTACCTGAGAGATCCGATTCTTTAGGTTAGATGATGCCATTTAGAAAGAATTTGCTTCCCAATGTAAAGGTTATATAAACTTCTAAATAGAATTCCATACATGTGGAGCTAAAAAGAAAGTGCAAACAGTATAAAAATATGGTAAACCAACAAATCCTGTTGATATAGAGGTTAGATGGGAGTGATTTGTTTAAATATTACAGATTTTATCAGTCTTGAGCAAATCTGTTCTAGAAAGCTGAAGAAAGTGTTGTCAGTATCTGTAGTTCATCAACACTTTTATTCCCCTAACTCAGTCCGTTCTCCTCTATAGAGAAGCTTTTCTTTGCTGTTCAAAATGGACAAAAACCTGTGCTCTGCCAAAAAAACTGCAGCGGGTAGCAGCTGAGAGAATAGCCCTGCTCTCTCCCCTGTTACCTGGATAGAAATGCCAAGGAGGAAGCAGCTTCAGTGGGCTTTAGAAATGTAGGTGGACTGAGGGAAGAAAGACTGTCAGAAGACCTCCTGCTTTCAATTGGTTTGTGTTTCAGAAGAGCTGCCGGAGAGCCCACTGATGTACAGGCCCTAGGAAGGCAGCTAGTTGTGGTGCTTTAATTAGTTGGAAGGTAAATGCTGTTCTGCAGGTGGGTTTCGACAGCTAATCAGCCTTCCATTCGTACGTCATTTTCTCTTGTCGTTTTTTAAGAGAGCTGTAGCATGCTTGGAGCTCTTTTAAAACCTTGATAGAAAAAGTGACAGATGTCTCGAGCATGACAATCTTCCGACTCTCCTCCTGTGTTTTGGAACAGGCTTTTTGCTGCCTGTAACATAAATAGCTACATCAGAGGAACATGATCTATTGAGAACCATTGCTTCAGCATGAATAGAGGAGGCTTGATAAATGTTATTGTAAGAGCCCTTATATATGTGCAGGTTCAAACCATTTTTCTAGGTATTCTATTAGCGTTAGTATTTACACATTTTATGTAAGGAAACCTTCTCATCCCAAAGATATCACTTATAATCAACTGTTGTTAATATATTTAATTCAATATTATCAACTTGGAGTAAGCCCAAGCTTTTCCATGAGAAGTGCAAGCATGGATGATTTCTTTTTTAAATAAGGATAAAATCAGAGATGTTATTTGTATTCAGTCTGATGGTTTTTGTGCTAAAACCAATAAAAACACCACACAGTAATCAATTGTTGATGTAGGCTATTGTACAAGTGTCGCTTTTGCAATACATCATTAGCTTGATTCAGGTCAGGTTGGCTGAAATAAAACCATCTGAAGCAAGTCTCATTTTGTATGGCATTTAACAAGTGCGAGATGATAATTGCTGTCACTGAAGCATGGCTGCTTTTGTAGTGAATACTTTCCGCTTGCATTCCGAGTATGTAGCTCTGTGTGTGTCATACAGCATGCTTTAACCTTAAAAGAACAAGCAAATTTGAAATTGAATTTATTGTTCAATAAAGTTGTATTTGACAGAGGTTCTGGCTTCAAAAGTGAAGTGATCAATGTTTGCTTTTAATTACGTAGCGTTGGAGAGATCTTATATACCTCTTTTTGTGATGGCCTGTGTTTCCAAACAGTGATGTTCATAATCAAATCTGAAAAGCACGGTTTTAAATTGGTTAATGAAGTTAAGTGTTAGCCCAACACACCATGTTTTCTCTGTGCTGTTCAATCAAATCAGTGTTATCTGGTTGTACAGTGGCTTTAATGTGGCCCTCTTGTATTTAGGTGGGATTGTTTGACTTCTTCACCTCTCGATAGATCTTGCCCACTGATGACACTGATACTACCTTTCTGTTCACGTAAAGTCAATACCTTCAGGAGTAGATTAAGAGCTACTCCGTGCTGGAAAAAATAAGTACAACGGTACGACTTTGCCTTCTGGTCCTTCTGTGCAACAGCAGAGCTAGTGTGCTGTATGTTAATGTACTCCGGGGCTGCAGGAGAGTTAGAAGGTCTCTACTGGTATTAGTAAATGGCACATATATGCTGTGATCCTCTGTTCAAAAATTCTTTACCAAAAGTCAACCTGTGTGACAGTGTGGGAAAAATGAGAACCACTGAAATGAAAAACCAGAGGTACAAATATAGACAGAGATACAAAATTGTGTAGATGTGTGACATGTTCAGAGAAGAAACAAGACTTGAAAGTCTGAAGATTTCATCATTGTAACCATACTGGGTTATGTAATGAGGGATGTTTTGAAACATGATTTTAATGTTCCAGACACAGGAAAGCAAAACAACATAAAAAACCCAGAACAGAAACTTTTCAATTTAAGAAAATTTTTGAACTGAGGAAGGAAATGCTGTGTTTGTTGGACAGCAAAGTCTTTCTTCAAGAGCACTTTCTTCTTAAGTCTTTCTTCAAGGGCACTACTCTGTGGGTCCTGCTGCCTAAAATTGGAGAAAGTGTTGGGGGCGTATGCTTGAACTTGTGTTTCATGATTTTAGATGATGTGGAGAAAAAAAGAGGACAGAAAAAAGTGATTTTACTGAGGTCAATATTTGCTTGCTGTAGGCACGAGCTGTGGACCTGTGGGAATGAGCCGCATCCTGTCTTTCTGCTGAGAACTTCTCCCAGCATGGCTTATTTGTCTCCCTGCCACCGGTAGAAACTTCTGTTAATCCCATGACTAGTTACGATGTCTTCTCCTAAGTGGTGACGGTGGACCTAATAGTTTGTGAATGGTTACATATTACTTCATTAATGGCTAGTCCCTCAAGTATGGATGGGCTCTTCATGGCTGGTTGCTTGGGTGTGGAATGACATCTGTTAGGAGTCAGCCCCTCTCTGCTCATCCTCTTCTGAAGTGAATAAAGACTGAAGCAAGCCATGCTCAAGCCAGGGAGCTCTGAGACTGTGCAAACAGCCATTTAAATATACATTAAAAGAATCTGCATTTTCACTTACATGCTGTTGAACTATTCTGCCTACTGCTTCTCTTTGTGACTCTGATACTTTTAAATGCAATTTAAAAATACTTCATTTCATAATTAGTTGCGTGGCATATACTTACATGATAAAGAATATCATGACTAGAATCGAGTAGGCAGGAGAAAAAGTATTTGTTAATGGAAAAAGTAAAAGCTTCGTGCTAGTAAATATTTTACCAATTTATGAGAGAAAATGGTCTAGGAAAGCTTTTTAAAAGGTCAATGAATTTCTATTAAATTGTTCTGTTCTCATTGCCTTTAAAATTAAGCATGCAAGGTCAACATTAAAAGCCTTATGTTCAGCAGCTGAATTGCCATTTAAAGCAGAAGTCAAACGTTTGGGCTCAAGAAAGAGAAAGGAGCAAAAACTTTTACTTCCTGCTACCTCCTTTCCAGGAGATGTTACTCATAGCAATAATTTCAGATCCACTTCCTTTGGTAAGATATGTCCAAGATGGAAATAGTGTATATGTAGAGAATATATGTATATATATACACCATCAACGCTAACCTCTTAAAGCGTCAGATTCAGTCAGTCTCTTATGGGTTATTCTCCTAACGAGTCCTGTGACAGTTTTGAATATTGGATAACTCCTAAGGGAATTCAGCCAGGGAAAATACGTAACCTGTCCGTGGAGTGCTGTGTTACAGGGCTTTGTGTGCTTTACATCAGTCAGGAATCTCCCCTTCCATCCCTGTTGGAAAGGCGTTTGATCAGCAGGTGGTTTGCGGGTGACCTGGAGGCCAAGAGCTGTGGGTGGGTGGCTGGATGGGTGGTTGGAGCTCGTACCAGGGATTGGTCTTGGGCATGAGGTGGGGCTTCTATATGCGGTGAGAAATTGGTGTTATAGGTTTGGTCTTCATTTCTGCTGACTGCAGTTGCGGAAGGCTACAATTCTGTGCAGATAGATGCTGTGTCAACGGAGTAGGCCAAAGAAAGGTTTTCTTTCAATAAGGACAAAATATCAGTATTTCAGTAGCTTGTTTGAAAACATTCAACACAATTATTTTAAAAATCCAAAGCAATAGCCATCATCACAACTTTTCTGCTTCCATCACTTGCTCGCTTCTGATTACTGAGCTATGGAACTCATTTTTAAGGTGGCAGGAGCGCAGTGCTGAAAAAATGTTTAAAAAACTTCACAAATGCCGGATGCAGAAAAAATAATGTAATCAACAGTCACGTCTCACCTTCTCAAGGAAAGGCTCCAGATAAAACCCGGCTACTGCTGAGCCCTGGTTCTTTGCTACGTGTTTTCAACTTCAAGACCCGTCTGGACAAGGTCCTGTGCAGCCTGCTGTAGGTGACCCTTCTTCGGCAGGAGGGTTGGACTAGATGACCCACAGAGGTCCCTTCCAACCCCGACCATTCTGTGATTCTTTCATTTCTGGGACACAAATTGTCATTCCCTGTCTGCTGAAATCTGTATTTTTCTCCTATTACTGTTGTTAAGGCATTTTTTCAATAAGAGAAGATTGCTAACAGCTGCAGCATCTGTTAAATTCTCATATCAAAGTTAAAGTGATGTTTAATTTATTTTACTTTTAATCTGGTTTAAATTAGAATGACCTTTACTTTGCTTCATATGAAAGTCCCTTTCTTGAAAAATTAATGTTTTCCTCCGTGTTGCATGTATTGATTATTAGTGCTGGTATTTATTCATAATTAAAAATACAGTAGGCAAGAAAACCATTTTGAAAGCTTGCTCTAAAGCCTTCTGGCATTTTTACTTCACTGCATTTTGATATTAACCCTTGTAAGCATGTAAACAGAGGAACTGCAGTTTTTAATGAGCTATAAGAAATTGGAATGGGCCAAACTGGTATTAATCTGTCTTTCAAGTTTGGGGCTAACCCACCGCAGAAGCATTCTAGCTGATACAAGAGTGCAGTCTCGTTTTGCCGTGGCGTTGAACAGTCTCCATATGAAAATGCAATTTGGAGCTCACCCGTATCTGCACAAACCCCAACCAAGAACCGGCGTTGTTCTGATTTTTTAGTACTAAAAGTAACAACTTTCTCTTCAGGAAGGGAAGTCTGTCTTTATTTTCTTTTTTTTTTTTTTTTTTTTTTTTTTTTTTT
>Ga0065711_1044054_pt1 | contig 14349 bp, 7 predicted proteins | sample Hoacrofraction12_FD_59098 | JGI IMG/M metagenome (GOLD analysis project Ga0065711, IMG submission 59098) | Hoatzin crop microbial communities from Cojedes, Venezuela - Epithelial fraction 12 v2 (version 2) | ecosystem: Host-associated > Birds > Digestive system > Esophagus > Crop | place...
CCTTCCTTCCTTCCTCCCTCCCTCCCTCCCTCCCTCCCTTCCTCCTTTCCTTCCATCTTCATTTTCTTCCTCTCTCACTGCCTTCCCTCTTCCCTTTCTCCCTTTCCTCCACTCTCCCTCACTTTGCTCCTTCCCTCATTCATTCCTTCCCTTCTCTTCATTCTTCCCGTAGAGCATTTTTAACATACCTTCCCACATAGCTTTAGTTTAGTATATCCATTCTATGCATTGTATGGATTAGCTTGTCCAATAAATGGTCTTTCTGTTCCTCTGTTAGTGAGGATGGGGGGAAAGAAGTTAGTGCCTTTCCCTGTGTGTGCTCAGTTGGAGAATACTGGAATTTTGATTGCTTTTACCATTACAGAAATCACATTTGCAAATAAAAGCTCACTGAAAATCATCAACTTACTGGGTATTAAGTAGGTTGTACATTGAACTCCAGCTACTGTCTTTAGATCTATACATATCAATCATGAATCACAAAGAATCCCAGATACAAGCTCTTTTCCTCTAGAAAGGAGTAATCTAAGATAATCATCTGTTCTATAATTCTTTGATTGTATAATTATTTGCCTGTAATTTTTTCTTAGTAGGCCTAAACATCTGAGTAAATTTACCTTTCCTTCAGAGAAACTTGTCAGTTTCAGCCATATAATTTGAGACATCTCAGATATAAATTCTTTTTTTTTCTGCTACAATGCCAAGAAATGGCTGGTGTTTAATAATTCAGTACTTGATCTTAACATTAATGAAGGAAAGATAACGGCGAAGTAGATGGAGACTTCTGACACAAGATTTAAATCTGAAAATCCTCCTTTCTTTGAGGTATGAAGAAAATGCTTTTCCTTTTCATTACTTTTTAATACAAATTCAGAAGTTCTGGATGAAGCTCATTCGCAGAAAAAGTCCTGACTTCGGAACAGGAGGAAATTCAAACTCTAGTTTTGAGTAGTAGGGGTTTTTTCATCTGATTCTCATAGCCTCCATAACTTTGATCTGATACTTGATATAGACTGAAACTTAAATAATATTTTAAACAATGTGTGGACAATCAACATGACAAGAAGCAGAAAACTAAACAAATATGTTTAGGCCTTATACAGATTTTAAGACCTCATCCTCAATCGATTTGATGGATGCTGAAAGGAGCAATGCCCTCTTTATTTGTTTCTGTGCTGAAAGTGAAATACTGAAATGTCTTCTGTAATAATTGTGTATTTCTTGCTGTTTCATTGACTTTCCCATTGCTAGCATGCTGCTGGATACTGTTTTAGCACATTGAATTAGTGCTATCACAGGTGGTTTTTTACACTTCAAATTAGTTTTCTGCATTATTTTCCTCCTGTTCCCTAATGGGCGTGGACAGGTTAGAGGAGCAGTAGACATCACGTTATTGAGAGCAGAGTAGTGTGCCTGCACACCACAGTGTACACTGAAGCAGGAACTGCATAGCTGCTACCCCATCACTTGGGTCAGCTGTGTCCTCTCTTGCAGGGCATTGCTTGAAGACCATGTGTTAGCACAACACACAAACTTCAGCTCTATCACCAGGCTAGATAACAAGACATAAATTACTGAAGAGCAGAAGGCAATGGACAGAACAATGACTGCAGAATTGCTGGTTTATATAGTTAGCCTTGCCACTTACTTTTTATAGACTTTTTTAGAAGCCACTTTATCACTACTGACCCAAGTTTATTTACCTACAAAACAAGACTAATGATTCTTTAAATCTTTCCTATAAGATAAGTCTCTATGTTATTTTGAACCTCTTTTCTTTATTGATTACCTTACATATATGACAGCAGCGACAATTTGTTTTTAACAGCCTAATTCTGTGGAGTACGTAGTTGGTTTTCTCTCCATCGTGTATTTTTAGTTGAACTTAATCTATTGTTTGTGAGGCATGATGCTAAAATAATAACTACAGAGATCTACAAAAGGAAAACCAGTATTACTTTACAAGCTAGCGAATGAGTTATTGGAATTTGAGCATTTATTCTAATTGGCTACCAAATGTTCTTGTGGTTACCTAATAAATTTAATCTAGTTTAAAACTGACATAATGATATTCTGTAAATTATTGTAACAAAAATAAAAATATTTAATAAAAGTTCTATCTCTTATAGAGACAAGCAACAGTTCATACACTAGCAATTAAAATGCTGCTTTAAAAAGTAAACAATAAGAATCAGAGAAACTAAAGCAATAAATAAAATTCCGTAACTAAACCCTTTCCTGAAGTTCTGATAGATTAGCAATCTTCAGTATTTTTTTTTATACACCATCACAAGAAACAAAGATGGGACACAATGAGCTTGTATAGTGGCAGTTATGAGTTTAGCATCTTAGAAAATCTTGTATTTGAAAGGGTTTGGGCTCAAAGTCAACCATGAGTGTTTCTGAGTTATTGTAGCTCAGACATTTGTTTCTAAATATTAAAAGATTTGCAAGAAGAGTAAAATCAAAATATCCCATTAAATTTTGCAAGTTTTTATACATTTTTCAGGAGGTTTTTTTCCTTAGTGTCAACCAAATTTTTGTATAATATTATCATACTGATACAAAGTTTCTGTGTTTAACACAAGTCTGTCTTCATGTAAGACAACAAATTAATGCTAATGAACACGAAAAACTCTCAACTGTTTAACCTTGCTTCAAACATCAGGGGTTTCAGCAACCAAATTTTCAGAAAAAAGTGCAGTCTCTGTAGGAAGACTTGGCTTCACTGAAGTGAAAAGTATGTCTGAATTATCCTAGGTGATCTCTGGTCAAGTACATTGTCAAGAGAACTGTTGTTTATCAGTGATTCAGGTTGGAGTTACTCATTAGTAAATATATACTATAAATTAGTATGGTAAACCTACATATAAAATGTAATGTTAAAAGTTTCCTATAAAAGATACGATTAGAAAGGTCCTACATATTATTAATAAAAATATTTTAAAACATGATTTGACTTTGTAGGTTTTTTAATAGCCTTCTGTAGGCAACTGCTCAGGAGTTAATTTTACTTCTAAAATCATGTGCTGTATTTTAGGTAACAATAAATGTGTCCTTTACTGTATATTCACTATTATTTTTGTCCTGTTTTAGTGATGCTGTTAAGAATCATAAATAATGTGGTTTAGTTTCATACTAAATCTTGCAGACTGTATTTAATAAATACAAATGTCTTTTAAATAGATAGGCATCTGATGCTAGGTTGTGTGCAGCCACATATCTGATGGATGTAAACTACAGTTAAATAAATGCCTACTATATAATTATTAAATTGAATGACTGCTAAGTTTACCCCCAAAAATATTTTTGAAGTTATCAGGATGATTCTGTGCTGTCGAATTTGTTACTAACCAATTGCTTTTAAAGAAAAAGGAGAATGTGTCCTAGTATATGACTATAAGTCAAATAAGTATCCCAGGCTTTGCACAAAAATACATCTAATAGGCAGAGAACTCTTTTATCTTCCTGAGACAAGAGAAACTGTTTAAATGTCCCCAAGACATAGGGAAATCCTTTTTTTTAAAAAAAACACAACACCTGCCTCTAAGAAAATTCATACTAGAAAACCCTGGCATTTTACATGCACTGATTTCTGTTTGAGGAACACTGCTTTTGATTTCATTTTATTGCCAGAGGGGGGAGAAAAGAAATGTTCATTTATATTCATCAGAAAACATCAATATATAAATTTTACTCTCACTGTTGGTTTCAAATGTCAGTGCAGCTGCACTTAATGCAAAGTTACATTTACACCCTAGGAATTCTGTATTAGCAGATCCATGTGACGATGGCAGTACTGCAAAATTGCAGTTTTGGTAAGTTTTTATGGAAGTAGTTACATGCAGCATTATCGTTAAAAGTATAGCAAACATTTACATGAGAAACAACAAGTTTTATTATTGTTGACATAGAGCATAGAAAACATCTTTCTAGACTCAGTTTGACTCTAAAAGATTAGATTATCTTTTAAAAGTAAGAGTCTAAAATTAATGTTTTCCTGCAAGTATAGGTTTGCAATGAAGACTTCCATGGGATTTGAAGCATGTAATTTACTCTCCTTGATATGTTTGTATTCAAAGACTAGCAGCCATTACTGCATGTGTGTTTTAGCCCTGGGCTCAGTTTAGAGACAGTTTAGATCTATTGTAATGCTTATGTAAGAGATTTGTTTCTAAGTACATACCAGGGAGTATCCCACTTCGACAGGCTGTTGGTAGTGTTTCTGCTTTCCTAGAAGTCATATTCAGTCGCAAAAGATCATGACCAGATTAACTGTTACTGACAAGAAACCTATGTGTATTGTAATAGCACTAAACTGACTCCATGGTGATCTGTTTGCAACAGAACCAGTAGTTATAAGATTGAAAAAAGTATATTTTTGTTTTCTGAGCATGGAAAAAATCTCTGATTTTCACTTATGTTTTTTGAGAGTTCGATACATCTCTCCCTGTAATGTCTATGAAAGTTGGGAAAGCACATTTATACCCAGAATATTCATTTTAGGAATCAAAATGAGTGGGAATAATATTTTTCACAAATCTTCTTCAAAAGATTCATTAAATTTAAGGTCTTTGCTCTTGGTGAAATGGATTATAGCCTGATTATGTGAGAATATTTACAGATAATTCCATATCAGTTTCACTGACATTTTTAAAGCATCTTCTCCAAAAGGTTAATTATATTCTAAGAGATTTTTAATATGTCTGCCACTATTTTTGTTGTTTTTGAACAGAATCCTGCTTGAAAGAGTCTCTTTAAAATGGTGGAATTGTCACAGGATAAAAGACTTTATTATTTTGAAAGAAATTTAAGTTATGATGTCACTTATTGTGTGAACATTATTCACACACTTCCGAATTTGGAGAAGAACTTGTATACACCTTCTGCTTGATGAAACAGATAAATTTACTCTTCTTTACATTTGTTAAGTACAGGTATTCCCGCAGATATCTACATCAACCTTCTGTCTTAGTCTTGATAATTGCAAATCTTATGTATTTTTGTGTCAGCACAACAGTGTGTTTCTTCCACAGCCAGGATATGAATCTGAAATATACTCAGATGAAAGAAAATTATACCAGCAATATTTTCTTTCTCACAGATCAGGAAAATGAAACACAAAGTTTAAGCAACAAGGATGAGAGTAGGAAGAAAAATAAGCAAAAGTGATGTGTTCGAGGGGAGAAAGCAGGAACTACAGGTTCAAACCACTTTTTTTCTGATTTTGTCTCTGATGCGACTTTGAAGAAACCATGTAGAGTTTAAATTTTGGTGTTCAGATTGAGATGGTAAGGTTGCTTACAGTTTTTAAAAATAAGGCATTCTGTGATGAAAAAACAGTGCCACCCTGAAGTACGAAATCCTTTGAAAGTGTTTCGGTTATTTTGATGCATTAGGATTACTGCAATTTACTGTATTAAAAAAATAATGACATTGACACTTCTCTTTACTGCTAAATAACTACTGAAGTTCAAATCAAAATTTCTGGTAATTCTTCAGTGTTTTTTTCCAATGGGAAAAGGCATGGAAGGTATGTTTCTATATGATGAGAAATATATATCAAAATCAGAAGACAGGAAATTGAGTGTAAATTTTGAACATCTGTATGTGTGTATGTATCAATGCACAAAACTGCCTGGAGGGCATTTGTCCCAACTGGGTCATGTTAAAGACAGTGAAATCCTCATTAAACAGTAATTTGGAAATTACAAAGAAACTGTCAAATAAAGGAAAGATTCAGACAGAAAAGAATTAGAAAAATTTGTAGCAGGGAAAAGAGTTCTCGGACTGGAAACAGCAGTGGTCGAAACCTGGTATGACATTGCCAGAAGACATCCCACCTCACTCTGCCTTAGCCAGAGAGACACCTTCCCATCAGACGCCACAAGCTGCCTCAAGGGCTATACTCTGCTGCTTACCTTTCTCACTCACTTCATCTCTGCTGTTTCATGGCCACTGCCAGGAAGGCTGCCTTTGACTATCACATCTCTAACGAGTGCTAGGTGTCATTAAGTTATCCCTGATACCTCAGGCTTCTTGAGTGTTTATGTCCCACCACATATTCCTTCTAGGAGATGCCAGAAGGGTTAAAATACACCAGAAGAATCAAAGTTTACATGTGACCCCCAAGAGAAATACCACTCAAGAGAAGGAAAAACAAACAAGCAAATAAGTAACTTCTTTTAAAGAGGCGATGACTAAAATTCCTTCAGACTTACTTTTTGATCTGAAAGGTTATCTATATATTGCTACATCGAATCTCCAGTATTTGGAGTGGAGATTTGGGCATTGGTTTCTGAGACTGCTGTGACAAAATACCTAAATATTCCCTTCTTTTTAAGCAGCTTTCTTCTGAGATCCCATAGCAAAAGTCGTAGCACTCTCATAGACACATAGACACGTCAACCAATACATGTTATGCTCTCAGCCTTTAAAGGCAAGCTCTGTGATGGCTCCTCAGAGGTTGTACAGGCAGAGCTTGCTGGAGGCGATGGATATTAAAACTGTGAACAGGTTATCTGGGCATCTGCAGGCATAACAAAATGGCTTACTCAAAAAGCAGTGAGTTCTGAGACTGTGAAAAGATTAAACTGGAGCTTAGAAGAAATGCTTTAACACAGTATAAGAGACCATTCTTGAGACAGAATAAGAACAGAACGGACAAGTAGGAACTGGTCTGAGGAGAAGTGTAAAAGTTATTTTGCTATTGCAGTTTACTTGTGGCATATCTCACCCTCTTTTGTTATTATTCTGTTTCATATCTCCAGTACCTGGAAAACATTCTCCACTGTCACCAAGTAGACCGAATTTTTTGGAAGTTTTTTTGCTGGCTGACATTTCACTTGGAGTGAACCCTCACTATGCTAGATAATCCAGGGTGATGGCTTTTGAGAAATGAGAAAAATCTAGCAATTCTGCTTGGCAAGTAGAGAAAAGCTTGGTTCCTAGAGGAAATGAAACTAGGACAAATAGTGACTGATCTGTTGAAAGCAAGACTGTGAGAGGACTTGAACTCTACTGGGAGCAGAATGTGAGCATTAGAGGACAAAAGGATTAGTAAGCTTTTCCGAATATTCTCTTATTGCTCTCAAAAACTACCATTCCCAACCCCTCTACTTCCTCAGTACCAGGACAACAAGGCAGCCGAAACGGTAGAAGTTGTGTTCAGGTGGGCCTACCTTAAACGGAAATCTCTTCATATTTTCTGCTTCCCTAGACAGAGGGCACTCTTTGCTGCTCCTGGTGGTTCAGATTCTCTGAGTGCCAGCTGCCTTTTAATAGTAAGGACTAAACCTGGAAAACTGGGGATCTGCAAACATTGTAGTATGCATTCGCTTCAGGAAGAATAAGGATCAGACTTCTACTGTGCCTTTTCTTTCTTCCAAACTACATTAATTTCCCACTTTTTTCAAACTGCATTGCTTTGACCTGCCACAGATGCAGAAGACAGCTCAGTCTATGTCCCCCAAAGAACAAAAATCTCACTGCAAGGATTTCCAGTCTTTCTAAATCTACCCTGGAGATGAACTTTACCTGCTGTGTTTATTGTTAATTTTTTTAGAGTAGAAACTGAGACATTCTGAGAAGGAATCATACGTTATTTAAGCAATTAGATGGCTTTTTGCAAAATTAGCTTGCATTGGTGAGTGCTTTGAATCATAAGGACTCTTCAGGTGACTCCACCTAGTGAGAGAGGAATAAAAGCTTTTGCGGCACAGGAAAACAGCCTGGGGAGGGTGGAAAACGCAAAAAGACAGAATGTCAAATGATTAAAAAATAAATTGGGAAAGAAAGACGATGGATACTCTTTCAAAGAATGTTTGTAACCAAAGGAAGAAAACATCATGGTTTTTATTTAGACACTTATTTGCCCTATTGGGAAAGCGGTCCTTCACTTTGCTGGAGGAAAGAACCCACAGCAGCTGCTGAGGTACTGCTGCAGTCTGTCTTCAAAATAAATTAGTTGATCTCCCCGTGTAAGGGAAGGGGGAAAGTCACTGTTTTGTTAGTGAACTATGTCCTTTCTGACTGTGTCTACAAAGGCAGTACCTCTGAAGTATTTCTGAATTTGTTTGTTGTCTGCAGTACACCAGCATAGCCTTGAGGTAGCTGTGTAGAAGTTGCTCTGGTTTGTCAGGGTTGCTTTCAGTGGAGGGAAGAGGCCAGGGCCAGAAATCAAATGCCTTGCTACTTCTATTTATGTGTATCCAGTTGGAAAAAGAAGAGATGCTTCATTAGTATTTCACAGAGGGCATGTAATAGATCAACTCGGACTGGCTGGAAAAGATTCTTAATAACAAGAAATTATTTTTATTATATATAGAGACACTAAGAGGAAGGAGATTGAGAATTATTCCTCAAATACTTCTGTGTTTTAGTGACTCCTTGACTCAGCCTAACCCACTGGGAGCTGCATAAGGTGTTAGCGCAGTTAATAATTAAGACTGTAGATATTATCAAGATATTCTGAAGTGTTGATATTTTTTAACTGTAAGTTTTAAAATTTGCGTGTTTCAAAGTGCTTTTTAAGTGGGAAAATGTAGATAGAAAGAATTAACAGAAAATTTATATAGATATTTATACTTGAACTCCATAACCTATAATGACTACAAAACATTCTTTTTCATCTTCCTCTCATTTATGCTGTGAAAGACCTGTTTTTTAAACCAACCTGAAAACTCTTTGCCCTTGGAGATGCATATTGACGAATAGAATAGCTCTATTTCTTCAAAAGATAAGAAACATGCTATTGTGCTGCATTTTAATGATGTGAAGTATGAGGTGTTCACTCTGGAATTGATTATTGTGGATTGGATTTAGATATCCTAGAGAGAAAGTTATTTGAAAGTTGTATTAATTAAATGGACCCACGGTTTGTCATCAAAGTTTGGTTTTTTGAATTAAATTGGTTTTCCCATAGCTTCTTTGGAATTTTATTTTGGCACTCTTCCTACACATGGAAAAATGATGATATAAAAACAAAGTGTACTGTTTGTTTTTTCCTTTGTCCCTCTTTTATGCTTTTACTGACAATGGTTACAGTGAACGTAGAGATGTCTAAAAACTGGAAGATTTGGTAAATTCACCGTATTTCCCAATCAGTAGAGCCCTGGGTGTGGACTACAGATACCCTTGTTCTATTTCCAGTTTTATAACGGGCCTGCCACTTAGTCTTAGCCACAGTCTTTCACTTGTCTTTTTTTCTGTCTTTGAAGTGGGAATAATGACACTCAAAATCTTGTAAAATGTTGTGGGATGTACAAATAAGAAGAAATGTGGTAGGCAGTATTTTTAAATGCGGTGCCATCAGGACCCAGCCTGTGCAACTTAAACCTCTCTGTTCCATCTTTGCTGATGCAAGACTAACTAAGGAGTTACCAGCACCCCAGGAGCCTGGCTCTTTTTTGCTCAGTACTCATCCAGCGAGTTGTTAACAATCAAAGAATCAGAAAATAAGTGCTCAATTTTTCTTTATATTTTTACCCTTTGTTTTATACTTTTCCCTGGAGATACTAAGACAACATAGTAAAACACTTTAAAAGCCACATATTTCCACCCATTCTCCCTAGTGGACCAGACAATAGTCTTTTATATAGAAGCTTTGACCCTAAAAAGAGCAGTGCTTATTACAGAACCAACAAGCTACATTTGGGAATAATTTTTAACTCATGGTAGCCCTAGGGAGTAATATATAACATGAACCCACACAAGTTCCAGTTCAAACTCTTTCAGAGTCTAATTAACTAACACATTTATTACAAGCCTCATTTATACAACACTTAAAATAATTTGATTTATGCAAAGAGCATCTTGGTTTAGTCCATACTGGGAGGATGATAGTGATTTTTAAGATTAATATAGTCTAGAAATATCTAGTTTAAAAATCCTTTGTACAACACTCATGTTACCATTTCTTGTAGGGGAGTATCAGTACATGACTTTCTTTCACTCGGTTACAACTTCTCAAATGCTGGACAAAAATGCTGTGCCTCTCATGGCTGTTTGAAATCTATGGCCAGCTTTTCAAAGTGACAGAGCAAAGAAAGTGCTAAGAACCTGGCTCATTCTTTGATTTGTTGCCTATGACTTCATGCTTGCCTCCCTCCCTCTGTTACGAAAAGGAAGCAGAAAACTGAAGAGACACAAAGAACAGACATAACTCAGCCCCTTGGTCCATCCTCTTTCTCAGTCAGAGTAGTCCAACGAACTCAGTTCCTCGGAGCAAAGTAGAAACAAGACAGAACAGTTCCAATATTGAGCAGGTAGACTGGCGTTACTGGCCAGAAAGTGACCTCTCCTATAACTACGTAATTTAATTATAGTTGCTGCTTCATCCACAGCATCATATGCTGCAACTGTGAAGGTTTAACATGAGAGTTTTTCTGGGGAAGTGCTGTGTATATGAAAGTGAGAAAGTCTATACCAAGAAAAACAGCCAGTACCCTGCTATATGTAGTCTGAGCTCAGAAAATAGAAGGCTTCTTAAAAACACCAGTGGAATTTAACCTGCAAAATTTTAACTCACCCATTTTGATCCTTAAAGTCATAGAATAATTTAGGGTCAAAGGGATCTCTGGGTGAAATCTAGCACAACCCTATGCCCAAAGCAGGGCCAACTTTGAAGTTAGATCAGGTTGCTCCGGGCCTTGTTCAGTCAAGCTGAATATCTCCAAGGTGGAGAGTCCATACCCTACTTGGGCAAACTTTTTCAGTGTTTTACCATCCTTTGATTTTTTTTCATCTTTAATATTTATATGGAGAATATATAATATTCATAATTCCAAATAATTTGTATTTTCCTTTCTGCAGCTTGTATGTGTTGCATCACTGTGTACCTCTACAAAAAGACAGTAGTTAGAGTAATCCTTAGATCAATTAGAAGAGGTAAGATGCTGAAGCGCCGGTTGAACATAACCCATTCACTCAGTCTCTCCTAATGCATCTAGTGCTCTAGAACCGTAATCATCTTTGTGACCCTCCACTGAACTAACTTCAGTGTATCAATACCTGTTTTTGTACTGGGGAGACCAAAATGGGATATGATACACCAGATTTGCATCTTCAGAAACTAGAAAGCCAAAACCTTGAAACTAATTGCAAGAGCGAAGACATTTTAGGTTCATACTTGGCAATTTGGGCTGCTGCTTTGAGAAGGAGAACCTAAAATGTAAGAAGTGCAATAAAAATAAGATGTAATAAAAGTAAGAATGTGCATAACAATATGCATAATATACATGCATATTGATAATAATGTGCAAGCATAAATTAAAATATGTATGAAACCTTTTCTTTAATACTTCCCAGCAACTTTTAAGGAATAAAGACAAATAAGAACAGATGCTTGCCAGCAGTAGTTATCAGACTTGACATTAGATGTACACAAAACAAATTACATGGTTCAACTGCAGGTATTTATTTTTGTGTTTTCTGTTCTGGGTTTTTCCTTACCTATCATGTTCCATATTTTAACAAACTACAATATTGGAATCAGGGCATATGGCCTGAGCCACACTATAGAATGAGTAATGCTGAGAAAATTTTGGGATTGAGATAAAGACAGTTTAATATAGGAAAAAAAAAGGGAAGGGGGAACAAACAAACAAATAAAAAACCCCAGCAATATCAAGTGATGCAAGAAAACCCCAAAGAGTTACTCACCATCAGCTGCCGACACCCAGCCAGTCCCCAAAAAATGGCAGGCCCAGCACCCTGTCATATGGTATAGAATATCCCCTCAGTCGGGGTCAGCTGTCCCTGCTGTGTCCCCCGCAGCTTCTTGTGCACCCCCAGCCTATGCACTGGCAGGGCAGCCCGAGAAGCAGAAAAAGCCTTGACGCTGTGTAAGCACTGCTCAGCAATAACTAAAATGTACTGGTATTATCAACACGGTTTTCATCACAAATCCAAAACATGACACCATACAAGCTACCATGAAGAAGATTAACTCTATCCCAGCCAAAACCAATAGACTGCCATATTTCCTAGCTATTTGCCCTACAGGAAACAAATAACTCAAAGAAATGTCTCAAAAAGACAGTAAGGAAATGAATGAGAGAGAAAGAAAGGAATACAAAATATAAATGCAAGGAATTTATATTCTTATCTTCCTCTGTACTTATTGCTATCATGCTCCTTTGAACAGACAGTCAAGCCCTCTTTCCTCTCTTTTGCTGACAATATAGGCTATGGAAATACTATCTTTATATCTCTCCAAATAAATTTCCAGCATAAGACTGTAAGAACATAGCAACAACTGAGAGTAAAGTAGTTGACATGGCAACAGCAAATAGCCAGAAGACCTTGTTCAGTCTCTCAGTATGGAAAAGGTTGACTTTCTTTAGTAAGGGAGCTGGGGGTGTGGAATAAAGGAAAAAATATCTCATACTTTCAATACACAATTGCATTCTATTAGTATAATAATCGAGATGCCTCATGGCCTGTTTTAGAACCAGCAGTGAAATTATAATGAAGTGTTAGCATTGTAAATGAGAAATTATTTACATAGAGGCCTTTGTTCACTACTGTTGTTTGCTGCTGACCTTGGTATGTGAGATATTAGATTTTCCTTAACCTCTAAGGACACGTTGAAAGGGTGTGACAAGTGAAGATATTAGTCTTCTGTGCAGCCTCAAAACAGCACTTACTGGACCATTCTGTATTGTGCACTTTTCTTTCAGTAATGCATTAATGATTAAACAATTACCTTGCAAATATGAAAAAAAATGAGGTTTCATTCCTTTCCTGTCTGAATGTAAATTTTGCAAGTCTACTCCTGAATAATGTATACGAATTTTACTGTATTAAAACAACTTTTTTTTTTTTTTTGCCATAAGTGATATAGTAATCTAAACACACTTAAAATTCACTCAATTTTTTTTCTGTTTTGTTGAATGTTCATTACAGGGCCAACGTACATGGATTATAATGGAACCATGATTGAAAATTAATTTTAACATCATAAGTTTCCCTTTCTGTTTAATTAATCTACAAATTTGAATACAACAGAAACAATATTTTAATGTCTCCACTGAAATCATTACCTACTCAAGGTTCTGATGCTCACATTTTGTAATGTCTTGCTTTTAGCTTGATCCAAAACCCACTGAAAGCAGTGGAATATGGTGGAGCAAGTGTTCACTAAATAGTTCTGTTGATTCTTGGTAGGTTGAAGTTCATCATTAGTGAAAATAGTTTGTTAAACAGACTTCTGAGATTTAAACAACATTATGATGTGCAACAAGCCTGCAAGTGACATACAAGCCTGTTTCTCTTCCTGTCTTTGTAGTACCAACATAGTTCAGTTATATTTTTTAATTGTTGGATGAAATAAAGTACTTGTCTGTTGTTGTTCTACTTTTTTCTTCTCAATGGAGTAATTTTTAATTGTTCCTAGCCCTAGATTCCTTTTTCTTTTAACATGGGGCTGTTGGAGTTTACACCCTCATTTTCTATGAAGTACATTTCCCATTACGGCTAATTGCATTACAAAATTTTCTTTGAGAAACCAAAGGCACACTCTAGAACAAAAGAAGTGTGTTATGCAAAATAGGGCAGGTAACTGTTATGCATTTTTGTAATATAGTGAATAAATATTTAAAATTTCAAACAATTAGAATAAAACATTATTTCAGGAAGACTAGCGACTCATAAATTTTCTGCTGCTGTCCCTACTATGTGCTTTGTCCATTTCCTCTGCTGCTGACAAGACTGATTTTTTGACAGATGATGGGAAGGAGAGCCAGTAGGCCCTCGAAAGAATATCGACTGCTGGTTATAAAAAGCAAATTCATTTTGAATGAGCAATACCACAAATGAGGAGAGACTGTCCTCACTGGACTATGGTCTACTACAGTACAGCAAAAAGATATGTCCATTTCCATATACAGAAGAACACTGTTTTGCCCATTTCTTTGAATGTTGGTAGGAATGGGATCTTCTGAATATGTAGGACCTGTACTTTCACAAAAAAAATATTTCTGTTGGCATAGATAGCAATGGAGCTTCTGAAAATCAAACTCATTTTGTGCATGTAGTTGCATTTCTAACTTTATTGGACAAATTTTTACCTGAAATCTAATAGTGCCTTTGTATTTCTTGAACTGGAGTGTCTACATGCAGAAGTATAGTTATGTATGTATATATAATTACGCATGCATATGAATTACATATACTATTTGCTATTTCTGTTCATTGTTCTGCTACTAGATGCATAAAACTAAGTTGCTTTTTTGAAAGCAAACAGCTACAGACTGCAAATTTTTCTACCACATCAGTATAAGCCATACTTGAATAAAAGCAGAAATTTAACTGTAGGTTTCTCCTCTCCTCTCCTCTCCTCTCCTCTCC
>Ga0065711_1044055_pt1 | contig 14349 bp, 7 predicted proteins | sample Hoacrofraction12_FD_59098 | JGI IMG/M metagenome (GOLD analysis project Ga0065711, IMG submission 59098) | Hoatzin crop microbial communities from Cojedes, Venezuela - Epithelial fraction 12 v2 (version 2) | ecosystem: Host-associated > Birds > Digestive system > Esophagus > Crop | place...
GACATCCGCCAGCTCCCTCAGCACTCGTGGGTGCATTCCATCGGGGCCCATGGATTTGTGGGCATTTAGATCGCTTAAGCGATCCCTCACGCAGTCCTGTCTTTGGACTTGAACTCACTTTTTCAGAGTGGAAAGGAGTGCTGTTGTATGGGATAGGGAGTATTAGGCGAGGGTGAGGTGCCCTTCAACTCAAATTTCTGATACTCAGGCTTTTGTGGCATTATTGAATATATTTGCTTGTGCTGTATGATCTAAGTTGGGATGACTCGCTTTGTCTCGCTTGTGCACTGGGCAAAGAAGGCACATGTGGAAGTTGTAGCTTCCTCAGGGTCTGAAACCCCGTTGCAAGGCTTCATCCAATAGCCTGGAAATACTTGTCATGCAAGTCTCAATAAATAATGACAGAAATCTGTAGTCCTTCATGGTCTTGAGGTATTTAAGACAAGTGAGAACATGTCCTTTTTACTGTGGTGGAAAACTTTGTCATTTCCAGTTGCTGTGGCACGCAGACTGTTTGCAGTAGATGGAGCAGCTGGGATCTGGAAAGTCGGTATACAGCTCATCAGTAACGTAAGGCTTCGTTTGTTGGGATATCTAATAGCTTTGTGGTTGTTGTGCACACACCAGCTTTAAAGCAGTGCAGGTGCCTCTGATCACAAGTAAAGTGGTTAATGATGGCAGGAAGAAGATTGCAAACGGGGGCCTTGAGGAAGGCTCCCTTTATTTAAGGCCAGAATTTGGGAGGGGAGGTGCCAGTGGCTGCTCATGCTGAGATGCAAAGTGCTTGCAGGTGCAAGATGTTAGCTGTCAGCAATGGCTGCCAGAAACTGCACTGGGCCAAGTGTACCCTATGGACAATGATGGGAGGCAAATGAGGCAGTTTTTCTGTAACTGTAGGGTCAAACTTGAAGATCGTGTAGGTATGGACCCAGAACAGACAGAATACTTTTTGTTTTTATAAAAGTGGTATTACAGAGGGCAGAGAGATACTGGCCTAATGATAATGAATTCATGGAACTGGATATTATCGTAAGTGGGTAGAAGCAAAAGTCAGAATTTAGTATGCTAAAATGAGATGGACCAAGAGATGACTAATCTTACAATTACAAGGCATGGCATATGAAGCTGCCAGTTGGATGACATAGATTTCTAATAAGTACATCAAGCTGCAACTTGTAGTGTGTAAGTGAAGAACAGAAAAGTGCCGTATTAGTTTGAATACATGTGGTCTTAAATCTGAGGCAACCCTCACTCTGCTGAGGAAACTTTTGCATGTTCTTTTCTATATTTATCTCCTCCATAGTGTAGGTCTGTATCTTGCCTTATGGCCCCTTACCCTCCCCCTCCAACCCAGGTGCAAGCCATCCCTTTTATCAGATAGCCAGCTGTGCTGTGCTCCGACCGTAAAACCTTTTGATCACAGGACTAAAGCTCTCCCTGGGTTTAAAGAGTGTTGCCTGGGAGGAAAGCAAGGGTGGAGAAGGAGCTGTGGCTCTCTGATACTGAGGTGGGTTTCCTGTGACTGAAGAGCAAAAGAATTCCTCTCCATAGGGTCCTTCCACCACCCACACCTTCCCTGAGTGTCCTGGGTCAGCAGGGATGTGGTCATGTTAACGTTTGCTCACCAAAAGGTGCCATAAGCTCTTCAAAGGCTTTGTGTCAAAGTCCTGGGAATGTGATCTGTGAAGGAGGTGAGTTGGACTCTTTCAGATATTTGGGGGCTGAGGGGGCGGAGAGAAGGTGGAGGGAGATGAGAGAGCAGTCTTTTGTGTGTTTGGGGCTATTATGCCCTGAAGGAAGGGAGGACTGAGTAAAAGAAAAATTACAGACCAGCTAATTGCAGTGCTTTGTTGGACATTACAACAAAAGCTGCTAGAAAGGATAATACAATACATGAAGGTGGTAAATGGTTAATGGGATAATTTGCAATGTGATTTCACCCAAAACTAGATTGTACTGGAATAACCTGCTTACTGACCTTTTCTTAGACTATATCCAATGTCTTTCCAGTTCCTGTCAGGGCTCTGAGTGCACATTTTCTGTGGTGCCACTTGGGAAATCTTCAGTTAAGCTAGAGAAGATGGATGTTCTTGCAAGAGCGTAGTTGGGCAAGGACCTGGGCAAAGGAACGTTGTCAGTTTGTCATTTTGAAAATCAAATTAATGGAAAGGAAGGATGCTACTAATGAAGTCCCACAAGGAGAATGCTTTCAGCCACTTGAAAAATACTTTTTCATTTTATTATCTCTACACAAAACCCTGAAATATGCCAAGGAAACTTTTTGATAGTGGAACATTAGGAGGCATCTGCTGAAGAGAGGAAGATAAATCATGTGTAGAAAGAGTTCTGCGGGTCAGAGGGAAAGAACACAATTGGAGCCAAGCTAATAACGCACCTAACAGCTAGCTACAAATTAGGGATCTTTGGCTGAAAACAAGAGCAGGAAAAGACCTGGGTGACCTGCTTGACTACAGTACATCTCAGCCACCTATATTAGAAACATAATAGAATATTTCACGGTCTAATCGCATAACAAGGAAAATTGGGAGTGTTCTGTACGGTTGGGACTTCACCTGGGGAATTGTATACAACAGTGACCCGCTGTGGGCAGGAGAGACCCTTTCCAGCCCTCTTCTCTTCTGAACTGGTCTGTCTGGTTGTGGATGATCAAGAAATTAAGAAGCCTGTTGTACACAGACCCGACTTAGTGTGTTTCCTTCTTTTCTTAACAGAGGAAGGGCTGCTAGCTTACGTAGCTGTTATTAGTAAATGGAGGTTGTACAGCAAGACTGCTGAATCCTGGTAAGAACAAGTAATTTGATGAAGGATTTACCAGCCTGTTTTTGAAGACAAGATCAGTCAAGTCCCTGGCAGCTTTTAGGATAGTAGTATTTGACCAAGGAGGGAAGGAGGGCAAAAGGTATCGTGTGAGTGGCTGGTTTTCACCAGCAGGCTTTGCTTTGAGGGCTGTGACTAACCAGCCATGGTGGTTTTGGCTGGAGGATCTTTGTGAACTAATGCTCTTCAGTTTTCCCTCAAATAATTAAAACTGGTAACCCTGTTGAGGATAGGAGTGATTCTTGAGCCATGATTGCACTTTGTCTGATCTCTGACCAGGCTTCAAAGTATTCAAGGCTTATTCTTCAACATTTTGCATTTCTTTCAGTCTGAAATTGGTGTTTCTGTCTAGCTTATGTCATCCTTGTCTGTGTTGCACCTTGAGCTGCTTTTGGCAAGAATATGAAGCTAATGCTGAACATAACTGAGCAGTCTTCTACAAAGTGATCTAGTTTGTGTCCTGCCCTGCTTAAGATCCTGTCTTGTGAGTCTGAGAACTCACGAATTAACCGTCTTAGCAGCGAATCTTTTTTTTCTCTGAAGTTTATCAAGATCAAGACTGTGATGGATTGCATGTCACTGCTTTTCTCAGTCTGCAGTAAGTTTCAGACCGCTTTTGTAAAATCAGGAAAAACTTAATGCAAATGTCTTCAGCCAGCCATATGGTCATGAAGTGTTGGCTTCACAGGTGAGGCATCAGTTTGACATGCAAATGATGTCAATTTGCATTTATGAATAACCAGGAACTAATTGTGGGACAGTTCAGAATCCCTGAAGTGTTTGTCACCTTTGAACTGACATGCATCTCATCCTTCTAATTGCAAGTAGTGTTAAAGCCCTTCTTGAAGCTGAACCCTTCCAGTGGTTTAGTGCAAACTGCTGTGAACATATTTCTTATCTGAGGTCTGCTTTCCTTTTGCCGGTGACCTTCTGTCACCATTTGTCTCTTGCAGCATTTGTCATGGCCATTTCTTTTTAGCATGGACTCTCTTGCTCGAGTGACAGGACTCTTTCAGTTTATGGTCCTTTCCTTGCTATGCTTTTCAGGGATAATCTGAATTGGTGAGATTAATGGCACATTGTGAAGTCTATTGTGCTGGGTTTGTTTCGTTTCATTTCTTTTCTTGTTTTGTTTTGGTTTTTTTTCTTTAAATATGTTCCTGGAAAAAAATCTGTAGCCATCCATTTCCTTTTTTGCTTGCTGCTTATTGTGGGAGGATTTACATAAGATATTCTTCTGAGTTTTTGGAAGTTGGATATTAAATAATTGCTGTTGTGTAATTGCTGTATTAGTAAGCATAATGAATTAAAAGAGAAAACTTCTTTTTGTAAGATAGGATGATTACTCCAGCGTAAACTTTGCTGAAGTCCTGAAGTTTCTCATGATCGCAGTGTTACCAGTGCGCGTTTTCTTTGTCTCTACATTCATTATTTCTTTTATTTCTTTTATTTAGACCGAGCCTGTTAGAATTGCTTTAGGTTATAATGATTTTAATAATAGGAGATTAGTTTAAGTGTTTCAGCAGAGGTCTCTATGTATACGTAATGGGAACAACCTGAAACCAGCTTGAATAGTGCAATGACAATCTATTGAACATAATTGTAATGGTGGATAATTGCTGGCCGAAACCATTTTACAGGCATAACTAAATTCTTCAGTTAGATTGTATTATGTATGTATTTAATAAAAGCTGTATGTTTTCACTCTTGTATTTTAAATGCAATGAGTCTCAAAGGGATAATGAAAACTTAGGAATAATATAGTGTTGTTAGAGAATATCCAAAGAGCTTTTCCCTTTCTTGAATGTGCCATTGAAAGAAAAACGGATTTTGCCCTGGAATGTCCCAGACTTACACCTCGGGTCTTGGTGAGTTCTAGAAACTGGGGTTTGCAAGCAAATGCTCACTGAGGAGGAAAAAGCCGCTGGGAGGAGAAAGTCTTTAATATTCTATCAAAGATGACTTTACATAAAAGAACAAATACTATCTGATGCTTTTCTCCATTCTCTGTGAAATGCAAGTTTGAGTACAAAGTGTTACTGATAAAATTTCTAAAAGTTAATATTGTTCACACATCTAATAATACACAATCTCAATGTAAAAGGAATTATAAAAGATAAATTACAACACTCTTCTGGGAGCAAACCCCAGATGTGCTGTCTTTGGATTTCAACTGAATATATCAGAGACTGGAATATATTGCACAAGAAGTATGCACAATATTCATCGTATGTTAATACTTCTGAAAAGATGGATGCATGGTCATGATTTGTTGGAACTATTTACTTGCATTTTCCCTGTTAGCAGGAAAACCACCTGTTGGAACTGTGAACTCCAGGCATGGCAGTACGGTTAGATCAAAAACTCAGGTTGCTCAGCAAAAGCCAGTTGAGCAATACCATAGCTGGACAGGCTTGACGCTTCATTACCCAAGTGAGTTTTGTTTGCTGGTGTTATGCTTCCCACGGTGTTACGCAGCGACTGCTTTCCCTTTGGGAACCACTGTCCCATGAAGCATGTTCCTTAACAGATCTTCTATGCCAATCTTGAGACTTTCCCTTCTAGTTTGATATTCTTAATGTGCCATGTGCAGGGAGGAGTCCACGCAGAAAGGCTTTCCCCCTGCGCTAGAGCTGCCATGAGATCTTGCTCTGTTTAAGGTTGACTGAGCTGATGCTCGGTTTGGGGGAAGGGTTGTGAGTTGCTGGGTTTTTTAGAAGCTGTGCTTTTCCACGATGTTAAACACGATCAAAAAGTAAAATTTTTGGTGGAATAGCGCCTGACTCGTTTTGCTGGAGGCGGCAGTGCTTTTTAGCAAATGGCTCGTGCTGCTGGAAGTGGTCTCCAGCCCTACAGAGGTCTGTGGGGTTTTGGATATTTACTCTACATGCTGTTTACAGGCAGAAATTGGGTCCCCAAGTCTGCCTTGGTATGGCACTGGCCTCAGGGAAGAAGGAAGACCCCCCCAGCTTTGGGGGAATTAGCGACCTACTGCTCTTCCTTTTGATTTGCAATTCTTGTCGGAGACATGTTAACTGCAGGGTTTCACAAAATATCCCATAGAGGGTTTGGTTTTTTGGTTTTTTTTCCCCTGGATATTTACTTTTGGAGCATGTCTCACCAAATACACTGGTGTTTCTGTTCCTTTGTTTGCTGAGTTGAATGTATTGCCACAGCACCTGGCTTTAGCATAGAGCCTGTGGTGCAACACAAACTTTTACAGTTCAAAATTTGAAATAATAAACTTTTTTCTAAGATAAAGATGTTTTGCAAAACTGCAAAGAAGATCTCTTCTGCTGCAAAGGCTACAAAGGCTTGATGATATTTTCAGTTGTCATGAAGCTGTGGTGAACTATCCGAACAGCATATGCGTGGCTGCTTGGCATTGTTGCTTGGTAACATCGTCCTGTTGCTGGGGCACTCAGCCCTCAGCCAGAGTGGTTAGTGAGCAGGAAAGTTAGAAATGGTGATTTGTACCACTGGATAGCAGCATCTGTTCCCATTCCTGCATAGGGCTACTCTCCCCTTTTTTGTAAAGTTGGCAGGGTTGAGGGGAAGGGAAGAGGCAGAGCTTAAGAGAAGGGAGGGAGGGAAGAAAGCACCCAATGTGATCATTCAGTTAACAGTTTAAAAAAAAAAAAAATAAAAATTTTATCTATCATTTTCTGCTGTGCTGGAGGCAAGTTGTTGTTGCTGTGTGGTAGCAATTGGTTTTGGGGAGTTTTGTTTTTCATTCTTTCTTCAGTGACGGTTCTCTAGATCAGAAATGAAATGGGAATTATCTCCCTGAACTTGTCTGTCACATTTAATCTGCAGTTTCTTGCTGGCTATCTTTGCCTCTTATCTCTTTGCTCCCAGTCACACTTCTCTCTCACAATTTATTTTTGATAAAATGTTTTAAGCAGGTGAATGCTTTTCAACAGAATGCGAACAGTAGCAGGAAAAAGAAAATGCTTCTGAGGAAACACAAATTTATGGTGTGGATTTCTTTCCATCTTTCCTAGTTTTGTAGAATTAAAATAACTGATAACAATACTTTGCAGTAAAGTCACATTGCATGATTAAAAACTAAACACAGACCACTTAAGAAATATTTTTAGCTGTATTTCTCCTTCAAATATACTTAGGAGTGTAATTAATGTCAATATTTGGTTAAAAACTGTTTTAAATGGGATAAAAATTATCCGAATACCTCTTATAAGACATGCAAGCTTTGTCAAATGATCTTTAAAGTTTATTTGGGGCCTTTTTATTACACTCTTAAAAGTGTAATCTCCCCCCCTCCCCTTTTATTTTTAGCGCCTATGTGAAAAGTGCTAACCCTAGGTCAGAGGCTGGTTTTGCAGCATCCCTTAAGCAGCCAAAGCCAATCTGTTTTGAGGAGACTTTTCTAAGATACTTAATCTGGTTAATTGACAAATTATGTCTGGGAAATTCCACAGCGTGAGCCATAGTGCTGAATGTGATGGTATCCTGACAGTGAAACTGCAAATAGGTTTGGCAGTGCAATGGTAGATAGAAAGAAACACTCCGGGACAAGCATCATACTACATTTTAATTGTTTAAGTAGAAAACCTGAGAAAAAGCAGTCTAAAATACTGACAGGTGAGGCAAGTATGTTCTTGCAGTTCTGGGAGCTTGTATGTTGTAGCACGTACTTGCTTTGTGATGATCTCCTATAGTGTGGACCAGGAATGCCAGAGTAGCACATACATGTTTCTTCTGGATGTCCAGAGTTTGACGTAAGTTGAAAGGCATCGTGTAATCAGTCACTTCGGTGATGACATCATTTCCTTCTTTATTTGTACAAATAGTCCAGAGTTATGGACAGAATAGTGTAATGAGAATGGAAAAGGTATAAAGACAAAAATGAGTTTAGTTCTGAACTTTAGGCAATCCTTAATTTCAATATTTGGGGAAAGAAAAACTTCAGACCCAAATTAATACGTTCTATGTGTACGTGTGTAAAATCTGACCAGGTGAGAAACCTGTGTTTAAGAAAAATCTAAACCCATTTAAAAGAAATTCACTCCAGACTTTTGGTACTGGTAGACACAAATCGTTGGTATGCTAGGGGCACAAGCTGACATACCCAAGGTGCGCATTAGCTGGTGCTGCCATATGGCCTGTCGTGTCTTAGGGGTTAATTTAACCATCTGTCATGTCTTAACAATTTGTATTCACTTTCAGTACTTGGGTTAGGTATGTTTTCTTCTCTTTGGGACTGTAATTTTCATCACACAGTCCTGGTATATTCCCATTATCTGAGTTTTATTAGTTTTATTTATAGTAACATTTGTTATAGATTATGCTGTCCTTATCCAGTCTTGTTAGTAGAACATGCATGTATTCAGGCAAGCGTTCTGGAGATGTTTCTGCATAAATTTCTGGCAATAAAACAAAAAAGGTGAGTATCAGAACTCTAGCTATGAACGTCTGACTTCTTTCTCCTTCTTCCCGCTGTTCCCTTCTAATTCTGCACTTGGGTTTACATCAACTTTTTTACTACATAAAGTAAACCAGGTTAGTGTCTGTAAAATAGGTTTCATTACATACGAATTCAGAGAAAAAGTCCTACTATTCATATCCTCTGTCTCACATGTTGCTTTTTCAGAGTTAGTGAAGCAATGACCTGATGTACTGTATAATTTTAGTTTTTTTATTTAATAAAGGGGCAGTAGCATTTCAGGGCAAGCATCTAGGAGAAACTCGTGTCAGAAAGGGTTTTCAGCCCTGATGTGCTGTTTAAATTGGAAAGTTCTTTCAGTCATCTCAGAAGCATGCAGTATGCCAAAGCTACGAAATTGGTGTGATTCTCTTTTAGTTTCTGTGCCCGCAGTGTCTTACCTCACTGATGGGCTTAACACAATTTCACCGTTGTGTGAGGTTGGGTTTTGTTGTTGTGGTGATTTTTTTAAACTTGTAATCTAAGAAAAACTCAGTGCAAATTACGTAAGCAATGTTGTCATTATATCTGAAATTAAAAATCAATACAGCCAGTTGTGGATTTGTTAGAAAATCAAATCTCCGGAGTGCAGTGTGTCATGGTGTGTTCAGAGTCTGAGTTTGATACTTAGAGTCTCGAGTAGCCAGAGATATACTGTGGGTTGAAATACGTGGGCTTGCAACCAAGTTAAATGATATAAACACATTACTGATAAGTGGCAATATAATGGCCATTGAGCTTCATCCTCAGCTCGTATCTCATTGATGACATTTCTGTATCACAGATGTAATGAAACTGCTGAACGGGACTCTTGATGAAGGTGTTTTGTGATGGAGGATTTCTAAGTGAGGGCTGAATGGTTTATCTGATCAAATCTGGGTGGTTTTCTTCATGTTGAGATGATCACTTGGCATATTTAATGTTTCCAGTGAGCTCTTAAATCCTGGAGAGAAGGGCAGTACAGTATGCTTTTGCTAGTAGAGGCATTTAGAGAGGGTATCATGGATTTGTAAGGCTCCTTCTTAGGGCTGCAGCAAGGCAGGATGACTGGTTGTAAATGCCTTCACAAGGGGTACAAACTGTCGAGGCTTTATTAAAGCATATGCAAATGCCTGTGTATCCATTAATTTGAATAGTTTTAATGTCTTTAGTTTCTCGAGATGAGAAATGCTGCCGATATAGTGGTTTACTTTATTGACCTAAACTGTCAGATTAGCAGTGTTATTCAAATGTCTGTGGTATTTATGTCAATGACAGCCCGCACAAGCTCTGAAGAGCAATTAGGGATTATTTTGTGTATTTCTGTCATGTTACACTTGTCTGATTACAGTATTTTTCTTCTGTGGAAAGTGAGACCTTGTCAGAAAAGAACATTTTCCTAGGGAACAACTACTTCCCTATACTACTGAGGAACACATCAGAATAATTGGGAAACCTTCAGCTACTAGGGTTTGGGTTTTTAAGTGTAAAGGGTGGAGGTTGTCTTTTTGATCCAATTAGGTAGGACTGCACTTTTCCTGGGTTCTTTTTGTTGCCCCTCTTGAATGTGGGAGGAGAGCGACAGTCGTAGGAATGAGGTATCTTCATCTGGTAAAACTTCTGGCTGGCTCATCGTTGCCCTGTTCTGATTCATGTGGCTGGGGGCTCACAGCACACCCCTGCTGCAGCCTGACCACAGGCTACTTTTACAAGCTCCCCAGAGATGCAGAAGAAGGGACGTTCCAGTTTCCATCAGGTTTCAGATTTGGGGACTTCACAGGACAGAGAAGACTTTCTTTTCTGTATGCTTTGTTCTTAGAGTTGATCAGTTTCTGTCTAAAAAAAAAAAAGACATGAATGTACCCTATATTTATTTTTTTGTTACTTGTCTGCTTCACTTTTGATGCCTCTTGCAGCTATTTTAGAGGCTTTTAGTCTTCTCCATACTTTCTACTGTGATGCATTTCTGGAATTGCAATTGAATAATTTCTCAGTCTTTTGTCAAACTGAAGATTGAACTATTTGAGGAATTAATTATCAAGTGGTTTCTTCAGCACCTAAATAGTGGTTTAGCTCTTCTCAGTGATTTGGGGGTTTGCGTGTTTTTTGATCTAGAAGGGAGAAAAAAAACCCGCTTCTTCACAACTGTGGTCATAAGAGATCTGTGTCCACTCAGATGCTAAATACATCATCTGTAACTGACGGCTTGCAGAACTGGAAGTTTAATGCTGAGTTGTCTCTGAACTTGCGGGTAGACCTGCCTTTTAACGGGCTTGATGCCTTGCACTTCCCCGAGGGAAAACAGCGTTGCTCTTAGGGGCGGGTTGGTCAGGGAGGGGGGATGAGTCCGTTCTCAGAATAAGAAGGAGAGCTGTGTGTGACCTCGATGCACATCACTCCTTTGGCTTCAAGCAGCCCAGGGGTTGTCAGTGAGGTGAAGGGATGGCAGCTGGTTGCGAACAGGGTTTGGACAAGCGTGGCCTGGGGTGAGCCATGCGTTCATGATGCCACTAGGTTTAGGGAACCCGCTTCTGAGGGCGATGAGCCTCCTTGAATGCAAGAGTGCTAATGGGCCTTGGTAGTCCGATGTTTTATTGCTTCCTGGTAGTATATTGGTTGCTGCTCTTCCGCCCTGACCTTGTTGCTTTTCTGACCTCTGTGAACTTTAGACTGTATTAATGCAAGGTTTTCTGAAGCAGATGATACAGATCAGCTTGCAGCTTCAGGTAGGATGTAGCTGTTGGCTGCTGATCCAAGAGGCAGGCAGGAGGCATGTTCTACCTCTCTTTCTCAGTGGCATCCGTTCTTTGAGGTCACGCTCTTTGTTTTCGTCAGTTACATTAATCGTCTTTCCAGTGTCTTCCAAAGTAGCAGCAGAATATGGTGGAGGGACTGAGTCTGTAGGTACAGCAGGGGACAGTTGTCTGAAAGCCATAGCACTTCCCCCCCTCGCCCCCCCGTTTTGTTGTTTTGTAAATAAGTCTACAAGTCTTTTGTCAACTTCAGGTGTAATTGTGTGTTAGTTTTTCTGAAGGTTATCTGTGCGAGCTTTACTGGATATGATACAGCATTGGCAACAAAGATAACTTGGTATAATAGCTATTGGTGAGTTGACTTCAATATTTAAATAAAACATGCAATAAAACCTGCTGCTCCTAAGTGAGACTTGAATAAATTCATACATGTAAGGATTTTAATGGAAGAGATATTTTAATCAAAAACAGAACATGCTATTCCAGTCTTTGAAATACCAGCTTAATATAAACATTAAAAATAATGATGGGGTTCCATCTTTTAAGAAGTTTTCTGATTTTTTAAATGAGGCTTAAGAAATTTAAAGGGTGCTAGTATTTTGTGTATAAATATTGGTATCTGCTAATGTGGGAATAGTGTACTGTTGAAATCTGTAGAAAAGTATCAGTTTTGCTTGAAACAAAAGGTGTTTGAGACGTGCTTCAAAAAGTACATGCATGTTCTGACAGCCTGAATTTCTGAGATTTGAGAGTATTTATGTTTTTAAAATGAAAATATTTTAATTATCTGTTGAAACTTTGTTTTCTTGAAATGTTAGAGGAATAGTGGCAGTCAACTCCCTGAGAGTGTTAACTCTCAAACCTTTCTTTGGGGTATTTACCCATAATGTTGTTGTTCAGGTGGTTTGAAGTTGTTTTTGGATTGCCACTTAGATGTTTTTGGGCAAGTTATGTTGATTTTCTTCTACTGTTTGTCGAGTCTTCTTTGCTTGAACTGTAAAGTGTTTTCGTTAGAAAGTTTCTCTGTTTATACATATGCTTACTGTTTAGTACAGTAGTGTTACAGTCTTAATAACTGAGGTTTATGTGCATACTGCACGTGTAAATATTAGCATAATAAACTAATACTAAACTTCCATTTAGTATTAGTACTTGCAGATTCACAACTATCGGTAGAGTATGAAGCGAGGTTGAATTAAGCCCACCTCATCTGAAGAGCAGCGTAGCTGTTTGAGAACATGTTAATATTTGGGTTATACAGCCACTAAATTCAATGGGAAAAATCTTTCCGTGCACTGGAAGCAGGATTAAGAAGAAAATCTGTTGTTTGAAAGAGCGTTATTAATTTGTAAATGGACAAAAGAATTGTAGGACTTAGTAGTACTGTAGTACTTGCAGAAGGGAGTATAATTCTTTATTCTGTAGCAAGTCTGGTTTGTTGAATCTCTGAAGTGTTGCCCTCAATTTTTCTGTATATTTTTTCTGTGAATACAGCTTAAACGAAGTACACAGTGAAATTTGGATGCAACTGGATGTGTTTTAGGCCACTCTGAACGATACTAGACTTTGGTGGAGCCATTCAGCTGTTCCGAGAATCAGTCGCAAAGATGTGGGGTTAAAGAGCATTTTGAAAATGCAGACCATGAGGAATTTAATTCTGTAATAGTAATATCAACTTCCTGCATAATTGCAGTAGTTATAGATAAAATATGTCTTTGGGATTTTTGGCAGACTTTCTAGTAAGGGGAACAACAGAATTACTTTCAGCAGTTTGCTAATGGCAAGTCAGTCTGAAAAATGTTTGAAGGGAAAAATATGCAAATAGGGTATTCCACTGAAAACATGCGCATACGTTGAAAAACTCAGAAGAAAATGCGTCTATGGCACAAGCTGATTAGAAAGAGAGAGATGGAATAAATTACTCTTTTCCTCCAGGCAATTTGTATTAAAGTTTAAGTAACATTGTGTCTGTGTATCTTTCTCATTTCTATCCTACATTGCTGTCGCACATTATTTTACATCTGTGCTTTGTGTTTGGAAAACATTTAGTGTTTGTTTATGCAACAAAACCACAGCTGACACAATGAGTGGGGTAGAGATTTTCGGCAGGAATGGCTAGGCTGATGGTCTGAGCAGTACATGCTAAGCTAGTAGAACATCGCCCACATCCAGGATTTTAACCTCACAGGAGAATCAGCAAGGGGTGTAATAGTTGTATCTTTGATTGCTTTTTCTAAACACTTAAATAGCGTGTTACAATTTTGTGGTATAGACTTGGCCTTTGTCAAGTGCTGCTTGTGTATTTGCTTGCTTCTTGCCTTCAAAATGTGTCATGTTTGTATGGCTTCTGCATGACTCTCCTTGGGAATCTTGCTAACAGACCACAGAACTGAAGTACATAAGTGACAAAAGTAATCACAGCTGGAAATATAAGTCTCTTTTTTTAAATACCATGATAGAAAATAATTTGTAAGAAGATAATGTTTTAATGTCATAGAATCATAGAATGGTTTGGGTTGGAAGGGACCTTAAAGATCATCTGGTTCCAACCCCCCTGCCATCAGCAGGGACACCTTCCACCAGACCAGGTTGCTCAGAGCTCCATCCCACCTGGCCTTGAACACTGCCAGGGAGGGGGCAGCCACAGCTTCTCTGGGCAGCCTGTGCCAGTGCCTCACCACCCTCATGGGGAAGAATTTCTTCCTAATATCCAGTCTAAATCTGCCCTCTTTTAGTTTACAGCCGTTCCCCCTTGTCCTGTCACTACACACCCTTGCATCCCTCTCCATCCTTCCTGTAGGCCCCTTCGGGTACTGGAAGGCTGCTGTAAGGTCACCCCAGAGCCTTCTCTTCTCCAGGCTGAACAGCCCCAAGTCCTTAGCCTGTCCTCATAGGAGAGGTACTCCAGCCCTCTGATCATCTTCGTGGCCCTCCTCTGGACCCGCTCCAACACATCCATGTCCTCCTCATGTTGGGGGCTCCAGAGCTGGACGCAGGATTCCAAGTGGGGTCTCAGGAGAGTGGAGTAGAGGGGCAGAATCCCCTCCCTCGACCTGCTGGCCACGCTTCTCTTGATGCAGCCCAGGATACGGTTGGCTTTCTGGGCTGCCAGCGCACATTGATGGCTCATGTTGAGTTTCTCATCCACCAGTACCCCCAAGTCCTCCTCAGGGATGCTTTCGAGCCGCTCTCCGCCCAGCCTGTGGTTGTGTTTTGGATTGCCCTGACCAAGGTGCAGGACCTTGCACTTGGCCTTGTTGAACTTCATGAGGTTCACACAGGCCCACCTCTCCAGCCTGTTAAGGTCCCTCTGAATGGCATCCCTTCCCTCCA
>Ga0065711_1007686_pt1 | contig 14348 bp, 7 predicted proteins | sample Hoacrofraction12_FD_59098 | JGI IMG/M metagenome (GOLD analysis project Ga0065711, IMG submission 59098) | Hoatzin crop microbial communities from Cojedes, Venezuela - Epithelial fraction 12 v2 (version 2) | ecosystem: Host-associated > Birds > Digestive system > Esophagus > Crop | place...
AGCCCCGCCTGGACAAGGTCCTGTGCAGCCTGCTGTAGGTGACCCTGCTTCGGCAGGGGGGTTGGACTAGATGACCCACAGAGGTCTCTTCCAACCCCTACAATTCTGTGATTCTGTGATACTGTGATATAGTTTTCAGAACCCTGAAGGAACACTTCCCGAAGTCTGTCTACCAAATACCCCCTGTGAGGGACAGAGAAACCCATGCATGTCAGCAAGGGAGCTTACACAATGGGATTTCAGTCTCATCTGCTCTCATCAGTCCTGTCTGGTAAAACCAGTAGGATAAAATGCAAAAAGTAGGAATGCAAATTTATTCAGCTACAGTGCTCAGACAGCATCGAAAAGGCTTCTGTCAGCCAGCATCCAAAATAACCCAAGGTCAGATTTCCTGGAACTCAGCTGCAGAGGGCATGCACTTGAGCGTACAACCCTCTGCCATTCTCATATCTCCTGATTCTCTCCAGGCTACTGATTTACATCTCCCACCTGCTGGGTAATCACATGCTATCTATCAGTAAGATATGTTCACACTGTCGCACAGATTGCTGTTTTTAATCTGTGGGTTGTTGAAGTCCAAAATCTCAGGCGACTACCCTCCGACACAGCTCCAAATGTAATCTGAAGGAGTTTCTGGTTGCTTGAGACAGGATTGTACAGTCTTGTTTGGCAGGTGTTTTGAAAGGACTTTCCACCACATCTTGTTGCCTTTCAGCAGTCAGACAAAAAATTTCTTGAGCATCTGGGATGCATGTATTTGGGGCTTTACAATTTATCAAGAAAATATTTATCCAACAGATGGAAACATGATAAACAAGTCTCTAAAGTAAGCATGCCTTTCGAAAATCTCATACCTGAGTCAACATCCATAGCTGGCAGTAGACTGTTACGATTTCGAAAGTGTCATTGTGCACAACTGAGTAAATGTCAGAATCAGTCTACCTTCTTCTTTATATAAAAATGATGTCTTTATAACCTAAGAAACATATGGGTAATCTGAGTAACTGAGAAAAATCTAATGCCTTAGAGGAGCTATTTATACATAGGATGAGTCAACATTACTTTCGCTTTACATACTGTAATAAATTAATCCAATCATCGCCAAAGTCCTCAATAAGGCCTGATCTGCAAATTAAAGGTTTTTGCCATCCTAGCCAGGTCAGTTAAAAGGATGAAAAAAAAACCCCACAACCCTACTCAGTACTTCTATGCAGCAACGCACTCCATAAAGACATAACTGTATTTGAGTAAAGAAAATTACTTTTGAGTTTATTTTCTTAAGCTGTAGAGGCAAAAGAATTATCTGTTTAAGTTGTTTCTACACAAGTGGGGAATGTCAATGTAAGCACAGAAAACTACGGTAGGAAAAAAACAGTGGACCTAAACTAAACAACAAATTTAACATTGTTCATCTTTGATGTTTAGTTCCAGATCCGAACTTTGCAGGCAGAATTTTTATCTAACTAGTAAGAGATGGTACAGCTGTGTTTGTATTAGCAGGTACAAATATTACGTCGATTTCCTTTACTTCCATCACATCTTTGGCCTCAGAGATACAGAGAACCGAAAAACCTCCCAGGCATGTAGATATAATAAACTCTTTACTAAGAAAAAATTAGTCACCCTAACATTTTGATTATACAACTTATCACAAGCCACAGGAAAAAAAAGACGTGACATTTCATCCTGAAGAGCCTGTTGTCAACAATTATTCATGGAGGTAAAGTTCAAGAAAAATCACCTTCTACTTCCTCAGTGATAACATTTATGAAAATCATAAATAAGATCGTAACAGTATCTTTAAAGCTTTTGTTCTACTGCAAGGGAGTTTACAGGTTATCTGTACATAATATATTAATCAAATCAGTAAGTATAATCTGTATCTATTACCAGAACATATCTGTCTTTATTCTTCACACCTTTTCTTTTGATTTAAATATGTACTGCTGCTTTCTGGAGTAGAAATTAATGAAAATTGTCTCAAGATTTCATAAACATGACCACATACTTGGAAATCAATTATTTCTGTAACACCCAACCTTTGGTAAAATAACTGCCACACTTGTGCAGGACCTTCAACTTCACAGATGTCAAATATCAACTTGAAGAAAAAAAAAAAGGCAGCACAAAATACGTTGTGTTTCACTTCTGAGAAAAAAACTGAAGTATTTTCTACGTGAGTTCTTAATTCAGAATATATTCTCTTGAGATTACAGGCTATGGTCATTCTGCTAAGGTTAGGGCAAAAAATTTCAGATGTGAGTGAAATTAGCATTTTAAAGCGTAAAGTTTTATACAAAAAAGTTGATTTCCAAAAATACCGATTCAGTTTCCTTAAGTACTCAAAATGCTCAGCTTTCAGTGATCTTGACTGTTCAGTACTTCTGAAAATTGCAATGACATTTGTCTTACACACCCTCGCCCCAAATTAGTAGTTACTTCCAAAAGTGTTTTTTTCACTTGTCCAAATACACACAGTAGAACAATTCGCAAATGTGTTCTGGTTTGCAACAACTTTACTTTGCCTTTACTTGTATAAATATGCCACATCTGTCATAAGACTTCACTTATCCAGGATATAGCCACTGATGTGCTTTTGAGTAGCGTATACATCTGCATATGAACTAAGCATATTGTATCACATGTATCTAAATGCACCTGAGTGTATCTGAGAGTCATCTATCCAATTACACTCATACAAATTTCAATAAACAGAAATCTTTTTGGTTGAAATATTTTTTTCAGGATCTCACTTATTGCTATTGCCTATTTTTCAGATCAAAATTCAGCCCAGGTAATTTAAATTCTGAGGCATTTCCTATTTTTTAAATGCTTTAGTTTGCAGACTCAATAAGTTTTCTTTTATGTAGCATACAAATATACCTTTTGTGATGATTTCTTCTTTTACTTGTAATTATCCCATTACAACTGGAATATAATTCAAACTGTATTTGAAGTTAAATAGGTTTCACAGAACTAAATAATCAGATAAAAATCCTATGGAACTAGTGAAGTTATACTCAAGCACAAATAATTTTTCCCCAGGAAAGTCTCTCTGAGCTCTGCAGGACTTTTCAGTGAATAATTTTTGTAAAGGTGAGTATTTGTGGGGTCAGACCTTACTACATAATGTTACACTTTCTTTGCTGCTTTCTCAATGAAGGTGCTTTTAGCCTGCATATTACACTTACTCATTACTCATAAATTGTCACTTCGCATAGAAATTGTTCTTCTTCTCCTTCACCTGTATCCAAAATTTTAGTGACCTCAGATTTCACCAACACACTGAGGAGCTCTCACAGGTGTCATACATACTTCAGCAGAATTAATTCACTATCTTTACAGCGCTGCTGATAGATGTTTCAGCCTTAAATGTGTATTGAAAGCCACCATTTCTCAAAAGGCTTCAGAGGAAACATACTTTTAAGCTTCATTTCAATCAATAATCACGAACAAAGATTACACGGGCAAAAAATGTTTTGTAGTTATTTGCTCTCCTAGGTCTCAAATCAGCTAGCAGTAAAATTCCTGACCCTCTCTGTTGCACTTATCCTATGAAAGGTTGGAGGAGGGAAATGCCATTTAGGTATTTTACAGTGACCTTTTTTTTTTTTAACCATAGTTGCTTGGCTGCTGAATACATATGAACATGCAGAAAGATACAGAAAATCAGACTGGGAGTTGAAGAGAATACAAAGACCTATGGGGAATTAATTAATTCTTACATATGCCATAGTCTTTTTTCAAAAAAACAACCCTGAGTGACCAAGTAGCACTTAATAATCAAGCAATGGTTTGAATTACTCAGGCCCTAAATGTGATTAAAAAGTAGATGTTCACAGTAAGATATCAAAGCTCAAACGCTCAGGGGTCAGAGACTTTTCAAATGTGTTGCACTAGACTATACTCCTTCCCAAATGAGAGGCTGAGGATGCTGACAGAAACCTAGCAGAATTTAAAAAACCCTTCCAACTCAAACAAATGAAACACTGCTCACCAGATGATCTTTAAATCAGCAGTATGATGAAGGGACTTCCCAACTCCAGGATTTCTGCTGAGTTCTGAAGAAGATATTGGTTCTCTTAGCCAACTCCCTCAATATATTACGGCTCCTAACCCCATGCTAGCTCTGCTGCAAGCCTTTCATAATCTGCAATCATGGGTTGCCAAAACCTGCTTTTGACTGTACTCTGGCAAAACTCCCACTGACCAGCAGATATGCTGACATAGTGCTGAAGGAAGTACCACATGTGGAACACCAATATATAGTAGTTCAGAAATGGGAAAAGAAAGTCTGAGTTTAAAGAATGCTCATTTTACACTAATTTTTAAAAACACATTTTTTTAGTTATAGATCTATTTCCCTTACATAAAGCCAATAATACTCGTGTTTTAAGCTACATAAATGCTGCAGTTATGCTAAGGCTTGTAAAACTTTGGTAACAAATTTCTGTCTCTGCTTACTTGATCAGTTACCTATTTTTAGCAAAGTCTGTGAAAAATGCAATGGCCTTTGTCTTTTTGTTTTTACCTATGCGGTATATACTATGCTATCAGTTTCTATTGAGAACCATACCAAACATAAGTGCAATAAAGCATTGTGCAATCAGTTATTTAAACAGAATTCAAACATTAAGATGTAGGGATCAATTCCATCATGCTTCAGTATTTCATTATTAGGCTACCTCATGAAAATGAATGCATTCATTGCTCAAAGCAAGTCCTGCTTCATCTGAATAAGACTGCAGAATCAGCCTCCTCATATCGTTTTTCCTCATGGGCTTCTGTGCTAGAGCTCCTGTAAACAACCGCAGTCTCAGAAGACAAGCCTTGGCAAGAAATCCATAATTCTACTAATTTCACAAGTGTTTGAATTGCATAACCTTCTTCAGTTCCATCACTATTACAGAACTATCATATTTCTCTGTATTCACTGCTGTAGTCTTTTACAGTGACGGCTCAGAAGAATAAAGGTAGCAATAGCCTCACTGTATTGTCTGCAACTAATGCTGTAGAATTAAGTGGTGTACTGGATCTCATGCAAGGTCTTAAATTTATCAGTTTTCAGATTACGAAGAATAAAAAATTTGAAATTGGGGAAAGTTCTCTTAGTTGTAGCTTTATAAAAAGGCAAATAGTGAAGGCTTTCAAATAGTAAAATCACATATACAGAAGATGCGTTTCTGTCCATGTACCCTCCATTTTAGTTTTGAAACAGAACATCATCACTTACCAGGTTAGTCCTTCGTTATTAACTAACAAGTAGCTCCTATTGTGAACACCGTTCTACTCTATCATGTTTCCCTCTCTCTCAACCTAGCACAGAGAATATACTGGCGTGATTTTTTTAAGCATCAGTGAATATAATTTATTTTCAAAGGGGAGAAGGTACTAATTCCCTACAGTCAAGATGAGTATGTCCAAACAATGGATGCATCTACATGGGTCTTTAAGTTCAGATCAGGAGTATGCTTTTGAAGTGAATCTCCTGTTCATTCCCTCTTACCTTACTTTGTTTCACACAGCACAGGACAGAGAGTACAGCTAGATATACCCCAAATGAAACAAAGCTGAAAGATGCACTCCACAGAGCATCTAATGTGCTCCAACTATTAATGGACTTTCAGTTTGCAGGAGCAAACTGGAGCTAGTTCAAAGCAAATTCTCGTCTTTCCCTCTACTCACGTATAATGTGGACGTCAGGTTCTCGGCACCAGCAATAGACTGGCTTTTTCTGCACAACCCTACTTGCTAATGTAGACATGGACAACATTAGCTCAAGGCGACAGGGAGCACGGAGCCAAATTCAACACGGCAGGATGTATTTCCTTCTTCCATCTCAGCTTTCCTCTTAATAAAATTTCCTTTGATTAAATTATTTTTAAAATAGATCTTTTCATTTTCATAGGAGGAATGGATGCAAGTTAGATGCACATATGTCAGGAAGTTCAAGGTGGAAACTCCAAGTTCTAGCAATCACAGCCTCACATGTCACATGCATGTACGTGCATGCTATCTGCATGTACAAAGATGAATATACTGAATGTGCAATTTACATAGTTCTTTTTATCATGTTTAGAATCTGCTGTCCTGCTCATCCTGTGACTCTAACACATTTTACCTGAAATTTAAAAACGTATGTACTTATTTCAGAATATTTTGTAGCAAACAGCTTCATGTCTCCATTGAAGCACTGTAAAAAAAAATCTAAGTTTGGAAATCACGGCTAAATCAGTGAAAGAGAACTAAGAAATCTGATAGATTAATAAAATGCACTTATTTAGTCTGGATATGAACTCATGATTGAGATGCGTTTTGCTATTTTTGAAGTATCATCATGGAAAGGCTGAAGAGGGTGGATGAACTAGCTCTAGTAGAAGGCTGAACTGTTTTTTGGAAATAACACCAATTTTTCTGTCAAACAGAATGAAAAATAAATGTCCTTTAGAATAGAATAGAATAGGATAGAATAGAATAGAACAGGAATATAATAGAATATTTCAGTTTGTAATCTGAGTCCACAGAAAACATAAATACAAGTTTTTATAATCTAGAGATTTAGTGATGTAGGTTAAGAAAATTTTGCTATAACAAATCAAAACCAGCAGGGGTTTTTTAGTGGAACCAAGCTAAACACACAAAAATATAGGATTTTTTAATGGCATAAAATACAAAAATATTACTAACATTGCAGGTGTCATTTGTAATTATTTAATAACTTATTGTTTTCATGCTTTCATGTGTAACATCTTGGAATTAGCTACTCTACAACAGAAATCTCATATTACTGGCTAGCATCAGTAAGAGAAACTAGCCAGTGTATAAGCGTAATATAATTTTATATTAAGAATAATATTTACAGTAGATACAGCTTGGTCAGATACAGCATCTTGGGATATAAACTGAAATTTGTAACCGAACAAACAAAATGAAATATAATAGCATCATTTTGTGGATATTGGACAGCTTAGTGGATTCCTAAAGGGAGGATGCAAGCTTTCCTTTAATGTGAAAGCTGTTTGGTGACTTATATGGAATATACCTGTGTTGTTAGTTTGGTTTACATCAGACATGTACATCATCACAACCCGCATTATCTGTCACCTTTTTTTGCAGTTCAAGGAGGGGCTAATTGCTGCATAGCTATGTAAGAGTGACATATTATTTCCTCTTTAGAAGTGCTCTCTTCACTTAAAACTGGCAGAAATGGAGAGAGAAACTTACGCTATTTCCACATGTTCTGTGTCCTCTGCTACAGAGTCTGCCTTGTTTGCGCACTCAGACAACTGATGTATGATAGCCGCAAACTGTCATGTGGGCTAGCCTGAGCAGTAGTGTGCTATCACTGCCACTGGAACACTGTGAGTGCCCACTCAGCTCCATCAGCCTGTGTTTCCCTCCACCCAAGAAAAGTCACAGTGACTCTCACAGCACAAACACCTGTGTCTATGCATATTTCCAGGAGGGCAAGACTGAGAGAGCTTCAGCATCTCCCTTCCAATCTCCCACATCCTTGGCTGACAGCACCACTAAAATACTCAGTATAGTGCAGTCCTACAGTTTTCTCCATCTCCTCGACCGTACTTGCCAGATTGCCTCGGTTCCTAAATACGGCAACTGAGATTGAAGAGGTGGGAAACGCAAATAATAGCAGTGCTATGACACCAAAGCAGAAAAAAGGGTTTAAACCCTACCTCCACCTGAAGCCCCATTCCATGGCAACACCCACAACATGCAATCATTTCTATTTTTAAATGCTATATTTTCTAACATGAGTCAGTTACCAATCTATTTCTGATCTGAACAGGAAGGACAGCAGAACAACTTTAATCACAGCTGAACCAAAATTAGAACAGAAAATGGATCAGTTCAGTTGTTTTATTTATATTAACCAACTTTAGGTGTTGCTATATGAGCCAATTGGAATAAAAAAAGAGTGTCCATAAGCTCTCTCTGTAGATACCGAGGATCAGAAGCTGGTTTAAAGTATAATTCAAAATACAGAATTGGATATTGGAACAGGCCTGTTCTCCCCAAAGCTTTTACTTAGAAAACTGGCTAAGTAATTCAGCCAGCTAAATTAAGTGATGACCTAAGGGGTGGTGACAATAGCATGCCTAAGCAGTGCCCGTAAGAGTCACCTCTCCATCACCTTGGTTTCATTATGGTGTTTGTGCGGATCCAAGCACACTGCAGCTCTGACAGAGATGGGAGCTTCTGAACACCAGTATAGAACAGGGCACCAAGTTGATCCTGAGTCAGCAATGCATTTCTGCAGCGATGAAAGTAAACCACATACACAACTGCATTAGCACACGCATAGCTAGCATATTGGGAGAAAGCTATTATTCCCCTTTGCTCAGCACTTGTGAGGCCATATCCAAAATGTCCTTTACTGGAATACTGTGTCCAATTTTGGGATTCAGTATAGGAGAGAGAAAGACAAACTGGAAGAAGTCCAGAGGCAGCCATCCCCTGTGGCTAGTGGACTGCGGCACGTTACATGAGCTGAGACTAAGAGAACTGGGTTTGTTTGCAAGTTAAAAGAAATAGGCTGCAAGGAACCCAAATGCAGTTTTCTACCACCTAGAGAGCAGTTACAGAGAAGACAAAAGTAGACTTCTCAAGAGGTGTGCAGGGAAAGAACAACAGGCAATTCTGACTGTGCACAACGAAAAAAATCTTCACCATGAGAGTGGCTAAGCACTGCAGCAAAGGCCCTGGAGTGGCTGTGCAAACTCCATCTGTGGAGAACAGCACAAGGCCCTGAACCTCTGAGATTACCCATGCCTTGAGCAGGACAGTGAACTAGATAACCTCCACACGTCCCTTCTGACCTTAATTCTATAATTCTAAAACTGAGACTCACACATCACATGAATATACACGTTAAAAGCATGACATGAACTGGTTAAAAATTAAAAAAAAAAATAGTTTTAAAAAAAAAGGTCATGCCAATGTGTGACATCAGAAGCCTTTTTCTCCATGGCAGAACAGTGACACTCTAGCTACAGAAATGACACTGAAGAAAAAGAAAAAAAATCCTTAGTAGTAAGACTATGATGTTATTGACAATATTTTATTATTAGAAGATCAACAAAATAAGCTGGATGGCACTGGAAATCAATCAGGCGACAAGATGGCAGATATGAACTCATCAAAATATTAAATGTATAAGCTTTGTTAAAACTGCAGAAAGTACAATCTGCTGAAGCCCTGCTGTTGTTTTTTTCAAACTGACCCATCTGTCTCATAATTCCTTTGGAAAACTTGCAATCAAAATCTTACAGAGACATTAATAAAAATACGGAGGTATCTTGATGTAAAAAAATAAAGATTGTAGTGGTTAATATATAAATAGCCCTTCTTTTAATAGCCCAAAAGACAAAACTATTTTCAGCACCAAGGCTGCCCTTAAAGCTAGTTGCATGTGAGGGAAATACATTTAAAAAGGGGGAGGGAAAAATCTGTGTCTTTTTCCAAGCTGTTTTGACTATTAGCAACTCAGTTTCAACATAAATTCAATATGCGTAATATATGCAGCATGTTTACATTTGGCATTCACAGCTGCACTTAGGTAATTTCATAGATGTATATATAGATAAGCATAGGGTCAGGCATGGGTACAGCAAACTGCTTAATACAAAGATGGAGATTTCTTGTTTAGTTGCCTAGCAATAAGATCTGACTCCTGGAAGCTAACAAATACTGATTAGAGAGGGGAATAGAATTATTTAATGTATCTAATGTATCATAGAAAAATGAACATAAGGCTACTGATGAAAAGGGAAATACTAGGCCAAAAAAAATCAATTCTATCCAGCAAAATCCATTCAGGAAATATGTGACATGAAGAAACTACAATATCTAAATTAAAGAAAGCCTCAGTCCAGTCTGTTCATTCTGTCAATATTTTTCATCGTTCTTCTTCTTTTAGCAGAAAGTCTAATTCCATCCTGGCTAATGGATCTGGCTTTTGAATTGCTGTATTTAACTTGGTTCTGCCCTCTCAATAGTGTTTGGAAGCTGTAGAGGAGGAGAAAGAGAGAGAGATATTTTTAAAAATTGAACTGGATGAACATGACGGCTTTTATCTTCTTGGAAAAGACAGTATGATACTAATGGAAAGTTTGATGACATTTACTACACTGGTAGAGAAGCAAATGTCCACACTTCTGTTTCATTTGTTATGAAGAGCTTTAAAATTGCACTGATGCCTTTTAACACATTCATAAGGTCTCTCCTCTCAGTTCTTTCAACACTACAAATGTTTTTCTCTCAGTACTTCAGAGACAGAACAGGAAGATCACAAGCCAAGGACAGTTAGCATACTACAAGTTCATCACAGATTGGAAGTACTTCTTGGAGCAGTACTGACATTGATCTTTTTCCCTTATAATCTAAATTTAAATAGATTAGTCTACATTAAAACTGGGAAAATACAGTTGAAAGGACAGTATTCCAGCATTATAAGCAGTGTCGACTTGTTATACACTATTCATGCATTATTTAAACTTGAAAGAAGACACGTGACTCCGATTTCTGCTATTTCCAACCTTTCTTTAAAACATTCTTCTTTAACAAAGCCTTTAAAACTCTGCTTCCCAAGATCTGCTCCTGTTAGAGCTGTCACTTAACTGTATTCCATCTGCTTGGGACAGAAACAGTCACAATTTGTCTCATGTGTCCTGTTACACCAGCATAAATCTAGAGCAACTCCACAGATTTCCTGTGTGATGCACTTACTCAGTTTCTCTACACAAGGATGTGAACATAAAGGAAAACTAGCCTCAATTCAGAGCACAGTACCAACTCTGAACCAACTCCCAGTATAAATAGTCTCACCACACAGAAAGCAAACGCAGCTTTTCTCACTCCGAATATGGATTAAATTACTTTGAACAAAGACAGTCCTAATAAAATCCAAAGGTGTAATCACATTCCACAATGCAGTGCTTTACAAAAATAAACTAAAGTTCCAGTATCAGAAACAGCACGTCTTCCATCTAGTCATACCTAGCCTGCTTCTCAAACATTCACTAATGTAATTTAGGGGTAGATTTAGATACTGTAAACAGCTTTGTATTTTGGCATGAAAATAACCCTTTCTCTGTCCATAACGTATATTTGTACAGAATAGCCCCTAACTTTGTATTTAAACAGCACTAATTTTTCCATCAAGACAATGCCTTTATTTCTGAATCTTCCTTCCCCAGTTGCAGAGACTAATAAATTGCAGAATAATAAACCACATCTTTATTTGGTCTTGTACTGTGGCTCCTTTGTCCTTGTTACAGCAGTGTAATATATCCTTAAATGGGACATAAATTATATTTACGACATGAGAGGTCTTAGTAAAACAGGAATTTGCATCACTGATTTTTCTGTGTTGTTCAGATACTACACTGATAGAAACTACACAAATATCTAGAAAAGCAAATGCAGATAAAACTGAAGGACATACAAGTGAAGATTTCAATGTATGAATCATGGTAAGTAATTCAACTAGTGTTAATTTACTGAAATGCAAATTGATTGGCTGTTTCATTACAGTACTTTCTGTTATAATAGTAATATACAGATTTTTAACAATTGAGTCATCTATGCTCCTACCACCTATATGTTAAAAAAGCTGAGACAATAGTACTTATTTGCACACATTCCTTAGAAGATACTTGCTGTTCAGAGAGATCTGTCAACAAAGAATAGATGGTCTGGGATGAAAAGCATTGTTCCTAGGTCTTCCTACACACATCTGCAATTTTAAGACTGTACAAAAGTGTGCAGTCAACCCTCTCTACCCACCTTTCTCACAGATCCCCAGAATAATCTGGCACTAAGGAAATCCATGTGGTCAACATAAAAAAATCATAATCTCTTTGGAAAAAAACTGTAGAGGGAGTGGGGACACAGAGTTGGCTCTGATCTCTTGTTGATTCTCACAAGTTTCACACAATCTGTGGTGCAAACAGTGATTTCAGAGAGTTTCTGAAGAAAGAACAAATTGGACAGAAACCTCCAAGGTGGAAGTAATTAGTTTCCTCATTTGGGGTGATGTGATAACCTTTGCATCTATTCTACTATCATAAGTACAGAATCCAACTTTTACTTTTTTTCCTATGTTGTAAGAAATAATAACTTGAGCTATTCAGTCACATGCACCTGTAACTTCAGCCCTGCTCTTCACTCCATTTTTTTATTTTGATTTCTTCTGACAAGTCACAAGAAATGTTACATATTAAGTTTTATCTCTTAATTCATTGTGAATCCTTTAAATGGATTAAGGACTAAATAGTGTCAATATAAAAACATTCTACAGAAATGCAAAACAATTTTAACACACTTTAAGTAGACTGGATTAAACAAAGGGAACCATAGGTCAAACAATAGAAATGCTGTTTATTGGAATCTAATAGTTTCATGTTGTTGAACCTATTTAAAAAACACACATTTGCAATAACATGCTCATATGTACAAGTAATCATCTTTTTATATTAAGGAAGGATTTTGAACTTTTCAGACAGTTAACAAGGGAAAACAGAAAGACTTCGCTGACATCCAACAGGTTAACTTGGTTTTATAACTACTTGCCTGATTTCCCTGGATTTTTGCTTCCTCTTGATGACTGAAAATGCTAAGTAGCTTTTCCTCACCTTTTTCTAGCTCAACTGGATATTTGATCCCTAAATAACAGAAAATCTGGCCCTTACAGAAACCTAACAGAGTATTAATGCTATCCTTTGTCATTAAAAGAAATTATATTAACATCAACCATTGATAAGTATTATATGTGAATATTACCTTAGCTTGTAAGAAGAAACGCCACATTTCTGCCCATGGAAAAGTAAGGCAAACAGCAAGGAGTAGCTTACTACATCTAACAAAAGCCCTTTCCTACAAACAACTAAAAGTATATACAGGTTCTGTGGTGTATTCGTAGTGTCTCCTACACATACAAACTATGACACAGCATTTTCTGCAATGAAAAAGATACTAGAAAATTATTTTGATAATACCAAGTGCAACACTTTAATAATAGTAATTTCCTATCCGTGTTTCTGACTTCATGAATAATATATTTTTATAAAGATCAGAGTAATGCAATGCAGCTATAGGACACTCTCATGCTCTTCCAACTCAATCAACTGTAATTTGTGTGCAGCTCCAGTAGGTGTTTATGAATATGTAAGTATTTCATACAAAGATGACTGCCACAAAAGCACTTAAGCAGGCAGATTACAATGGAATCAAGCCAATACATTTTAAAATTGATACAAGGATTATTACTTCTTAAACACTGTACAGTTAAACCACAGAACTCACTAAGATATGCATGATATTGTGGCGGCCTAAAACGTGTCAAAATGAGATGTTAACATAAAAAACTGAAATACCAATAACTGTAAGAATTACAAATTCTAGACATACTTTAAGGTAATTCAAACATGAACTGGCAGTGGTTAGGAGGATGAAAAAAAAGCTCTTCTCTTAGCAAACAATGAAATGATAAATTTTAAAGCCTTATTACTTTATTGTAAGGCTGGTGCTGACCAATGTCAGAAACAGAATACTGCAGTACAGCACACACTCTGCTGGTGCTAAAGAATATGAACAAATCTGTCATTTCAAAAGACTAGAGAACGTAAATATTTTACAGCTTACATGTTTCATTGAACTAGACCTGCTCAGAAGACAGTCACTGTTGGGTTTGGTTTTGTCGGGTTTTTTTTTTCTCCTAAACCATTCTGGGAATACACGTGCAATCTTCCTCATTGAAAGTTATGAGGATTATGCATTAGTACAATTACATCAGCTAAAAATATTCACCGTTCTAAATAGGACTGAAAGCAAAGCAAGCTGTACTGTTACGGGCACTGCCTCACTTTCCTTAGTTGCCTGTATAAACACTTACTGCTGAAATAACAGTATCTCTGACACTTAAGTATTCTAGACAGTTTTTACTGGCTAACTACAGAGTCATACCCCAAACATCTTTACAGATTTCTTGCAAAGAACCGTAAGAGTCCTGTGCAATTGTAACTGCCACACTAATTGTTATACTTAAGAACTCTAGCCAGTCTTCAATAGACAATACGGAGAATTTTTTTTTTTTTAATATATCTGATAAAGGACTGGATCTGAGCAGCAGGAAAACCAGATGCTGAGTTAAGGTACAGGGAACAGCATTTCAGAAGACAACTCGATGAAAGCAAAATTTTTTATTTTTTTTTTTCCTGCATCCCAGAGTCCTGAGGGAACTGGCCAATGTAGTTGCCAAGCCACTCTCCATGATATTTGAAAAGTCATGGCAGTCAGGGGAAGTCCCCAGTGACTGGAAAAAGGGAAAC
>Ga0065711_1044053_pt1 | contig 14348 bp, 9 predicted proteins | sample Hoacrofraction12_FD_59098 | JGI IMG/M metagenome (GOLD analysis project Ga0065711, IMG submission 59098) | Hoatzin crop microbial communities from Cojedes, Venezuela - Epithelial fraction 12 v2 (version 2) | ecosystem: Host-associated > Birds > Digestive system > Esophagus > Crop | place...
TTTTTTTTTTTTTTTTTTTTTTTTTTTTTTTGGTGTAATGACCCCCAGCATTTTATTGATATTTTGGAGAAAACATTCAAGTTCTTGCTTTTGAGATTCTGTTCTGCTGCCACAGCTAAGCCCAAGGAGGCATACTGAGTGTATAGGCAACTGCATAATGGCTTTTCAACAAATGCATACAAACAGATAATAAGGCATGACATTCTTGTATTCAGAAACTTACTAGGTATCACAGCAAACTCACTTTTTTCCCATGGAAACAAACCGAGCAAATAAATGAATTTTATTTTAACACATTGTTTTTAACTTTCCCATCAGAGATATCACAGTACAACAAAATAATTCTTTGGGTTGGCATACTGATAAAAGAGTTATGGTGGATTTTTTTTACAAAGAGTTTTTCTAATAATTAACGGGTGTCAGGCACCTAATTAATGTTTACAGTTAGGAATGTAAAGGAAATCCGTCCTCACTTTCTCACAGCTGCTAAAATATGAACAGATTTTTTTAGGTCCTTGGAGATGCATACTGAATATATGTATACAAGCCTCTGAACGTATGCATGATGAATTAAACTGAGAAACACTGACATTTAAATGCATTAAAACTATACTGTGTTGGAATAATAATTATCACCAGCAGCACAATATAAATATTTAAAGCTACTGTACCTATGCAGTAGTCACAGAGGCACCAGGCTGAATTTATCAAAAATCAATTCTGAATGGCACCTTTAGCAAAATAATGGGATATGGAAAGAAGGTATCTTCAAATCATTAATATGGAGGAAAAATTAAGCCTGGATTTTGGGCTTGTTCCTAGGTATCAACACAAATATATCAAGATTTCTATATCAAGGTTTCTATATCAAGATTTTCTGTATACAAGGATGGCATACACATCAAGCAATACAGCTAAGGTCTGCCCCACTGCAAGGTATTCTACTGCTTGAATTATTCCACTATATCAGAGATAGATATTAATATTTTCCACCGAAGAATTAACTGAGAAGAAAGTAGTGTTTTTCTTATTTCTATTTTTCCAAGCTCATGCTTTGTCACACAGTATTGTATGCTATATAGGAAACAAAAGAAACATTCTGTGAAAGAATTAAAGATGGATATATATGTATATTTATAAACTCTTAAATTAGAGCCAGATGTCCATACTAGTTATTGATGAACTATAAAGATACCCTGTGCCAGGGAAAAAAATATTTTTAATTGATTTTCACCCAGTGACATTCTTTGTGATTGTATGCTCATGTTAAAAATTATTTTATGGGCAAGGAGAATTTTACCTCCACATGGACTTTGAGATTGAGTTCAGACTCTTATGCCCTGATATAAGACAAAGCTCCCTTAGGAGTGAGGGATTTGTTTAAAGGTGAGGTAAAAGGTGATAAAATACTAAAAGCTTAAGCTGAAAGAAGGATATCATGTTATTGGATGAGACAAATGTAATCTGCTTAGAAATAACTGTCCAGATGAGAACTGATGGTGAAGTCCTATTTCAGCAGGAAATAACAGGACAAACCAGTTACACTTACCGATTGTTATCAAAAACTAATGACTAATTTCTGACATGTTAACTCTAGATTCTTGGTCACTTTTAATTCACTTTCTATATCAAAACATTGTTTATTTTCCTTTGTTTCTTGCTTGCACAGAGTGAAAATGTGAGGAAGGGAAACAAATTACTTTCTTTCCCTTCCGCCTGAGAGAAATAATTCTTGTTTCTTCTTTAGTTTGTAAATTGTAGTAAAATTTCTGTGTAAAACACTGCCAATAACATGGTCCAAAGTGCATGCCTAAATCATAGTATCTTATTTTGGAGATGTCTAAATAGCACAAGGTTTGTATGTAGCTCTGCATGGTAGAACTCTATAGCCCTTCTCACTGGAAGGTCTGGGTTGCACTTGCTAGAGGTACAGTGTAAATTTGAAGTCCAGTGAAGGTTTAGAGCCAAATTTCTGACATCTTGATCTAGTCCCTCTCTGAAGCACAAGTTACAGCTCTTCTTTCTTTGTAATGACATTGGATAGTGTTGGGAAAGGGAGACGCTATTTAAATTATGACAGACGTCCAGGTTAATTGAAGGTTATCAGTGATGACCAGAACTCAAAATGTTTGTATCGTAGTCTAGAGCAAAAAGGGGCTTCTGCCTCCAGCATATTTTTCTTCTTGCATTAAGGCTTGGGACAGTCTATGATGGTACAGCTCTTTCACACCGCACCTGCACTAGGAGAAACTTCTGTCAGCTAAATGTGGTGCCTTAGGCCCCTTTCACAATAATGTGGTCCATTTACGCAAGAAAAGATAAGATGCTGCCTTTCACAAATACGAGCTTCAAGATTTGATCTCAGATCACCCATCCCATTCCACAGGTAAGACAGAATACAACCATATTCTTTCATAAATGTAAAACATGAAAGAATTTTCATTACTAAATTTTCATTGTGCAATTTCCTCTCTGAAAACATGTCTCCAAACCAAAGAAACAGGTGTGTTTTCCAGAAGCTGACTACTGTGACTTTGAATGTTGCAATGTGAAGACCTGGCAGAAATACATGCTAGAATAATTCTTGGATAAAACTTTAAAAAAATAAAGTGATTTAACACACATATTGTATTAAAAGCAAATCCTCAGAAACTGTGTCTTAAACAGGAAATAAAAATATTATCTGTCTTAACAAAGATTCAAAATAGAAGGTGATTTGATATTGCAGTGACCAGCTTTCTTTTTTCCTTGACCCAGATCTGTATTAGAATGTATTTGATCTCCCTTCTGTTGATCCCCACCAATGCAGCCAACTGCTAACCCTTAAGTTTAGGTTTTTTTATGTTGCATTTAGGTTTCAGAATTATACAGGAAAGGAAGCTTCTAAAAGGCAATCTGTCCTGTGAGTGAAATACGAGCAGAGTTGAAATGCACTTTGATTACACTGAGGTACTGAAGCACGTTGAAATGAGATTCAGTAAAACAACTTTTTCAGCAAATTCTGTGCGGTGATGAGCCAGTGCTTTCCCAAACTGATTAATTTGTTGAAGGGAACACTCTTACTGTCTGCTAATTGTCAGATACGTCTAATTGGTTGGCAATCAAATACTTTCTGTAGCAGAGAAAGATTCAAGGAATGCTATTAGATAATTAAAGCATAAAGGTTATGCACAAATGTCAAATCAATAAGGACAGTAAACATGGTCTATCAACCACCCCAAGTACATGTTTTCAATTGCAAAATGTAAATAGGTTTAGAATAGAGCAGTCTGGTGGAATGATGGATAGGATAACCGTAACAGTTTAATTAACTCCAGTTTCCTACATGTTAAAGGTTTCTTCAGCCCACTGGCTTATGTAACAAACCCTCTTAGGATTTCATTAGCTGTTGCTCAATATGAAGCACAGGATACTGTCTTAAGGGGTTACATTTTACTCTGCCCTTTCGTTGAGCTGAAAGACTTCACAAAATACTACCTCTGTTTTCTCTACAAATATCCAAATATTTTAACATATCGGCTGAGGATGGTAGTATGGTATTTTACTTTTGATTATCAAGAAAAAAACAGTGTCAAGCTCTAACAATGAAACACAAATGCTTCTTTAGCTTCACATAATTGATTTTATACTAAGAGACCACTCTGTTGATGTAAATTTTCTCCCTAAAATCTGGGTTTAAATTTAACTCAGTTCTTCCGATTTTCTTTCGTTTCTTAGTTTTTTTTTTGTTTGTTTGTTGTTTTTTTTTCCCATAGCACATAGGGTATTATTCCTTACATCTTTTTGTCTGATAAAGGATATTCACATCTTCTATTTTAAATAAATAAATTCCTCCATTCTGAAAGCAAGGATTCTGAAGTTGGGCAGCTTTTTCTAGCTATGTCTACTAAGGATGCTTTTTTTATCCCTATAGAAATAAAAACATAAATCAGCCTGTATTCAATTTGCCTTTGGCCAATTAAATTTATCATTAGCAAATAAAAGTGTTATTTAACCTTTAACTCTAAGAGAACAGCTTTATTTTAAGTTTAGAACAGAGATAACCTTTTTATTTAAAACAAAATACTGTCTAGTTTTTCATGCTGCCCCTTTAGAGCTATAACACAGGAAAACATCACACATAACCTCAGTTAATAAAGATCTATTTGCTTATGGAAGTAGGCTTTAATAATGCTCATTAACACCATTTTCTAATGTTCCTATGGGAAATGTTATCAAGCTCTTTGTTAAGGATTTATTCATTTAAATTACCAACTACTGACCTACCTTGTACATAGGAGACTATGAGCAAGTGTATTTTGATTCTGTAATGACATTTTGGTTTAAGGTGAATATATGACAACTGTATTTTATATGCCTTGGAAATGACTTTCAGAAAGATCTGCTGTCAGCGCATTTTAAACTTCTAAGATGCTGCTTAGTGTGTCCAGACTGAGTCAGACATGCATGACTATCCTTATAAACAATGATTTAGAGGAAGAAATTCAACACTCAGGATTTGCTGCTTCCATTTCTCAATAATGTTGTGCTTTCCTTGCCCTCTGCCGTGTTATCAGTCATCCGTGTCCCAGGGGAAATACTACAGGCTTGAGGTTAAATTAAGGTTCTATCTCCAGTGATTGTCTTCAGCAAACCCTGTCTGTTCCCAAACAAAGCTTATCTGCATTGAATGCAGCCTTAAATGCCAAGGGACAACAGGGACAGCTTTCTTACTTGTTGACAGGAGTGCTAAGATTAATGTAGGATAGTGTTTGAAAGGGAGAAATAGTAACTGAGCTTAAAAATAAATTGTATATATATTAACCTATTAATAAGAACTGTGCTCTGAGGTACAGATTAGTGTGGGAAAAATATTACCAGCCCTCATCTGTTACCTGAGAGAAAAATAATGGTGGACTCAGAAAGAAGTGTTGTTACTGCAGCTCTCTTTTTCCATTTTGCTAATTGAAAAATCAAGTCTTTTTCTGTGCTACATGGGCACTCTGACAGTTATTTCTGGATGTAACTCAAGGAGGTCCCTAGCTTAAAAGATGGCATTATGTGAGCTTATCAAATAAAAGCAGCACAAAGTAATAAACTAATTCAATAGAAGGCTTTTCCCAGCTGCTCTGAGGTAAGGTGACAGAAAATTAGGCTCTTAGCAGTTGTATAGTTGTGTATGTGCTGAAAGGCACGGACTAAGAGTCAGATCATTACTGGGGTGAAGAGCCTTGCAGGCAATGGACTTGCATCATGTTTTAATAGGAAATGTTTTTAAAGAGCTGTGGGTAAGTGGTTAACCACAGGCTAGTAGGAGTGCCCTGCAGAGCCGCTGCTCCACACACCCATAAGGATGGGTTTGTGATGGAGGACAGAGCTTTCTGGGGAGCAGAAGTCTTCCCAGTGACAAGCTGCAGCAATAGCACCAATCTGACTTGCTCCTGTCTCCACAGTGCCAGAGCTGCCACTTCTGCTGGCTGGAAAATGGGCACGGGGTGGCCTCTTCCCAGCCATCACTGTGGGTTAACGGTGAACATCAGGGGTGGACTCTGAGGGAGAATTAAAATATATTTTAACAAATGATTCACTTATTTAGCTAAAGTTGAGAACAAAATTGCAAGGTATCAGGTGCAAGAATCACATCCAAAATCTATCATTGCTGATCTACAAGATGAGTTTGAAATCAGGCTTAGTACAGTGCCACATATTCACTCACTGTAAATTCTGTTTATTTCTAAAATAAAAATTTACCTCCTTCACAAGCTAAAAAATATCACAGAATCACAGAATGTTTGAGGTTGGAAGGAACCTGTGCAGGTCATCTGTCCAATGCTCAAGGTCAAGTGAATCCATCAAGACCGGTTTCCCAGGACCAAGTCCAGACAGCTTTTGAATATCTTGGAGAATGGAGACTCCACCACCTCTCACAGCAATCAGTACCAGTACTCAGTCACTCTCACAGTGAAAGAGTGTTTCTTGATGTTCAGAATGAACTTGCTGCATTTCGGTTTGTGTTGATTGCCTCTGGTCCTGTCACTGTGAACAACTGAAAAGAGCCTGGCTCCACCCTCACACTCTCCCTGCAGCTATTTATACACGTTGGTGAGATCCCCCTAAGACTTCTCCAAGCTTAACAGTCCCAGTTCTTTCAGCCCTTCCTCAAAGGATAGATGCTCCAGTCCCTTTGTCATCTTCGTGTCCCTTTGCTGAAATCTTTCCTGTATGCCCATGACTCTCTTGTAGTAGGGAGTCCAGCACAGGGCACAGCACTCGAAGTCTGGCCTCACCAGTTCTGAGTAGAAGGGAAGGATCACCTCCCTTGACCTCCTGACAGCACTCCTCCTAACGCAGCCCAGGATGCCATTTGCCTTCTTTGCAGCAAGGGCACATTGCTAGTTGATGTTCAACTTGATGTCCACCAGGATCCCCGGGGCCTTTTCTTCTGAGCTGCTTTCCAGCTGTGTGGCCCCCAACATTCACCGGTGCCTGGAGTTGTTCCTCCCCAGGTGCAGGACATTGCACTTCTCCTTATTGAACTCCATGACTTTCCTGTCCTCCCACTTCTCCAGCCTTTTGGCAGCTTTTTGGTTCCTCTGGCTGGCAGCATGACCAGCTGGCACATCAGGCATTCCACCTAGTTTTGTGTCATCAGGAAACTTCCTGAGGGTGCACTCTGCCCCATCGTTGAGATCATTAATGACAAGGGTAATCATGATCAGACCCAGATTTGACACCTCAGATTCTACTCCAAATTACTGGCCTCCAACTAGACTTCATGCCATTGATCACCATCCCCTGAGCCCAGCTGTTCAGCCAGTTTTCCATTGACCTCACTGCTCATTCAGCCTAGACTGCAACTGCTTCTCCATGAGGATCACTGAAGTTTAGGTAAACAATATCCACTGCTCTGCCTTCATCTATAAGGCCAGTCATTTCACGATAGAAGTTTATCAAGTTGGTAGAGCATGACTTTCCCTTGGTGAAACCATGCTGATTATTCCTGATGATTTTCTCATCATTCATATGGCTGGAAACGATTTCCAGGATTAGCTACTCCACTACATTCCAAGGTATTATGGTGAGGCTGACCAGACTGTAGTTCCCTGGTTCTTCCTTCTCCCCCTTCTTGAAGACAGGATTGACATCTGCTTTCCTACAGTCTTCATGAACTTGACTTACTTTCCATGATTGATCAATGATTATTGAGTGTGACATCACAATGACAGCTGACAAGTGACTCAGCATTTCTGGGTGCTTCCCATCAAAGTGGACTTATATATTCCCAGTTTGCTGAAATATTTTCTGAACTGATCCTCTTCCACCAAGGCTACATCCTCCTTACTTTGTAAATGGTAAATTTTAAAAATTTGCAATAAACAGCATTTTTTTTTTTTAAGCAGGAAGGAACTATTATTCCCCCCCAGTGTTGTTGCAATATGGCAGCATTATAACATTTACATTGTGAATGTTTGTTTCAAAAATAGTAATCATAGAAGCATGGAATTATAGAACGGTAAGGGTTGGAAGGGACCTTAAAGATCACCTGGTTCCAACCCCCCTGCCATGAGCAGGGACATCTTCCACTAGACCAGGTTTCTCAGAGCTCCATCCAACCTGGCCTTGAACACTGCCAGTGAGGGGGCAGCCACAGCTTCTCTGGGCAACCTGTGCCAGTGCCTCGCCACCCTCATGGTGAAGAATTTCTTCCTAATATCTGATCTAAATCTGCCCTCTTTTAGTTTACAGCCATTCCCCCTTGTCCTATCACTACAAGCCCTTGTAAAAAGTCCCTCTCCAGCTGGCTTGTAGACCGCTTCAGGTACTGGAAGGCTGCTATAAGGTCACCCCAGAGCCTTTTCTTCTCCAGGCTGAACAGCCCCAACTCTTTCAGCCTATCCTCGTAGGAGAGGTACTCCAGCCCTCGGATCATCTTCGTGGCCCTCCTCTGGACCCGCTCTAACACATCCATGTCCTTCTTGTGTTGGGGGCCCCAGAGCTGGACGCAGGACTCCAGGTGTTTGTCCAGCTGAAAGCTCATCTTGAGAGCAAATTTTTATAAAGGAAATTATGAGTATTTTTGAAGAATGGCTTGGTTTTCTTTCTGTCATTTTAATCATGTGGTTTTTAGGAGTGGGAGAAAGAGCTGTGTGAGTGTAGGGATCTGAAACTGAAGCTTCCAAAGAGTTACAGTATTTGTATTTGCTGCTTCACATCCTCATCTGTCCTATCTTTGCGTAGATTACAGCTGTCTTTTTAGTGCTACTTTATCAGTGCAAATGATATTACTTTCCCACCTTTTTCTTGCTTTTTAATGTTGTACTTGTAACTCATACTAGCAATCTTGTCACTAAAAAATTTAGTGTGGACATATCCGTGGGAGTTACATTCACACCAGGTCTGATTTATACGAGACTTTTTTTCCTGTGGGTGGGAAGTAATAGCTATTTTTTCTCCCAGCAAAATAATAAAAATGATCTGTGCTGCCGTGTTTGAATAGAGTCTCAGACCAATGTCCATGTTTAACAGGAAAAAAAAAAGTGTATTTGAATAGAAATTACATATGAATACTTTAACATATGTTATACACTTTTTCGTTTTTATGATCATACTGTCACCCTCCAGTAAATGATAGCAGAAGCTGGGGCATGGCAAGACATGCTCTTGCTGGAGAAATTAGTACTGCTGTGCCAGGATGTTATCTTACTGAAATTAGCTTATGTAGTCTGTGTGCTTGTCCTTTAGCAGACATGATCACAAACCTGACTGCCCAGTTCCAGCAGAGCACTTGTGCCAGAGGAATAGGCTCAGCCAGGAGACTAAAATGCAAAGAAACCTACCATGCCCTTCCCAAGAAATGTGAATCAAAAACAAATAACAATGTCTTGATATTTTTGTGTAAACCAAAGACTGCTCACTTGCCCGGTAAAAGAAATTGTAACACAATGTGTGACAGTGTTGCCAGGTGCCCCCTGCAATACCAATGTATTCAGACAGATGTATTTTAATTGAAGTAGTCAATCTCAACTGAGCTGAACAACTCAAAGATGTTTCATGAAATGACGTTGTGGAAATTCCTTGGCCTTTTTTCCTGTATGCTTCTATTTTTTCACTGCTATGCAGCTAAAGTGTACTTCTTATTTTATCCATAAAGAATTCATCAATTTCTGGGAAAAAAACAGAGAAGTTCTTGTCAACATAATGGGTATTATTAGAACAATTAGCAAAATCTTCTCATTATAAATTTGTTCTAATGTGTGGGACTACATAAACACATTACATTACATTGAATAAACTCCTGTGAGATCTTGTTCTCATAATATCTTCATCTCTGTCATGGTTTAGATTGATATGTGTATAATAACAACAGCAGTAAAGAGTGATACATTTAACCCACAATAGCAACTTGTTTAACAAAAATTACCATTTTCTCATTCCTTGACTTTTGCTGAACGATCCATGTGCAGCCACCTAGTTCTTTACAATTTTCTGACGTTTTCACAGGTTTTCCGACTAATTACTTTACACTGGAAGAAGGATGTTCTTTGCATGGTTTTCAGTTCTGTTGCTTTCCATGAAAAGAAGAACCTTTGCCATCTTTCTGTCCAATCCCTCTGTTTAAAACACTTGTGGCATTTGCATCTGCAAAAGTTATTGAGTTGCTCACAACAGTGAAACAAACTGCTACACGATCATTTGAGCAGTGCTGTTTGTGAAGCTGGAAGTGCCAAAGAGCGAATGAATCCACCCAATTGCCTCATGCTCTATGCAGTATATTTCTTTACTTCCACTTGTTGCTAAAAATGTTATCTCAGTTGCTCTGATCTGAGGAAAACATGAGGTTTATATTGGTAAGAATGATATTGTCTGTAGACTCAGCATATGTCAGAGCATCATTCAAAACACAACAGTCAGATTTTGAGTAGCAACAATTGTTAATGGACTTAGGTGCATCCTGTTCTGTGCCTGTCAGAGACAAAGACTGTGTGTAAGAGGTTGTTTTTTCTCCATCATCTCAGTGGATTTTAAACTGCAGTCATCCGACTATCAGTTTTGAGATTTTGGGAGAAGTCCGTTTAGTAAAATGGACTACTGCGCACTGGGGAGAATTTTGGAGCTGTGAAAAAGAGATCTCTGACAATGATAGTGGATGTAAAGATAACAGTTTGTCTCTCACTGAGGTGACTTTCCAAGGTTTTGGCCTTGTTTTGGGAGGACTGACAACAGGTTTTGTGGTTCTGGGTGGCAGAACTGGTCCGAGATCTGATCTGAGATCTTTCACGAAGGAATGATACCTTTGCCTTGTTTAAGTTAAAGAAGAATATGCAACAGTGAGAGGCCTCCTTCTCCAATTTAGTTCTCATCAAATATTTTTTATTTTTCTTCCCATCTGCTAAGGAAGTTTGTTTAGAAAACCAAAATATTTGGTATAAGGTTTTCTGTGCTTAGCATTTTATGTGATTTTCCTGCTACTTGTTTTTACTGCAGTATACACTAAATTAATGTTTTCAATACCAGACTAGGATAACTTCTCTCTACTTGCAAATATTTGAAAAATCAATGCTAACTGAAGGAAAGAAATCTGTTTTGGGGGGATTTTAGGTTGTTTTTTGTAAAAATGTAATTAAAATGTTACATCGAAGACAGCTAGCATATCCATTTTGCCTTAATGATTATGACTAATACTGAACAAAGGAATATTCTGTGCTTGGCAGAAAAGATTCCTGGAGCCAGAAAATTAGTGGCCTACTGAAGTTCATTTGTCATTCCTTTCTGATCATAAAATTTACCCTGACAAGAAGTAGAGATCTGGCTGTTTTTCAGAAATGTGGAAGACCAGCATTGACTCACCAGCTAGCCGTGATGAGTGTTTGGCATAATTGTGATAATGTACAAAAATATTGACTGTCAAACTTGAACAAAGCTGTGATTGTGAAGTAATTTAAAAAGACACAGGGTTAATTCCAAGTCACCTCACACATTTGGAAAAGGAAAGGTTAACAAATCACTCTAACTTTTATCTTCTTTTTACCGTATTTATATTCTTCAGTTATGAATAGTTTGCTAATTCCACATAAGTTACAGCTTCAAAGAAATCGCTACACGAGTAATTTCTGTCCCTGAAGAAACTGAAACTAGGCATTCTGTCTGGGATTTTAGTGATGTGAAATCACTTCCATATTATGTCAGGGCTACTATAACTGACTAATTCATTCTGAAGGTCACTAGTTTAAGAATAATTTTACCAGACAGGTTATAGCAAATGGTGTTATCAAGTGCTATGCATGTTGATTTTTAAGCCATTCTTACCAAATATTAAGATAGAAATATATCCAAGAAGACAGTGCTTGACTCATGCAGAAGGTGAAGATGTTCTAAATATGTATTCTGCAAATAGATTATGCAGCTTTGTCAGTAAAATCAGTTTGAATTAGATCAATTTGATTATTTTATGGTCTTAAGGTAGAAGGATGAAAACATACCTGTGTTTCTCTAGAGGCTTTCACTTTATTTCTGAGGAAGCTTTATATGCAGATGATGGGTTAACTTTTACAGTGATTGCACAAAATACAGTTATGTTTGTGTATGTGAACAGCATGTCCACCTTGCATATTCAGTTCATAAAAACTATGACTCTTGTTCTTCTAAAACAGTGACCTGGACGTGATAGTTCTTCTATGTTTTGAAAAAAAGAGTCTTTGGTTTGGCATTAGTTGGTTGAGGTTATTTGTGCTCTTTTGTTGTTTAATATGAAAGCCCACTTTTTTTTTCTGTTCCTCCTTCTTGCTTTCACAAGTGTCATAAGTAAAATAACATTTAAACTACTCCTACCCCAGATTTTCTTTGTTTCTTGTCTGTATGAAAGAAGAAGTCTTAACACAATAAGAGACGTAAGCTGTGGTCCAAAGCCATGTGAAGATGAAGTGCAGCCAAGTATTTTGAAGATGGCAATTGAGAATTATTACTACTTTACCCTGAGACACACTTCCATGCTCTCTAATGTCTATATGTATTGCATAATAACACAATATTCTGTCAATCAGAAATTTTTGTTCTCTGTTTAGATGCTGTAGTAGTGTTATAATATTTATCTTCAAAGAAGATTACCTAGAGAGCTCTAAATAGGAATGAAAATTTTTTGTGTAGCTTCTCCATATGTTGACCCAACCAAATGTTTGAGAAAAGTTCTATTTTTGTAGTTTTACTGAGGCAATTCTCTTATGCCTGTTGCCACTTACATGACACCTTTAGTTTTTGATGTGCTCTTAAGTGCACTTTGCTGCACATACAATTGATCTAATTATGCTCCAACTTGTAGGGGAAGAGAAATAAATTAATGTGACTCCAGGCATCTTTGCTTTGAAAATAGAAAGCACTATTTTTGTTTGTTTGTTTACTCACTAATTGATTTGCATATCTTCTTTAGAGTTGAAGACAAAATTTCTTTTGGGACCAATATTGCCAACATGTAGATACTAAAGCAAGACAAAGATCTGCATCAAGAATGTAGTTGATATCACTAACGCTAAGTTGTTAAGGCATTTTTTGTTGTGAAAGTATTCCTCTCTTGTAATGTTTCACTTAAATTAATTCAAAATTTAAAAGAGCTATAAGTTATATTAAATATGACAATAGAGCAAATGGGCAGTTTAAATTTTATATAGTTTTCCAGCTCTTTTGTCTCAGGTTGTATTATTTGTTTTTCATCAAAATACAATGTAATAACTCTTTCCTCTAACCACTCAATTTGTCTCTTTGAAAATGTTACTAATATATTTTATGATATACATTGTGGAAGCATATATACATATATTTAGGTTTGTAATGACTTTTGCTAAAATGTGCACTTTGGGACACTCGGTGCCTCAAGTAGATGGAAGTAACCAACAAACATATTTACACTACAGAAGGTCTGGAAATAATTTTGTACCAGTCCACCTCCGAATCAACCATTGTTCATATTCTCAGAACTGTGGACAGATGTGGGATACAGGCTGACATATGAGAGACAAATAACAGTAACAGGGGTGCCACTTAATGTCACCCTTTATCCACGAAGAAAAGGGTTGAAGTTATTGAATGGGAAATGGAAAACGAATCTGTGCTAATAAGTGACTTAAATTTAGTAGCTGCTGTCTTTGGGGTTATATCATTCACTGTGTACAAATATTTCTGGCCCTGTGAGTCATTTCATAGTCGTGTGAGTGACTATGGATGCCCAAATGCAACCGTGAAGTTTCAGAGACCGTTTATCACCAGAACGTGTGTTTTCATCAGCAAATATCAGAAACTTGTTGCTCTCCTGGTCCATTAGCAAGTTGAGTCCTTTTTGTTCAAACACTTCATATGCATTAAATAGCAAAGATGATGCTTTTTCAAAGCCTGTAGGAAAATTCAATAATTTAAAAAAATATATTGATCTCATTAAAAACCCTTATGGCTTTTTATTTGGATGGGTTCATCAGCAGACATGAAAAATTCACTTTACCTTAAACTTATGGTTTAAGTTTCTCCTAAAGCTTTCTTTTAATGACAGTTCACTATGCTGTCCTTAAAAGCCTTGATTTTCAGAGAAAGATTTGACTTGTGCTGGATATGATTAGGACTATTCTCATGAAACTGACTTCCCTTGGAGATTTCCATATGCTATAATAAAGAGATTTTGCACCAACATCCATTCTGGAATGGCAAGAGGAACAACTTCATCTGAGTTGCCAGCTGTTTCGGTAGTGTACGTTCCCATATTCAAGCAGAGTTCAGTGTCTAAATCTTTTAGGATCAGCTACCTCTCTGAAACACCTGTTTCTGCCTTTTGACTCTTCCCTTCTGGTCTGACAGGCCTTGAAGTATCAGAACTGAAAACATGCTGCTGAAGAGATGATGCAGAGGCATCAGGCAGGACAAGACTCTTGAAGCAACCTAGCAAAGCTCCAGAACAGGACTCCTGACAGCTGATCTACCAACATCAAATGAATTAGCTCATGCCCGATGATGGCTGCGTGTGCTGAACTTCCAGCCCCTGGGAGCACAGTGCTCCTGTGATCCAAGGAAATCTTCATGGTGGTGTTAGTCTGCTGCAACTCCTTGTGAGTTCTACCCAGCTGATATGTTCTCATTTTTTTCCCGTGAGGAAAGCAGGTCTTGCTGTACTGAAACTGTGCTGCCAGTCATCTTGTTTCTGCAAAAAGGGAAAATCTGCCCAGTGGTGCTATAGTGATGTGGGGAACTGAAAATTAGTTCGATTTTGCTATAGCTTTAGTTTAATTTTGTTATATAATTTTGCATCTATGTTAAAGAAAGAGTTAAACACTGTTATTCAGTTTAGTTCTGTTCTTTGTAATCTTGCTAACAAGGACTGTTGTGGCTCAAAT
>Ga0065711_1044056_pt1 | contig 14348 bp, 10 predicted proteins | sample Hoacrofraction12_FD_59098 | JGI IMG/M metagenome (GOLD analysis project Ga0065711, IMG submission 59098) | Hoatzin crop microbial communities from Cojedes, Venezuela - Epithelial fraction 12 v2 (version 2) | ecosystem: Host-associated > Birds > Digestive system > Esophagus > Crop | place...
TGGACAAGGTCCTGTGCAGCCTGGTGTAGGTGACCCTGCTTCGGCAGGGGGGTTGGACTAGATGACCCACAGAGGTCCCTTCCAACCCCTACTATTCTGTGATTCTGTGATTCTGTGATAGGTCTGAAAGAGCTGTATTTGCAGTTTTTCAGTTTCAACATACCTTATGCAAGTCCAGCATGGTTTCGAAGTAGTTTATCTTGTTCTCGGAAAGTGAGGTGCAATGCAAAAATGTACTTTTAAGTTGGTTAAAGAAAGTCCAGTCACCAAATATTCACCAAATTTTATAATACCTCTGTTACAGGTAAAGAAGTAAACAAGGGCAGTGATGAGCTTGTAAGTTGTGTGGTTTTGTTTTGTTTTTCAAATTTATATTCTAAATAGTCTGGCGAAGCAGAAGATGTATATAGGCAATGCTACAGTTCTCCTATTTCTAGGTGTCAGTCAGGCAATGTAAAGTGGCACTGAATTCTCACTTGGAACTGTCAGAGTTGAGAGAAATATTCCTGTGAATTCCAGCGGACTTTGAATGAAGTCCTGCCTCAGGACCTGAAAGCCCTGCTGACTTCAGTTAAATTTGTTTGCTACAAGTCTGAGCTGAGCTGTCCAATGGTTTCTTCACTGTGAGAGTCTGTGAGGTCAATATTGCTGAACAATTAAGTAGTTCCCTAGGTACTGTATGTGTCATAAACAACAAAGTTGGGCTTCTTTGGGAAGTTTTTGTTTAATGAGAGCTCAGGGTAAGTTTGTTTTCAATACGGGTAAGTGTCTGAAGATGGAGTGAATTAATGAAGATGTCCTGTCCCAATTCCCCAGAAGAATTTTCTGTATCTCTGTGAGCAGTACATTCCTGCTAATTACATTGCTAGGCCCTTCTCTGAAGATGGAGCAAATGGGATGGGAAAGCAGCATTTCTTGTTTAAAACTGTTGAGCATAATTCTTTGGATGGCCTTTCACTGCTTGTCTTCTGTTTGAATACGGCAGCTGATCTTTTATTCCTGAATAATTTTTTGGTTTTCTTTGTATAAACATGAAGAGTTTTGAGGAATGTGAGTGTATATTAATTCTGAATTTCGTTCTAAAATAAAAAAGTCAAGATTATGTTTTATCAATACCAAGTTTGCAATGTTTTGAAGGTCAAGAGAAGAAACGAAGTGTCAGAAAGTCCTGCAGTGGAAGAAACAGTGAAGAAGAGAAGAGTGGAAGTCGGAGCAGAGACCTCATGCCAACAGTCGGGTATGGACAGGTCAGTTCACTACAAAATAGTCTTGACTACAAAATAGTCTTCCAGGGCACATATCAATATTTTTAGTGTCTCTTGCACCTTCCTCATATTTCATTCCTATGTAATCCTTTGCCCCATTTGTCTTCTTCCTTCTCTTCCTTAGGTGACAGAATGTAAGCAGTATTGCCCGTATTTGGAGAAAAGTTGTCCTACGCTTTCAGGTTCCAGTGCCATTAACTAGAGGTCTTCCTATTTAACTCCTTTGTGTTAACATTCTCTGCGGAGTCACAGCAGGATGAGAACTCAGCAGCTAGACAAGGCAGTGCACTGGCTTACGCACCTGAGCCAGGGATGACAAGGGAAGAACTGGGAACAGTTTTCTTGCTGCCTCCCAGCCTGTTCCTCTTGGGTCAGCTGATGAATGCTGCCTCTCAGCTTCAGGCTGACAGCAAAACACATTTGACGTTGCTGTTTTCGAAGTGCTTTAAAGTCTCGCGGAATTGCGTGTGTTGTGTGCACATGAGTATTATCACGCATCTTTCCCGTCGGTTTGTTTGGTAACTAAACTTCTCATGGTGATTCCAAAGCAGATCTCTGTCTCTGGATTTCACAGAATCATTGAGGTTGGATGGGACCTTCGGTATCATCAAGTTTAACTGCTCCTGCTCAAGCAGGGTCACCCAGAGCAGGTTGCCCAGGCTGTGTTCCCTCAAGTTTTGAGTGGACTCCAGGGGTGGAGACGCCACAACTTCTGTGGACAATTGGCTGCAGTGCTTGACCACAATTGCAGTTAAAAAGTTTTTTCTTGTGTTCAGATTTAGTTTCATGTTTTGCAATTTGTGCCGTTTGCCTCCTGTCCTGCTGGAAGGCGCTGCTGAGGAGAGCCCGGCTCCCTCTTCTTTCCCTGCCATCAGGTGTACATTGGTAAGATCCCCCCTGAGCCTTATCCAGGCTCAACAGTGCCAGCTCTCAAAGCCTCGCTGCATACGAAAGTCCCTTCATCATCTTTGTGGCCCTTTGCTAGGTTCCCCCTAGTGAGTCTCAGTCTTGTCCTGGGGAGCCCAGTCTGGACAGAGCATACAGACTGGCCTCAGCAGCCCTGAGCAGAGAGGAAGAATCACCTCCCTCAAGCTACCAGCAAAACTCTTCCTAATGCAGCTCAGGATGTTGTTGCCTGCCTTCAGCACAATGGCACAATGCTGGCTCATGGTGGCTAACTTCAAGCTTCATTCTTGACTACTTTTCAGAGGCAGGCCCATTATTAGTTATAGTCTAGCAGGCTTCTTTCTGTCATGGAGTGTCGCTTTTAAAAAAAGAAAATTCTTGTCTGTACTTAATATTCACAAGTATGTGGTAGACAGTCCCAGATCCAGCATTGTGACTGGAAGTGTTTACGCTGACCTTTCCCCTTCCGTGGTGATATACAGACCATGTCAAATAATCTCTCTTGTTGCCTTATATTCTACCCAATTCCCCAAATGTGTTCCCTGCAGAGATTATAATGGGACACGTCTAAAGCCAGTTCTTTTCCTGCTCATTTGAATGCAGTCCTTTAATTTCCCTGCGCCCCCCATTGGTTGCTGGTCACAGTAAAACTGCTGGAAATGAGTGAAGAATGAGGCCAGGATGCAGAATCCTTTCTCATCTCTTTCATCTGAGACGTAAGTTTTAGATTCATAGAATATAAAGTCAGAATGAGCTATTTCATGATCCAGTCTGGCAGTTCTATCTTACTCCTGTGTCTTGCCCCAGAAGTTACGCTATTCCAGAAAAGATTAAAAGAGTAAATAATTTTAAAGCATATTCTTGATCTCAAAATTAAATTGGTGAGGCATCAACTTCAAGCCTTCTGTCATTTTCTTCCAATTACTGTGTTAGACTGAAGAGCTCATTCCATCTGAGCATTCCCTCCCCTGCCCTGGGAAGGAGTTTGTCTACTGTAATCGGACCACCTCTTGATGTTTTATCTTTTTGGACAAGCTCTTTTAATCATAATTCTTCATGGGGAATTTGGATTTGGGTTTTCTGAGGGTGCTGTTGAGTGCTGAGCTATCAGAATCTCCAGGTGTCACTCCCCAGAGATACTCATCAGTTCAAAGAGTGCTGTTTTGTGTGTGGAGCCAGGGTTGCTTTTTCCCTTGTGCATTACTTTGTACCTCTCTGTGCAGAGTTTCCTCTGCCATTTTACTGCTCCGTGACCGAGTCTTTAAAGATCTTTCTGTGGTTCTTTGCTACCTGCCCTTCTCTTTGTGTCAGTAACCTTGCAGGAGTTGCAAGTTTCTCAACTCTCTGCTCATCCCTCTTTGCGTGTCATGTAACGCTTTTTTTCTCTTTAACTGCTTGTTGGTTTTACTAGAAAACCGAATGGTGGGATAAGTGCATACTTTCATTTTTTAAATGAGACTTTGAAACATCAGTGCAAATATGCATTAAGGGTATCTGTCTTGTTGGCTAGAGGTACTAAAGTCCTGATTTCTAGTGAAATACTTGGAGTAGCCATTTACAAGGTTGCTTTGTTTTTGTGACTGTAAACTCAGTGCTTACTCATTTGACTTATTTTTAGAGCTGGAGCTGAGTGTGTTCACCATACGAGTAAAGCAAAGCATGGATTTGAAACGGTAAGCTACAGAATATTCAGAAAGAGACAACAGCATCTGTTTAGTCCTGGATTCTTAAAGTGGCAAGCATAAAAATGCCTTCAGGTAATTTTTTTTTTCCCCTTTTCACCTGCATTGAGGCGTTTGTGATTCTTGCTCATCAAACTTAGCCAAGGCGTGAGTTTTACAGGGAGACGACACAAGCTTTTCTGACTGTCCAGCTATGAGCTCTAGGGGTGAGCTTAGCCTCTCAGAAATGAGCCTAAAGGATGCAGTCAGATGCCCCTTTGTGCAAAACTCCATGAAGGGCCAACAGCAGGTGCTAGCACCTTGACACTGGCTTCACCGTACTTGCCACTCCTCAGCAGTATCGTCTTGAAGGAGTGTCGTGTCTTTTCTCACTGTGCCATCAGAAGTGAGATTTACAACACCAGTTTTCCAGAGTGATTGAAAGTTGCTTTCTAAACCCACTGTTCTCCAAGACCTTGTTAGGAGCGGAAGGTTCTGTCTCTTTCAGCCCACAGACTAGAAGGCTGCTCTGACAGAGCTGCTGTCAGGCACACCGTTTGGGTCTTCTCTGACACTCCTGTTCTCCAGTGCATTTCATCCATTTTCCTGGCTACTGTTACCCATTCTAAATTTAGTTCAAATCCCTGTCACACTGTCACCTTCCTGGCCTTTTTCCATTCCTAACTCCTCAGAAAGAGTCTTTTCCAAGGAGGCAAGGTCATTCCTCTTAAGATTGTCCACAGAGAAAGTTGCCTGGTACTATAAAACAGCGGTTCCCTGGGAGATGAATGTTTGCATCAAATACCTGGATTTCTGTGTGTTTCTGCATGGTGAAATGCTGCCCCCATTTCAGGAAACTTTTGGACCTCTTCACAGCTGGCTGACCCTTTACACGAATGTTATCTGTGGGCTTGCTTGAAACTTCAGATGGCCAGGGCTTGCTGCCTACTTGCTTGTGTAGAACTGGTTTCAAAGGGCCAATCCCAGCAGGGATTCACTACATATACAATGTGAAAGGTGCATTTTTATTCCCCACTTTGCTATAATTGTTGTCCCCAGAATGCCTCTGTTTCTTGTACAGTGGCTGAATTTCCCAAACATGAGAGTCCTTGAAAGCTGGAGCTCCAGGTTAGCGTGTTGGACCCTGAGAAATAATATGGTAGATGGCAGAGATCGTCATAACCTCATATTGTGTTAACTAATGTGGGAGGACTTGTCCTGAGCTCTTTCCAGGTAGACTGAAACTATGATGAATGAATCATCAACCCAGCAAATACCAGTTCAGGTGAGAAGAACCTTCTTCGGAACAGATGTTTGTGCCACCATGACTCGCACCTGAAATTTGCATTAGTCAGGGCACTGTTGTACTGAGAGGGATGTCTAGATGCAAACTGTTGTGTTTATGAATACCAGATCAGATATCAGGAGTGCGGCATGAAATCATGGCCAGATGACCTCTCCCTTATTTGCATGTTTAGGAGATCACAGCCAGGTGCTTCTGTGACATGCTTTCCATTTGGTTTGCTTTCCATTTGGTTTCTTTTGGTGTTCAGGATGAGAAAAAAGATTAGGTTTAGGAAAAAAACGTATCATAGCTCCTGTACTTTCTCAGGATTCTTGTGATTACTCCTCCAGGGCTCTTGTTCGGTTTATCAGCAGTGTATGACTTTGGATCCAAATGCACCTGGTGTTTTAGAATGCATCTCAAAAAGGGAAGGGTCTCTTTAAACATGAAGGAAATCAGTCTACTTAGTACATGTAGGATTGACTTTACAATGTGGGCACTTGATTCAGAAGGAGGAGCATGGAAGTGCTGCAGTCACACAGCTGTTAAATACATTGGATGTTCAGCTGTCATCCAAATGCCTTCCAGGCCTGCGATTTTGACAGTAGGCTGTCTCGTCAGGATGACTGGAGTCGAGCCTGCGCATCTTTCCACTTACCAAGTGCACCAGTAGAAGTCAAAGAAAGAAAGAAAGAAAGAAAGAACCGAGGGACACTCAGCCTGTCACTGCAGATAGTTTTCCTGACTTGGTTAATCCTCTGAGACTAAAGTGGAAAGAGCTCAGACCATCTAAAGTTTGGAATTTTGCGTGAATATGAGCTTCATGCACTCCCTGATGGTGTTTCTCTTGCACTTATTCTTCTATTATTTTCTCTCTGTGACACAGTTGTTTTACTCTCTCTTAAAGAAGCTTGCCAGATGATTTTGTTGTTTGTGGTCCTTTGTATTGCTGATAGCCTTCCTAATAGGTATTCCTGGCTCACCACTTACTTCTGGTGCTTTTCCCTTTTGTCCCTTCCCTGTTACTCTGTTTCCTAGGACTATCTCTTAGCAGGGCTGATGTGTAGGGGCCTGTGTTGTCCAGTAGCTGTTATTTCCCACAGCACCTCTGTTCATGTTTTTAAAAATCTCTGTCTATGCCATAGCTGCTGCTATTCTTTCACTTTCTGCTATATTAAAGTCTACTCAATGAATTACAACTTTGTTAGGCCTGTGAATATTATGAGGAGGGAGGGGTAGAAATATATTGGTGAAGAAACTCCTCATAGTAGCACGAAAAAAGAAAAACACACAGAACAAGAGAGTAGACCTTGTCTTTTAGTTCGTAAACCAAGCAAGCAAACAAAACTCTTCAGTGCAACAGAATTTAATGTTGTGTAAGAGTTCTTCGGCTCTTTTTCTTTTCAGAGTTCCTCAAAAGAAACTGACTGTGAGTTTAACCCAGCATCCCTTACCGTGAGCTGTAAGTAAGTGAGTTTCTGTAAGTAAGGAGTTCCTGGATTGTTTCATTCAAATTGATTGTACTAAATCAAAAGCTGCAAGGATTACATTGGTATTAGTTTTCCTTTAAAAATAATGTATGGTATTTTGCAGCATGTGAAATTAGGAATTGCAACCACCGTAAAGCAGTAGGTCACCAGTGATTTTGGCTGAGACTCTCATCCTGTGTAATGAATTCCCACCTATAGAGCTAGGCTGCCTAGCTCTTTCAGAGCTGGACTGTGAGATGGGAGCCTATCTCCAAATCTGTCTGCATTGTGATTGCTTTGAAAGCTCCCAGGTGTCACATCAGTCAGAATCTGGACCCATCTCTCAGTTTCAGGGTCTGCCGTTGAGTACGCAGCAAGCATGGGGAGACCAAGTCTGTGTTTTTGTTCTTGCTGCTGTTTCATACAGGGGGACCTGTGGAATCTAACCTTGAACAAAGCACAGCAACCAGTCAGGCTGAGGGTGCAGTGCAGCTGCTGCAGCGAATGGACCAAATGGTAAACAAAGGAAGCATGGAGTCAGAAGGAAGAGGTCTCTCAAAGTTCTGGAGAAGGTACTAATATTGCAGCTCTGAGCAGATGCAGTCTTGGCCATGTCCGAGCCTGTGTCAGAGACTGTGCCTGATTCTGGCAGTGCAGGTGATTCTATGTTAGCTTGAAGAAGGGATACCTCTTTCTGTGGTTGAACCAAAGTCTCCCAAGGCAAAGGAACACTCAGGGATGTCCTTTTGTCTTGGGGTAAGGTGCAACATTCCCAAGAGAAGTTCCTCTTCTGAGCTGTCTTTGGGGAAGAAACCTCATGGGAGGGTTACTGACCTCAATTACAGCCCATATACGAGGAGGCTTTTATCAGCTGAGGAGTGCCACCTCCAGCCAGATTTCTAAGGAACTTAACACACCCCCTTCTAACAGGGCCTTCCCAGGTGTGGGACCTTCAGTCCCATTAAGAGAAGTGTGACCTTTATTTGGCCGCTTAGCAACTGTAGCCTTTGTAACTTTGACTCCTAAAGACACCATTTTAAACCCTAATTAAAGTAACCATGCAAACAGTGGCTGGGCATTGCTAACTAAACGAGCGCTCTGAAGCTGTCGAAGCTATATCCCGCAAGAGTAGTCTGTTCACTGCACAGCACAAGTTTAACATTGGCAGTAACTGTTTGCTTGATAGGTGTGGTAATTTTGAAGAAATTAAACTCCTTCTCAATGGCAACATATGTCAGTCCCTTTAACGATTGAGACTAGACCGTTATGGCACAAGTTATTCTTTACGTTTCCTGTATTTTTTCAGTCTTCCTCTGCAGTCTTTTCTCCTGGGGTTGTGTCTTTCTGGGTGGACAGACATTACCTTCTTACTACAATTCTCGGAGAAGTATTTTGAATATGATGTGCTCTTTTTGTTGTTGTTGTTTCCCCAGCATAATCTTTTCGCCACTACAGCATCTTTTTGGTGGAAAGAACTGGAAGTACTGATTGTTGTGGAAAGGTAAACTTGTAGCATGAATGTCAGGTTGTATTGTTTCTTTCATAATTCAGCTTTTCAGATTGCTTGTCTCAGCTATTAAATGCTTTAAATGAAATTCTGTTTTGTTTACATTTTCAAATTAACATACTGAAGATGTTGGGTTAGAATGTCTTTCCTCACAACCTAGAGTTTTTGGAAAGAGAGCAACAAGCTTTAAGATTTTGATCCTTAACTGGCATAAATTGGGAATTTTACATTTAAAAATCATTATGTGAGTTTCTAATAAAATGAGCATCAACTTGGAACTGCGTGTTACCTTAATTTGTCTTACCCGGGCAAAAAACACTCTTTCCCTCCAAGAAGTAGTAGAGGTTTCTAGTATTAGATGGACTCCTGTACTGTGCTTCACAGGATTAAAAAGGTCATAACTGGTGAAAATATTTTGTGTTAGATACACTACAACTTGTGTAATTACTTATGCCTTTGATATGTAGTGGGATGAGAATGGGAGTTGGTATTTCAGACGTGTCTAGGGCATGCTCAGGCAGCTTTTTGCCATCATGCTAGTGCATTTGTAATAAACCATCATTCTTCAGCCACCTCTTGAGCTGAGACGTAAGCACATACATGCACAATGCTGGTCTGACACATAGTGCTGAGTGGTTGTTACTTTACCATTAGCAACACATGGCCATTTAACTACATCTCAGGGGTAACTTGTCTGGCAGAGTGAGATGATGGTCTAAATGAGTCAGATGATGCAACACATGGTCTGTTTGCATTGTTTCCACCCTGGTCCACAGATTGCCCACCCTACATTCCACTGTATTCATTCCTGGACTCCCATCAGCAGTGAAACAGTGCTTTCCCTCCAAGAAGAAATGGCCAGTTGAGAAACCAGTTCCATTTATCCTGTTCTCTGTAGTCCTGTCCCACAAACCCTGGTAAAGGCTAAGTGCACCAGGGTTCAGTCCCTTCTACTAGGGGACCGTACAATGAGATGGACAGTAGTGAGGACCAGGAAAGGGATGAAGAGCTGACCAGATGGACAACAAGTAAGGGCTCATATCCATGAGCTGATCTTCTTTAGCACTGGTTTTGTCAAGAAGATGATGTCCCACTTTCCTGATCTTACCTGCAGTTGCATAAAAAGGGGCCTTCACCCTGGGGGAGCTGGGACTACTCAGTCTGGAGAAGAGAAGGCTCAGGGGTCATTTTATCAATGTGTGCAAATACCTGGAGGGAGAGTGCAGAGGAGATGGAGCCTGGCTCTTCTCACTGGTGCCCAGTGGCAGGACCAGAGGCAGAGGGTTCAAACTGCAACACAGAAGGTACACTCTCCACACATCAGAAAACACTTTTTGACTTTGAGGGTGGCTGAGCCCTGGCACAGGTTGCCCAGGGAGGCTTTGGAGTCTCCCGACTTGGGGTTACTCAGATGCTGTCTGGACGTGGTCCTGTGCAGCTGGCTGTAGGTGGCCCTGCTTGAGCAGGGGCTTGGACCTGATGACCTCCAGAGGTCCCTTCCAACCTCAGCCAAATATTCTATGAATATTTCCCCAGGGAGTATCCTTCACTTGGTAAGCTGTCTGTATCTCGACCCATGAGTTTTTTCTCACTTTTGCCCTACCGATTCTCTCCCCTATTCCACAGAGGGGGGGACTGAGCAGCTGGGTGGGGACTCACTGCCAGCCAGGGTCAACCCACCCCCCCAGGGGCTGTAGCTTGCGTAGGAGCCAGGCGGGAGCACAGGCCAAGCGTGAGAAAACACTGTGCACAGACCCTGACCCCTGCACCCCTCGTTGCCTGGCTGACGGGACCGAGTGTGACCTGCAGCAGTAATGAGCAGGAGGAGAGGACTCTCGGGTGAAGCTGAGCCTGGGAAAGGAGAGGAGAGAAGTTAAATTGGTCTACTTCAAATGAGCATGATTCATGTCTACCTCTGCTGCAGAATCAGACACTGTCCCATGTGAAGGAGCTCTGTCATCCCTGAGGCCAAGCATCTTCTGGGCAGCCTAGGGCTGGTTGTTTTTCTGCTCAGGCACCAAGGACTAAGCTGTACCTTGTGAGATCTTCCCTCCCACTGAACCCTACCAGAGCAGGACACAACACAGTCTGGTAATGTGCCATGAGGGCTTAAAGTCTGTCCAGTGCCTTTCCTGTAAATGCACCTGCAGGCAGGGTCGGGAGGAATTACCACCTGGGGTTACCAAAAGCCATGCCATGTATAGAAGAAATCAAAATCCAACATTTTCATGTGACTTTAAACTGTACCTGTAAACCAGACTGACAGATGGACCAGCAGCAGCACTCAGTCTGTGAGGAATGCAGCCGTGGCAACGGTAAGATCCGTGGCTGGGTGCTTGACTGAGGCAGACAGGGGGGTTTCCGGAGCCAGGGGAACCCGAGGGAAGAGCAGCGAGACCTGGCAGAAACTGGCAGCTCTCACGAGCGAGGCTGACATGGCTTGGGTGTTGCCTGGAGCACCCGTGAGAGATTTAAACAGCCCTTAAGGAGCGTAAGCGACCAAGAGCGCTGCAAACAGGGCGTGGTGCATCGGTTTGCACAGCAGTTCATGCAGAAGGGCACGTGGGGAGGGGCCTGCAACTGGCCTGTAGGCCACAGCCCAGAGAAGTGCTCTAGGTCTGTGCCATAACGGTGGGTGCTTGCCTCAGAGCTAAAGCCAGAGTTCCCACAGTGGATGCCCCTGTGACGTCTGATGCTTCCACCCAGACGGAACTGGTAAAGAAAGAGACTTCGGTACAGGCAGTAGGTTGCAGTGAGTGCCCACACCTCTCTTCTCCTGGAGTAAAGGTAAGTCACTGCAGAAGATATATGCAGGTGGAAGAACTGATACATCAGGTGGCTGAGTTGCAGAAAACAGCTATAAGGCTACTCAGCATTAGAGGAGCTGAGATGGAGACACAGAAGTGGTTTCAGAACCATGCTCCTGTGGTGAGCACTACTGAGAATGAGGCACCTTGGACCCTGGTGACCCACAAAAGCAGGTCTCGGCTCCAGCCTCCATCCTTCAGCATCGCAACCGAAAACACATATGAAGTTTTAACAGCTACAGACACCCATGAGCACAGTCTGCAAGGAGAAACTACACCAGCAGCACACAGCGGATACCGTAAAAAGAAATGATGAGTGCTCGTGGTGGGTGACTCCCTGTTAAGGGGCACCGAGGCACCCATCTGCCAACCTGACGAGAAGTATGCTGCCTTCCAGAAGCTAAGGTCCGAGATGTCACCGAGAGGGTGCCACAACTTGTAAAGAGCACTGACTACTATTCATTGCTACTCTTTCATGTCAGCACAAATGACACCACAAGCCGGAACCTGGGCTGAATTAAGGAAGACTTCAAAGCCCTGGGCATGCAAGCAAAAAGCATTGGTGCCCAGGTTATCTTTTCCTCCATTTTACCAGTTGGAGGAAAGGAGGTAGCTAAAAATAGACACATAATGCATATCAACTCCCGGCTTTGTGGCTGGTGCCGTCGTCAGGGTTTTGGCTTTTATGACAATGGGACATTCTTCAATGACTATAACCTGTTAGGAAAGCATGGGATCCACCTGTGTGGAAGAGGCAAGAGAATCTTTGGCAGCAGGCTGGCCAGCCCCGTGTGGCTGGCTTTACACTGAAGGACTTGGGGGGCGGGGTCCAAAGTCACAATGCTCAAGCCATCTCATCTGGCTGGGGAGTAAGTGTGGCCAACCAGAGCAGTTCCTCAGCTACCTCTCAAATTGAGCAGCAGCAGATCAACCACCTTAAAGGTATATATGGCTATGGCAATCCTCTGCACTCCCAGCAGGGAAACCTGCATGCTCAATTACCTCTCAAATACCTGTACATCAGGCACACCGTCTTTGTTTATTTAGTGTTCTCTCCCTATTTTTTCATTCTTTCCTCTCTTAATACCTTGGATATTCAAATTTTATTTCTATATCTACTATCAAGCTCCCTATCCCTATTTTTTATTTCTGTGTGCCATGCATCCTGTTGCTTTTATCATATACTTGCTATGTCTCTGTTTCAGTTTGCCATCCTTACTTTGTAACTTTCTCTTCTCTTAATCCCATGGCTTTAAAAATTTTTTTGTCTCCTTTTATTTAGTTTTCTGTTTCTTTTTTTAATCTTTTCCACTCTTAATCCCCATTGCTTTTAAAATTTACTTTCCATGTTTCTGTTTTACTTTGCTGTCCTTGTTTTTAAACTTGTTTGCTTTATTTTCCTAATTCCCGTCACTTTTCGTATTTTCTGTCGTCTTTTATCCAGTTCACTGTCTGTATTATTTTCTTGTCTGTCCTTTACACATTTGCTTTTAAAATTTTATTTCTTTGTCTGCGTTTTACTTTGCTACCCTTGTTTTTAATTTTTGTCCTCTATTTTCTCAATCATTTTTAAAAAATACCCTTTCTGTGTCTACTTTTATCCCATTCGCTGTCTGCATTTTTCAATTTTCTTGTCTTTCCTTAGTGCTGTCGCCTTTAAAATTTTCTTTTTATGTCTACTTTTGTCAAGCTCCCATCCCTATTTTTTAATTCTTTTTTGCCTGTCGTGTACCCTGTTGGTTTTAAATTTCTTTTATATCGTTCCTTTTCAGTTTGCTGTCCCTATTTTTTTTCTTTTATTTCCTTAGTCCTGCTGCTTTTAAAATATTCTATGTATACTTTTATCTAGTTCACTGTCCCTATTTTTCATTTTTTCACTCTCATATTTCTTTTTGTTTTGAAATTTTGTTCCTAGGTGTACTTTTATATTCTTTTCTCTCCCTTTCTGTTAATTTTTTCCTGTTTCCCGTATCCCATCTCTTGTAAAATTTTTGTTGTAGGTCTACTTATTTTTATCAAGATGTCTCTCCCTGTTTTTTGTTTCCTGTCTGCCTCATACCCCATTGCTTTTAAATTTTCTTTCCTCATCTATTTTTACCCAGTTCGCCATCTTTATTTTTTAAGTCATTCTTGTCTGTCCTATACACGGTTGCCTTTATAATTTTCTTTCTATTTCTCTTGTCTGTTCAGGTTTTTTGCTTTTTCAAATTTTTTTCTCCTCTTAATGTCTTCACTTTTGAAATTTTGTTCCCATGTTCACTTTCAGGTATTTTTCTGTCTCTGTTATCTACTTTTTTCCTATCTGTCCTCTACGTTGCCACTTTAAAAATTTTCTTTTTAAGTCTACATCCTGGGTTCAGCAGGGCTAGCGTTAATTTTCACGAGAAGCAGGTTACACTGACCCAAACCAGCCGATCGAATGGGACATTCTGTACCGTGTGATGTCACCCTCTGTATTTAAGGGGGTAAGCTGGTTCAAGGAGGGGGATTTGCTAGTCAGGAGGAAGCTGAGCATTGGGCAGCGAGAACATCACATGTTGTATATTCTTTTTATCAGTATTAGCATTGTTATTTTTCTTCTCCCTTTGCCATTCTGTTACACTGTTTTTATCGCAATCCATGAGTTTTGCCTTTTCCTTCCGACTCTCCTCCCCATGCCAGTGGGGATGGGAGAGGAGGGAGGGAGTAACCACATGGCTGTTTGTCGCCGGTGTCGCGTTAATTTGGCAGAAAATAAACCCCCTTGCTCTCTAACGCTCTTCACTGAAGTGAGAGGCTAGGTGTGGCTAGGTTTAAATTCTGAGTGATGTCCAATTTGCCACTACCAGTCCAGTCGCGTTTAATACGCATATTAAACTACCATGATTCTGGACACACTAATAGCAGTCTGCACCTTCAGTCTAGTTGTGCTCATGAACTGGCACGGCCGCATTCGGTCGCGTTCAGCGAGAAACTGTGACAACTGGCTACTTAAACAGTGCAGTTTTATTTGTGCTACAGATATATAGGTTTTTTGAATTGCGGGTGATAGTGACTGTCTGCAAGAAAGCACGTGCAAATATAAAACGCATGAAAAGATCATAAATAATACAGTCTGGCTATAGACATGACGGAGTAACGATTCCCGAGAAAAGCGCTTAGTTTAAGTCTCACTCAAGGCATCCCAAGGGGGGGAGAAGCAAGGCTCAGCCCGTCGGCCAATCCTGGTTGTCGGAGGCAGTCTGAGGTGGAGTTTCCCTTGACTTGCTCACGGTGTTATCTTCTTTTCCTCCGAAGATCTTCTTGTCCGAAAATCTACGGTGTTATCTTCTTCTCCGAAAATCTACGATGTTATCTTCTTCTCCGAAAATCCCCCATTTCCCTGGCTATTTTTATATCCTTTCTACCTTTAAGGTGGAGTTTGAGTGACTGTAGTCATACATACCTTTTATCATGATTGGTGTAAAAT
>Ga0065711_1044057_pt1 | contig 14348 bp, 1 predicted proteins | sample Hoacrofraction12_FD_59098 | JGI IMG/M metagenome (GOLD analysis project Ga0065711, IMG submission 59098) | Hoatzin crop microbial communities from Cojedes, Venezuela - Epithelial fraction 12 v2 (version 2) | ecosystem: Host-associated > Birds > Digestive system > Esophagus > Crop | place...
AGTACTCCAGATGAGGCCTCACTAGGGCAGTGTAGAGGGGAAGGAGAACCTCCCTCGACCTGCTGGCCACACTCCTCCTAATGCACCCCAGGATGCCATTGACCTTCTTGGCAGCCAGGGCACACTGCTGGCTCATGGTTAACCTGTCGTCCACTAGAACACCCAGGTCCCTCTCCACAGAGCTGCTCTCCAGCAGGTCCACCCCAAACCTGTACTGGTGCATGGGGTTGTTCCTACCCGGGTGCAGGACCCTGCATTTGCCTTTGTTGAACCTCATCAGGTTCCTCTCTGCCCAGCTTTCCAGCCTGTCTAGGTCACTCTGAATGGCAGCACAGCCTTCCGGTTTATCTACCAATCCTCCCAGCTTGGTGTCATCAGCAAACTTGCTGACGGTACATTCTAACTGTTCATCCAGGTCGTTGATGAAGAAGTTAAACAAGGCTGGGCCCAGTACCAACCCCTGAGGGACACCACTAGTTACCAGCCTCCAACTAGACTCAGCGCCGCTGACGACAACCCTCTGAGTTCTGCCATTCAGCCAGTTCTCTATCCACTTCACCGACCACTCATCCAGCCCAAACTTCCTGAGCTTCCCTAGGAGGATATTGTGGGAGACTGTGTCGAAAGCCTTGCTGAAGTCTAGGTAGACAACATCCACGGCTCTCCCTTCATCTACCCAGCCAGTCATGCCATTGTAGAAAGCTATCAGATTGGTCAGGCATGATTTCCCCTTGATGAATCCATACTGACTACTTCTGATAACCTTCTTTTCCTCCACTTGCTTGCTGATGACCTACACATCCACACCACATCCCTGTTAGTTTGAACCTGCACATTTCTTGTAATCCAGCAAGATCCCTTAATGGTGCAGAGCATGTGTACATCACCTTTGTTATCTACAGTTGGAAGCAAAACCTATTCCCCAGGCAGAGTGGTAAAAGCTGGCTTGCATACATTCCACCTGGTGTAGGAGAGGAGGTCTCTGGGGAGACTCCTTGCTGAGTGCTCCTTGGAGTGTGTCTCTGAGAGCTATGTTGCAGTCTTTTATGCCTACCCAGCACAAACAGCTTGCCACCTGCACTCTGTCCGTATCTTGTCTGTTCTACACAATTGTGACCTTCTACATTAGAGGCAACAGCAGACACATAGCCACAGTTGGTATATAAAATCTACTGCAAAGCCATGCTGCCTGCTCTCCTGCGACTGCTACCTGTGCTGCTGCCCAAGGTGCAGTGACATACCATGGCTACCCTCATTCTTTGGCTTCAGGGCAGCCTGGCCCACATTAGGAGAATGAATCTTGCCATCATCCTGCATGAACCAGTTCTTTCAGAACAAAATGTGGTGAAAATGTGTGCCAAGGATATTTTGTTCCTCCTCTCTTTTATAGTAATGGCCTAGGCTGTAGCCATGGCCAGGACAATCTATACTTCTTCAAGAGGAGGTATGGGTCCTATGGGGGTTAGCATCTACTTGTAGGACAATTAACATAAGAGCTTATGGTTGTCAGGGACAGAATTTTACAGTGCGTAAGGTCACATCTGTGGTCCTCAGCATCTACCCTTCCATGTCATCCTCTGAACATTTTTGTCCATCATGTGCGTGTTCCGAGGATGGAAGGCCCAACTCTGACATGGCCCAGCTGTGTAGTCTTAGCTCAAGCTGCTGGCAATATTGCCAGCTTGGGAGAGAGCTGCAGGCTCTGAGGAAAACTTAGAGAGGTATAGTCACAGTGAGACAGAAGATGGTAGAGGCTGAATCATTAGTTACTCAAGGATTCAAGAGGGGAAAGAACAGCTTGGAAAAAGTGTAAAACCCTCTTAAAGAAATTAAAACTAGGAGGTAAATTAACAGCTGGTCAGGTCAACTGTTAGATCATCAGTGTTGACAGATTTGATGCAAAACAGCAGGTTAGTAGGTATCCATCCGTAGGACCAGAGGATACTGACCCTTCTCCAACTGACTGACGCCTGCCTGGCCAGCAAAGACTCTTTGGATGTCTTAACAGGTGCTCATGTTAAGATAAGCATACTAATGTGTAGCCTAACAGCTTATTAAATTCTAATATTTTTTGAACTGTTCGTTGCTCAATAGGCAATTGGTTTATATTTGTAAGCTGCACACATCCTGCTTGCAGAATCTCTTTGCACAAGGCTGATGATACCTCAACACGGCGACCCAAAAGAAGAGCTATAACAGGTCAAGGGACAATGTAGACAGCCAATTCTTTTGATTGAAAGCCAGAATCTGAAAGCAGGATTGCCAATTTGTAGTTTAGGGTAATCGGTGGTAATTTCTGCAGTCCTGCTCAGACTGTTCTGCACAGAAGGTCACAGCCTAAACACAGAAATCATCACCCACCCGAGGAAAAAAAGAAAAAAAATAGAAAAAGGCAATTACTTCTTTCCTTCCAGAGGAAAGCTTGGAGGTGTGGGTCATTCTGAAGTGACCCTGTATGGGATCAGCAATATTTTCAGGGTTAAGGTGCATTAAGAGAGAGGGAGGAAAGGCATTTGCAATCTGTCACGAGGGCACTAAACCCAAGGCAGATATTTGAGCTTCTGTGCCATAAGCTTTGTGGAGTGTTGCAGCTAATTTGCCTGTAGTATAAAAAAGAGTAAAGGGAGAACTTCAAAAGAAAAAAAAATAGAGGAAAATAAAAGAAAATAACAAGAAAAGAAAATGATTCTGAAAGTAGAGATGGGATTCTGGAGAGAGGCAAAATGGCAACTTGGTGCATAGCTAAGGGAAAAAAAGAGTGACAGTAAAGGGATAGTAAAAGTAAAGGGACAAATAGAATTAATTATGCTGAGCTGGAAGAAAAGAAGAGGTGTAATACTGTACAGTGTGCCTCTGGAGAGGTCTGTGTTCAGTCTCTGTGATGAAGCAAGTTCAGGCAATACATGATGAATGGCATAGAAAACCTCATACCTTAAAAATTTGAACCAAGGAGTTAGAGCGACAGTTTAAAGAGACTGGAGCAGCTTCTAAACTATTGATGAGAGCTAGGCCATGCTGTGAATCAGCTCATTCAATATGCCAGCAGACAATTCAGTCCCTAAAAAAAGTATTGCATGTTAAGTAAGGTATAGTGTGCAGGACACAGAGGAGAAAATGTCAACCCTTGTGACAGGGATTGGGATAGCTCTGGTAGATAGTCAGATCTACCAGATTACCCCCACAATGCATTCACTTCCTCCACAAAAAGAGTAACACTCACCAGAGTATGCATAAAACTGATGACAACGAGAATGAGTGGCACAAGGAAACAAATTTATCCTCTTCAGTAGTAATATTGCAGTACAGTAGATATTAGGAAACCTCAGTGATGACTGTGAAAGCCTATAAAGCTATTGCAAGTGCATTTCCATATCCATTAGATTGAGAAACAGCTCAGCTTTAGACAATAAATAATTGCTAATATTTGTAAATTACTTAGTGCCTGCTTACAGTCTCTTCGCACATGGCCAAATGCCAAAATGCAGAGTCCCACAGGAGGGGTGCTGGCAGGTACTGGCTCCTAGTCTGATCACCCATGGGTTCCAGATAGGATTCATGAAGCATAGAAGACTGGAGCACCTGCAATAAGGTACAAGTAAACCAAACTGGCAATTGAAATGCAGCCTTAAGGTCCTTTCTGAGAACGGTTAACTAAAAACTTCAACGGGAATTTTAGTTAAAGTCATTGACCTTTTGCCTTCATGGGCCTGCAGCTCAAACACAATTACTTGTCTATAGAAATTGGAGAATGATCACCCAGAGCTTTCAGCTGAGGTTTAGTGAAAGCATCAGATGATTTTCAGAGTCAATATCTTCTCATTCTGAAGAGTCTGAAAAAACTCTTATTCTTTCTCCTGGCTAAAACAAAAGCACATAAATTTGAAGTGTGCTCTTTCCAAAATTTTGATCTGGTGTAAAAGTCCTTTAATAAAGAGGGTTTGAGGTTTTAACAGGGACCAACAGAAAACATCTTGCAAATGAACAGTACAAAACAGGACTGGTTCTTTAAAACGATTAGATACTACTTATTAGAAAGAATTATTTTTGCATTGGGTCTATTCAATGAATTTAGGCACAGTCTAAAGAAGCATTAAATAAGGGATTCATCAAAGCAGTTCTGGAACCATTATTTTGAGATAAAATTAGGAGTTTTGTGAAGTACTCTTGTTTTATGAAGACTTATGAAGATACATATTTTCAAAATTAATTTCTCCCTGATATCATTATTTTTATATTTCATGTTATACTGCACAGAATTGTTCTGGCATGGTTTGCATGATATTATAAACAGCTAGAATAATATTGCTACTACAATGCTACTACTAACAACACAACACATCAGTGTCAGTATGCCCTACTGGGTGACTATACCATTAGTAATGTGATTTTTTAGAGGCACACATTATTTAAAAATTTGTATTTAAACATTTTTCCTGAAATGTTTTCAGAATTCATATTTTGTTGATCTCTTAATGAGAAATGTAAAATACTTTGGTTTTCTTTCTAGACAGAGACAGACAGCAATAGCAGCTTCCTGAGAAGTAGCCATTCTGACCCTCACTGAGTTCTGGGTGCAAATGCCACCAGAGTTACTCCAGGCTTTCCCAGTAACCACTGTACAAAAGGTACTTGGAGCTTCAGAGTCAGGGTGTTAGACCATAAATACTTTGAATATCCTCTTCTGTGCCAAAGGATCCATAAGCGGGTGGTACATAAATGATTTGAAAGTAAAATTAGAATAATCAGGGGCAAGGTGTAGGAACCATGTATGACATTACTGACAGCTTCCTTTCACAGCAGTGAAGTGCTGTGTCTAGTGAGGAAAGGTTCCACCGTCTGGTCCTTTTGCAGTTTAGGAATTTTGATTATATTATCATAAATACTATCTATTTCATGAACTCAGTTCTTCATGTCTTTTCTTGAGCAGCAACTGGGAAATCAAGCACTTTTAAAATCCATAATAGAGGTAGAATGATAGCTTGTTTTTCATATACCTGAATAGCATTAGGTTTTGTCTCCCCATATTTAAAGATTATTATTGTTCCTTGATAAGTTGTTTGAACCAGAGGCTAAAAGCATGCCTTCTGAGCACAAACACAATTAGAATGTTGGGATGTACTACCTGACAGAGTGATGTTTACTGAACAGTTGAAGACATCACTATAGAAAAAAATACTAGTAATACAGTGACTAGTTAGAAAATAAGAATTTGTTCTGTTCTGAAATAAAAATGAAACCATTCAAAATTTGGTGTAGAAAATACTTACACCGTAATAGCCAATGACATACTGCTTAGAGGTTCAGTTTCATATTCCTATTTTGCCTGACACAGAGCACAAGTCTTCTGTGATTTAGATTCAAGGAACTGTGCTCTGAACATCTCTTGTCCTTGCCCCATTCTGACTCACAAATTGAAATACATAATTATTCGTCAGCAGTTCTGCTTTATACACTTAAAAATCCCCATATATTCTCTTCTGCTTTACTGCATGCCAGTGGCAGCTCTCATTTTCATTCCGTATCAGAACAAAAAATCTGTTTGGCCAGCTAGCGTTAATCAGATTTTAACACCTAATACTTGTCAGAGTCTCCCAAGTAATACATTGCAAACACTAATATTAAAAAAAACATCAAGCTAGTCATTATACCTCTACAGCATTACTGAGAGTTGCAGTAAGCGCTTTTTATTAACATTTTTAATACATTTACATGAAAATTAGGTTTTCCCTTTTTTCCTGATAAATGATAAATGAGGCATTTGATGTACCAGTGTGTAAATACCTAATGCTATCATTCCAAGAGGATCTGATTAGAATAATAGTAACAGAAATCCCTTTATACTTATGCCAGATGTTACAATGCAGCAAAGCATTCCAATGCTACAAAACACACATATTTTTTTGTAAGGTTCTCCCATCTTTTCCTATAGTGACAACAGCTCTCTACTGATGATAAATGACTACTGCTGCAAAAAAGCTGAAGAGACAATTTATCTCAGGAGGCAGATGGAACATGCATGTTTACCCACATGTATGTTTACCCATATGATCAGCTACCCCTTCAGCAAAGCTTGAATCTTTGCTCCTTTGGAAGTGCTCTGCTTTCTGAATTACGGACTCTGAGCAAACTGATGTCGATCACTTTTCAATACCGTGTTTGGCTTTCACACAAAGGAGCACAAGTTGTCCTCTCCTATTTTTGTTGTTTGTTTTGTTACCATTGCATCTTTTGAACAGCAAAATGTAGTACCAGTTGTTTTAAAGCCAGCAGCTGGAGATTCATATAAAGGCATGCGCTGTATTCTTCACACATCTGACTGACAGCTACAGCTACTTTAAAGCCTGAGATTGTAACATATGTTTCTTCCAAATATTTCAGCTTAATCCTGTAAAGTCCTAAAAGCATATACTCTTCAACCAGTTTGGCACTCAGCTAATGCGATAGTTTTGAGAGTTCATTGAAGGACAGTCTTGTAGACAGGCTACTGAAATTTCAGAAATTCAGAAATAAAAGCTTAATGTTTGGTTGTCCTTTGCAATAATTAAATATATATGAACATGGGGTAAGATTCAGAGGTCCTAAAGTAGCAATGCAGAATTGAAACATGGTGATAAGCTTGTTGCTTTCCTAAGCCCTAAATGTGTGTAATAGGACAACCTATTGCACTTGTGTAGATGACAAGGCAAGACCTCTAACTAGAACCTTAAACTCAGGGCCCGTCTTATCCAGTGTTCATATGATCTTCATTGTTAAGAGACTTGAGTTGGTCAAAACCAGCAGACGCTGTTGCCATGCATGGACAACTAAGTGGTAACTGGATCTTGAAAAGGAAAAAAAAAAACCTCGAGACCTCCCAGTGATCTGTGCTAGTACTGGGGGAGTCCCAGTTACAGATCAGGATTCTGTTGTGCTATGTATTGTACAGACTAAAACTGTTCTTGCATTATTCTGATCACTTACAAATGTAATTGAACGCACACATGCATTACATGTATGTATGTGTGCAACATGAATATAATTCATATTGCACAGGAATATGAACCAGGAAAATGAGAGTTCATAACCCTGATCGTTTAATCCAAATACAAGTCATCTTGTCTTCTACTGTGTGGAACAGTCGCTCCCTATAACATCTTTGCTTTTAGTCATTTGCAGAGCCTAAAGTAACAGAGGACCAATGATCGGGTACTACCTGGAGTTATGCTGTGGATAACAGATAAAAATTTACAAAATACAGTTTTGAAATGCTGTGCTTCCCTACTCTTCAATAAATGAGTTAAATCTGCAATACTACCTTCACCTGTGGGAAGACCATACCAGAGGTTATAATGAGCATGAGTATAATTCTTGAATATTTCAAGTAAAAAAAATCCAGAAATCTATTCTTATATTGTTCTCACAGATATTTAAGGATAACTTCCCTCCAGGTGGTAATTCTCCCTTGATATTGTTCTTTTCAGCCTTACAGATCTGGGCTTAAACTTCCTGATAAATGTAATTGCTGAATGGCAACATATCAAATTCTGGCTAGAAATTCAGAAAGATGGGGGTCACAATTTTAGGTTAGGAAAAAAAAGTCATTTACTTTTTCAATAAAACATTCCATTTGTCTGGTATAAAATCCTTCTGCATGTTTGCTGCTCTCATGTATCTTCACTGCATTTACATTATGATAGTGGCTTTTTTTTTCTTCGAAGTTGTTTTTAAAGCCTCTGATCAACAAACCAAGAGATTGTTATGTCAGCTATTAGAGCTGCTAGTCATCAGAGAGCCAGACCCACCTGTGGAAAGTTCTTAAACACCTTCTAGGACATAGTCAATATTCCAGTCTCTGACATAGAGTACAAGCCCCATGTGACTACTGCAGCCCTCACCCACAGCATAGATCAGACATGTTTTGCTTTAATAATGTACAGGCATTGTCAAGACGCTTTATGGTTTTTGTCTTGTGACAAATCACAGAAGTACAACTAATTGCTTCAGTGCAGTGGACCCTCGGAGGCAGCTCACAAAGCACTGCACTGTTCAAGAAGTTTTTAACTTTATCTACTTACAAGAAAAAACTACTGAAGTTAAAAAAAATATGAGAGCACAACTAGAATTAATAGCATGAAATCATACTCATAGGTGGAACCTCCTGTGAACAAACAGCATTGAGACAAATGCTTAGCAAGACTAAGTAAGTTGAATAAGTTATATAATACATAGTAAGTTATATATATATAATGTTATTTATATAAGTTCTATATAAATAAGAGCTAAATGTCCATTAAAGTAAATAGGGTATGCTTCTCTAGGATATATCTGTCATACTTGCCTAATGACAAATATCCTATGCAGAGAGGAAAGCACACAAGGAGCCCCCTAAAAGAGGATTAGCACCTTTCTCCTAAGGATCTCTCACCAAAATCAGAGTTGCTGTTGCAGAGCTATTAATGCACAGGTTGGGATGCAAAGATCTGAACAAGTCTCTGTCCTAGCTGAAAAGAAACCGTACAATCATGTTAAAATAAGGCCGTATTTAAGCTAATATACGCTGTCCCTCTGAGGAACACAGCTGCGTTACCTAACCTACATAGCTAGGTCAGGATCCAACCAGATCAAGGCAGATTAAACATTTCACATCTTGAATAAAAGAAAGTTAGAGATGCTGTAATATACATTAAATGCAGAATGACATTGCAATTGAACCTTATTAAAACATAGAAGTGAAAGTGCTTTTAAAATACCACCACAGTGATATATTTTTTGATAGTCCAGAGGCAGTGCTATAGTGAAGTCTTATCATTAAGGGCAATGGCTCACTTACGTAGGAACAGCAAATTCACCAACACCTGCCAACACCTTCACAACAGCATAAATGTTTAGAAGTGTCCCTTGCATCCACTGAGAGAATTACTTCTCAGTTGTCTCTTTCACAATATTCTAATATTTCTGTGTAAAATTCCTTCTTATTTGTAGTTTGGCTTTAGGAATAAGGCTTGTAACATGGTAGACACTAGAATGTTTTATTTTAATGCAAAAGAGGTTGGCAACAAAAGCAATTATTTTCATACTTCTGTGTCACAGCTTTTAGAGTGTTGTTGCCATCAGCATACAGTTATTTGTACAGCACAAGCATGTAGGTGTGACCACTTTATTGTGCCAAGATGCTGTGAAAAACAGCCTAGTCCCTGCTGATGAGAGAGAAAATTTTGATGAAATTTTCATTTCAATTTATCAGAAATTTTTATGATGATATGAAATTGAGATGGAGGCTGCTATTCGGAGTGACCTAGGCAGACTGGAGAAGTGGGCTGACAGGAACTTCACGAAGCTCAATAAAGGCAAAGTATCATATCTGCAATGGAAAAACCCCATGCAAAAGTACAGGCTGTGGAGTATCTTAGCTGGAAGGACCTGGAGGGCCTGGAAAACTGAAAGCTGAACATGAGTCAGCACTGTGCCCTCACAGCCAAGAAGGCTGGTTGCATCCTGGGCTCTGAGAGCAAGCCAAGGAAGTGCTCCTTCCCCTCCATGTGGTGCTTTTGAGACCAGTTCTCCAAAGACCTTTACACAGTGCATGAAGTCCGCGATACCACCAAGCTGATCAGGAGGCTGGAGCATGCGATGTGTGAGGAGAGGCTGAAGGAGTTGGGTTGATTCATCCTTAAAAATGAGAAGGCTCAAGGGAGATTTTATCTCTGTCTATAGCTAACTAATGGGAAGGTATAGACAGGAATAGAGAGGATGGAGCCAAACTCTGCTCAGAGGTTCGTTGTGGAAGGATGAGAGACAATAGACATGATATGCAAGCTGGGAATTTTCAACTTGATATAAGGAAACAGGTTTTTGTTTGGTTGGTTGTTGGATTTTATTACCTTAAGCATTGTCAGATGAGGCTGGACCAGATGACCGCTGGAGGCCTCAATAAATCTACGACTAACAACAAGCAGTCCTTGTCCCTACACTCCTAAAGACATTGTTACCACTTTAGACAACAGTTTGAGGCTTAAGCCAAGACCACAGTCTGACTGTGATGTCTGTTACACCTATAAAGAGTCCTTACTAGAAAATTCTTGCAGTCTAAGAACTGTAGCATTGGTCCACTAAAATCAAAGCCAGTACAGGCATGACTACAACATATATTAGACCTCTGAATTCTCAAAACACAGAGAAATTGATTAACTGGGTTATTTGCCTTGAGACATCCCATAAGCAAAAGAATTAAGTGAAGAAAAATTCCCGTCTGAACATGAGGAAGAACTTCTTCACTCTGAGGGTGACAGAGCACTGGAACAGGCTGCCCAGGGAGGCTGTGGAGTCTCCTTCTCTGGAGATATTCAAGACCCACCTGGACAAGGTCCTGTGCAGCCTGCTGTAGATGACCTTGCTTCGGCAGGGGGGTTGGACTAGATGACCCACAGAGGTCCCTTCCAACCCCTACCATTCTGTGATTCTGTGATTCTGTAAATAGTTAAATGCATTAGGAGCCTGTTTCAAATTATTTCTGGTTTAGCTTCAACTGTAATATAATTTTAAATATCTTAACTTTTTAAAATATATGAATCTATGAACTGTATAATATTATTATTGCATTTTAAAAATATTTCACTTTCACTTTGATTGCATGGAAATTTTCATTGAGAATACTTCCATTTTAAATGCCTTTAATTGGCAAAAAATGGTGTCTGCCCCTTGGGGGAAAAGAAAAATATGGAAGTAGCTCATACTGTTGTCTTTTCCCTCTTCCTTTAAAGTAATACTTAAGCATATAAAAGAGGAGAGAAAGAAAGCAAAAAACCCAAAGATGCAACATTTTCTCTGCTCATGTGTAGCCACACTGCTGGAGACACTTAGAATGATCACAACCTTTCCATGCCTGGCAAGCCCCTACACCCGCAGGCAAAATACCTGCTGGGATAGAAAAGTTTCTTTTCAATCTCCCATTCCTCTACTGTCAGCCTGACTGCAATTGCAAACTGTGCTAGAGAGCCCCACTCACACCTTCTACATTTCTGCCTCCTCTTTTGCCTTTCCAAATGTCAAAGTTCCTGTCTGAACTTCTGTACTAGATCTGACTACCAAAAATCTCAGTGATTAAATCCACGACTTTATCCAGGACAATCTGTATACCCACAGCCTCTCTGTAGATACCTGAAACCAAGGGGGTAGCAACCTCTCTCTTAGTGCAGCTTCTCTGCCTTGTTTTCCCTTGTCTTAGTTAATCACTTCTTTACTCAGCCTTCTGCTGGGGTTCAGTGTCTCAGAGGGACTATGGCTGTATTCTATAGTTAAATATTTCTTCCTACGGGGATTTCTGTAGCCCATGTCCTTAAACTCACCCCTTCATTAAGTTTTCTAGAAGGAATTCACCTCTTCAAAGGCAAGTTGCCTTTGGGAGGAGACCCACCTGCTGAGATTTAGCAGTGAGATTTGGCAGTATTGCTGCAAGGTTGCTCACATAATCCCCTAATAATTCATTTCTGTTATCAGCCAAAGGGAACAGGAAAAATTCTCAAGGTCCCCATGCTTTTGCACAAAACAGGGCGCTTGGAACAGATATTATATAGTATATATAGTTACCACTAGAAAATCACTTGACATATGACTTCCAGCCTGTGTGATCTAGATGCACAAGCTGAGTGCTAGAACATGGAATGTCATTGTAGAGCCTTGTAGGAAGTTTGTGCCAACACCAATGTAGCCCCCACCACAGCCTCCTGTTGATCCCCTGAGCAGAAAAGGGCAGCCATTCTATGACTTTTCTTGACTGAAAAAGGTTAGGCCAGCTGTGATATCCAGGTTCCTTGTCTAACCTTCTACGATGGTTTACTGCCCAGCACCTGACAGAGACGGAGCATTTTCATATTCTGGGTCAGTTACAGACAAAATCTCAAAGCAACACTTTATCAAATCCTAAAAGAAACCACAGATTATGTGTGCATCTTTTCTACACTTCAGAGACCATCTTTGTAAAATATTTTTATCAAATGCCTCACAACATTTTCGCTAAGAAAATGAGTGCATTAATTGTAATAGATTCAGAATATAGCAATGTGTCCTTGGCTTTCAAGGTCATTTGGGATGATTTCTATTAAAACAGTTCATGTTCTGTTTAATATTTTTGTTTCATTTTATTAGCCAAGAAATTAAACTGCCTTCTTTAGTAATATCAATATGATTTAAAGGAAGATCCTTGAGCAAATAACTCGGCTATTTTTAATTTGAAAATTTGCCTTTGCTGCAATAGGCTTTACATTTAAAGAAATCATTAAGAAGCTGAAAACCTACATTTCTAAACTTTATAAAACAATTATGATTTTAAAGAGAAAACATTTAAAAATTCAGTATATCAGCAGTTTCATTACTAAGGAGGAAATATAGGAGTTCAGTACTTCTGAACTGGTGTAAGGCAAGATTAAAGAAGGCAGCAGCTCTGGTTTTAAGAGGGCAAAGAGCATTTCACTTCTGACAGCTATGTCTCTTTTGTTGTCAACAGCACTTATATACAGTGTCCTCTCAGAAATTTTTTAATAGCTATTCAGTTATTGAAGTATGACCTCTTTACATTTTAATAACCTAGAAATTGCATTTTTACCCTTAGATTATATTCTATCATATACCAGGCAAATTCCCCCTGCCGGGCACCATACAGAAGTGAAAGCTGACCCAAATACCTAATTTCAGATTGGGGCCATTATTGCTTCTTCTTTTAAAGTATCTAACAGATTGTAGCCAAAAATCTATTTGATGAGAAAATGTTGACAAATCTCCACTGCATTATCAGAATTAAATTGTCAGGCTTTCTAAGGATACAAGTACGTTTTTTTTCACTCCTGTTTGTTTTTAGAAATTAATCAAAGTATCCAGTAACAACTGCTGAAAGCAAAAGAATTGAAGAACCGAGACACTCTGTGATTTACTCACCCTATTCAGCATAGATATGGCAAAGGTCCCAGAACACTGTGTGAGTTTCTCAAGGCCACAGTAAGTGCTAACCATAATGAAGTGAGTAATCGAAAGTTTTTCTTATATGATCATTTAAGAATTCTTGAAGGTCAGACCATGAGAAACAGTCATAACATGCATGTAGAGAAACTGCAATAAATAGAAATAGTTTTTAATTGCAGTTAGTGTTTTGCCTGATCTTATTGCTGACAACTACAGCTCTGTATTCTGCTGTCATTCCAGCTTTAGCAGCCTGCTTTTAATCTGGAGTTTTGGGGTTGTTGGTTTTTTGGTTTTTGTTTGTTTTTTTTAAAATTAATTATATAGCATATTTTCACAAAAGACCTTGGGCATGATATTTCTCTAGCAAAACTATTATTTGGATCTTAATCTACTGGGATACCCACTGACACTTTTACTATCTTCTGTCCACGATTAAAATGGCCTTACTTCTGAATATGAGAGTATATAGTAATAGAAGGTTCAGAATTCTGATTCTTTTTAGACATCAGTATTAGAGTTTTAGAAGTGCATAGTATTTACCCAGATGTTCTACTGAAATGAATGGCAAAGTGCCCACTAGCTTCAGTTGGAATAAAAACAGGCCACTGCTACGGGTTTTCATAAAATCTTCCTTCGAGCATAATACACAGTGTACATCTGTTGAATAATTGCCAGTCTAAGCCATTTTTTAGCTTATTGTATACTCAAGAGTGATCAGAAATAGTAATGTTATGTGAATTTGAAGCCATAAATCCTCTGAAAGGCAAGTTAGATTTATGAATTAAAGGCTTTTTCTGCTAATGCTTACAAGCCTAGCTGTCTTTACACACATAGGTAAAGCCTGTGACTGAGGATATTTCTAGGACTGGTTTCAACTTCAGGTCTTGGAGTCTTCTCTAAGGTTTTTTGTTTGTTTTACAATCCAGCAGACAGAAATAACATTTGGCTTATCATGGTTTCGTGATGGGTGGAGTTCATCCACCCCATGGATTTTTTTTACTGTGAGTATCATACTGCTATAATTATTCTTTGAAATTGGCAGGACTCAGAAGAGTACCTAGAAGGAAATGAAAAAGAAACAAATTCTGAAAGGCTCGTCTTGCTGAATGGCACACTATAAAATTCTCCACACTGACAACAAATTGTGCTATGTTTGTCCATTAAATACAAAAGTCATTAGCTGATATAATTAATACCTACTTGGCTTTTATACATATTTTTTTTTTATTTTAACATCTTTATCTCTTGGGCTTTGTTTATGTCATTTGTGGGGTTTTTTATAATGTAGTATGTGTCATAGTAAAAAAAACTCAATAGATTTTGAAAACGTCTTAGGAAAAAGATGAAAAAAACCTTTCTGCCTCTTCTTTTTACTTCTTTTATTAAGACAGCAATTTTTTTTTTTTTTTTTTTTT
>Ga0065711_1007942_pt1 | contig 14347 bp, 5 predicted proteins | sample Hoacrofraction12_FD_59098 | JGI IMG/M metagenome (GOLD analysis project Ga0065711, IMG submission 59098) | Hoatzin crop microbial communities from Cojedes, Venezuela - Epithelial fraction 12 v2 (version 2) | ecosystem: Host-associated > Birds > Digestive system > Esophagus > Crop | place...
GTGGATGTTGTCTACCTCGACTTCAGCAAGGCTTTTGACACAGTCTCCCATGATATCCTCCTAGGGAAGCTGAGGAAGTGTGGGCTGGATGAGTGTTCGGTGAAGTGGATTGAGAACTGGCTGAATGGCAGAACTGAGAGGGTTGTCATCAGCGGCACTGAGTCTAGTTGGAGGCTGGTAACTAGTGGTGTCCCTCAGGGGTAAGTACTTGGCCCAGTCTTGTTTAACTTCTTCATAAACGACCTGGATGAAGAGTTAGAATGTACCCTCAGCAAGTTTGCTGATGACACCAAACTGGGAGGAGTGGTGGATACACCAGAAGGCTGTGCTGCCATTCAGCGTGACCTGGATAGGCTGGAAAGTTGGGCAGAGAGGAACCTGATGAGGTTCAAAAAAGGCAAATGCAGGGTCCTGCACCTGGGGAGGAACAACCTCATGCACCAGTACAGGCTTGGGGTGCACCTGCTGGAGAGCAGCTCTGTGGAGGGGGACCTGGGTGTCCTGGTGGACGAGCGGTTAACGATGACCCAGCAGTGTGCCCTGGCTGCCAAGAAAGCCAATGGCATCCTGGGATGCATTAGGAGGAATGTGGCCAGCAGGTCGAGGGAGGTTCTCCTTCCCCTCTACACTGCCCTAGTGAGGCCTCATCTGGAGTATTCTGTCCAGTTCTGTGCTCCCCATTTCAAGAAAGTTGAGGAGCTACTGGAGAGAGTCCAGCGGAGGGCTAAGAGTATGGTGAGGGGACAGGAACATCCGTCCTACGAGGAGAGGCTGAGGGATCTGGGCTTGTTCAGCCTGAAGAAGAGAAGGCTGCGAGGGGATCTAATAAATGCTTACAAATATCTGAAGGGTGGGTGTCAGGAGGATGGGGCCAAGATCTTTTCAGTGGTGCCCAGCGACAGGACAAGGGGCAATGGGAACAAACTGAAGCACAGGAAGTTCCGTCTGAACATGAGGAAGAATTTCTTCCCTCTGAGGGTGACGGAGCACTGTAATGGGCTGCCCAGGGAGGTGGTGGAGATTCCTTCTCTGGAGATATTCAAGACCCTCCTGGACAAGGTCCTCTGCAGTCTGCTGTAGATGACCCTGCTTCGGCAAGGGGGTTGGACTAGATGACCCACAGAGGTCCCTTCCAACTGCTACCATTCTGTGATTCTGTGATTCTGTGAAAATCCTTATTGACAGACTGATGAAGTACATACTAGATAAATGGACAGTGAGATGGACTGATAAGTAGCTGAACTGCCAGTTCAGAGGGTTGTGGATCATCGCACAGAAAGCAGCATAAGGCCAGTAATGAACAGTGTACTCAGAGTTCAATACTGTGGCCAATACTGTTTACCATCTTCATTAATGACTTGCATAATGGGACAGAGCACACCCTCAGACAATTTACAGATAGTATAATATTGGAAGGAGTGGTTGATACAGCAGATATTTGTGCTGCCATTCAGAGAAATAGACAGACAGGAACCTCACAAAGTTCAACAAAGAGAAATACCTTGTCTTGCACATGGGAGACAAATAATCTCAGGCACAAATGCAGGCTGAGGGCTTGGCAGAAAACAGGAAGTTTGGCACAGAAGTGTGTGGAGCTCTTCACGAACACCAAGCTGACCATGAGCTAGCAATATACCCTGGTGCCATAAAAAGCCATCAGCCTCCTGGAGTGCATTAGGAAATATGTCATCAGCAGGTCAATGAAAGCGGTCCTTCCCCTTGGCTCATGTTTGGTGAAGCACGTCTGGCGTGCCAGGCCCAGTTTGAGGCTCTCCAATGGCAGAGAGACGTGGATATAGTGGAGTGTGTCCAGCAGAGAGCTGTGATTAAAGGCCTGGGCCATCTGATGTATAAGAAGAGGTTGAGAGAGTTGGGACTGTTCAGCTTACAAAAGTAAAAGCTCACAGGGGAAGTATTATAGTATATATACATCTGATGGGAAAGGGAGGCGGGGTTAACAAGACAAAGGCAGACCTTTTCAGTGTTGCCCAGTGCCAGGCCAAGGGGCAATAGGCACAAATTGAAATACAGGTGATTCCATTTAAGAATAGATTCTTTACGGTAAGAGTAATTGAACATTGTGACTGGCTACCCAGGGAGGTTGTAGACTCCCTGTCCATGGAGATATGCAGAACCCAATCAGATACAGGCCTGAGCAACCTGCTCTAGCTTTAAGCAAGTGGGTTGGACAAGATGATCTCCAGAGGTGCCTTCTAACCTCTAGCCATTCTATGGATGTCTAGCTACCCATATCAGGTATTGGTTAGCACTAAGTGGTTCTTTGTATAAACTGTCCCTCAGTGGTTGAGTTTTGGTGCAGTTACTTTTTGGTTGTTCAATCTGATATGATATAATTTTTTTCCTCCAGTATAAATGCAAGCTTAGAATTGTCTTAGAGGCACAGGACAAAGCTGTTGTTATACACTGAATTCAGGAATGTGCATCCACTTTTAAAGTGTATTTTTTATATCTTAAGAGAGAGAAAAATATTTACAGATGGTGATATTAATAGAATGCTGATTAGCATTAACCTGTTAACAAAATTTGCAGTTTGCTTTTTCTGAGTATTGATTTTACAAATTAATCTTTGCATTTTTAAAATCCGTTTAAATTATGCATTTTGTATACCTGAAACTTGTCCTTTATGGAACCTTATGGCTTAAAATAGAAGACTAGAACAAAACAAATTGAAGTTTCCAAGCCATGTTACTGCCTTACTACATAGTGCCACCTGCTGGCAAATACAATAATTCTGGCCTGTTCATATTTTACATGAATCATTCTTACCGCGATTATAACACTGCGAAAAAGAAATAGGGAAGAATAGTGGTGGACAAGCTACATTCAGACATAAACCATAGCCAGCCAAACAACAGGATTACGGAGGAAGACAACATCCAACAGGTAACAGAAAGCATCATGCAGAACACACTTTAAATTGAATCACCTCCCAAAAAATAATGCTTACATCCTGCTTGAGGAGCTCATAATCTGTTTTTCTAGTGTAGAAAATAGCCAATGCTTTACTTGCAGAAGTCTGTGATTGTTTTTCTTTGGTATTAAGCTCTTGCCGTGTATGTACCTGGGTACTTAGTTTGCAATACAATGCCACAAAGGAGAACAGGGGTGGAGGCAAGGCGACAGTTGAAAATAAACATTCCAGTACTGCCTCTTTTTTAGGATGCTGTTCAAGTTTGGGCATTTTAAAGTTAACTTTTCCTTTAAATGCCTACTGTTTCTCTTTTTTTGGTGAAAAAGTCTTTATATTTAAAATTAATGTATTCCACAAAATTAGTTACTCTCAACTCAGCTAGGAACAGCAAAATTCTAAATAAAAAGTGTTCATACTATCCAGCTTAAACTTCAAGATACTTCTTAAGTTATCTTCTTTTTCTGCTTTTCAAGACGCATCTTGTAAGGTAAATGAGTAAAAAACACATTTTTCTTGAAATGTAAGAGTGACACATGTCACCTGCCAAGCTAGCTGTGTTACTTGGATGCTCAAATATAGCAGGTGGTTGCTTAGAGGCTCTGGAATCTCCATCCTTTAAGAACACTCAAAACTGGACTGAACAGGGCCGTGTGAAGTTTTTGGCTCTGAGCAGGAGGTTGGACTAGGTGACGTCTGAAGGTTCCTTCCAAATAAAATTACTCTCTGATTCCATATGCTGAGTTAATTATGTACATTAAAATAATACTCAGTGTTTTCAGACCCAGAGACGCTCGTCACTTACCAAGTGCTAAGCATACAAAGAACATAGGTGACTTTTTTCCAGAAAAAGAAAACACATACTTAAAATATTGCCATTATATCTGCAATTTACTCTGAAGCTCAAGGTGTCAAATGACCAGCAATGGGCTTTCCAGCCATTTTACTTGACTTAGGATGTTTTTCAGTTCAACTGTTATGAACAAATCATTCCCTGATATTCAGAAAACCAGAGAAGGTTAAAAAATTTATAGAAAAACTATTACCTTTACATGTCAGGCTCTACACTGTCTTCTGAAGAGAAGAGGTAAATTGGTTAATCTGAGAGGAAGTTAGAAGCAGGAACCCTTACTAAAAAGAAGTCTTTTTGCCCAAAGACCTCTGGAAGCTTAGCAAAAGTAGCTAGTACCTCCATCTTCCATGATGTAATTTGGCTTTTCTAATTAACATTAAGAGGCTTACTTACATGTGTTAATACTATCAAGACTTCTCCTTACTAAAACTTTTCCAAAAACACCTCCTCACTGTTTCTACTTACCCTCCCCCTGTAAGGTGATCAGAATGCCAGCAACACTACCAAATTGGAAGAAAAGCGTCTTCAGAGCACATACGAAATAACCAAAAACCACATAGTAAAATGGCTGACTTTGTGAACTTCATGTTCAGTCTTTATATGACTTCAAATATTCAGCTTCTATTGCTAGGTTTCTAATAATTTTTTCATTTGTATTTAAAACCCCAGATCCATACAGTTCTGGTCACCAGCTGTTACAGCAATACGTATTTGAGCTGGGATGATTAGAGTTGAACAGAAAATAGCATTCCCTTCTTGTAAAAATTCTACAGATTTAAGAAATTTTTCCAGTTTTACTAGGAGAAAGCAAATATTTGGCTTAAAGTTTCTCATTTTAAAAGCAAAGAGAAAACTACACAAAAATATAAAATAAATAATAACCAACCACCATTGAACTTGTTTAGAACATTTGAAATTAAAATTATTCCTAAACCACACCATCAGTGTAAACCTTGCCTTCTCACATGTAAAAGCTTTCCTAAACATTAGACCTCAACTATCCTTCAAAGCCTTTTCTGCTGTCAGAGTGGTTTTAAGTAAAATAATTACCACTGGAATGGAAACCAGGTCTTTTACAACTCCTGAAAACACCATACGGTAAAGACAACTTCCATTTCATTCTCTACTCTTCTATAGGCTGTGTATGGTGAATTGGTTGACTTTTAAATGCTGTAAGCATAAGTGGGAACAGAGGTCTGCTTCCTTAGTGTTATCTGGTCAAGGACCTTTTCAGTGTAAAAGGGAAAATAAGTAAATGAGGAAGCCATAACAAAGAGCATACAGAAACACAAACCTGACCAACAAATGATAGGGGCGGCAGTAACAATAACCGTACCTGGTCATTCATGCTCATTGGTAAGTGTACTGGAACATGGAAAATGTAAATTTCAGGAGGATTACCTAATCGAGGACCTTGTCAAATGGGATTGCAAGGGAAAGGAAAAAGCCATGAGCAAAATATACAGAGGCACAAGGCTGAAAGGAAAACATTATGGAGACAAAGATGACAAGTAAACCTGGTCAGTCACAATAACTGATGGGCTATCAAGGCACTGCAGGCACAATGGGTCTTTGCAGCTCACAGGAATGCAAACCTGAATGGCCAGGATATTGGGGGGGCCAGTGGGACTGTGCAAACTAATGAAGGACTGTGCAGGAGCAGGGAACTGGGGAGGAACAAAGGGGAAATAGGCAGAAACAGGTATAAAAGGGGCTGGGAAAATGTTAAATGGATTCATCAGCATGCTCGTCTGACTGAGACCTGCACCATCACTTCAGTCCATCCTATTTTCTTACTAAAACCTTTATCAGCTATGTCTCTGTGTAATGTCATTCTCTGTCCTCTCTCTCTGTGCAGCCAGGACCAAGTAACTGTTGCTTGGGGACCAGCATGAGTGAATTTGCTGTCAGCAACTGGAGTGGGAGCAGGGATGTACTTGCACCTGGTCTGTGGTGTCAGGTACTGGAGCAAGCAAGACCTCAATCCCAGCCATGGGGGTGGGAACGGTGTGTGTCCCAAAAATAGCCACTGGGAGGGACCATGTTGTGTTAGGTGAGTGAGGAGCTCAGCACCAGTGGCTGGAGCAGGACCCCAGGTCACAATCCGTGCGCCAGTTCTTTGTGAGTGCGAGTTTTGTGGTGGTGTACGCTTGGTAATTTAGGGCATAACAGTTTAGGACTAAGAGTTCTGTGTATATAGTGAGAGCTAGTGGTGCTGTGTAGGAATGAACCATTAGCACGAAGTATGTTCTTAAAGAAGGTTAGTCTAAGAAAGCTTTTTTTTAAAGTCTGAAGGTGGACAGATTAGTCTTCTAAACACGTCTGTTATGAATGATCTCTGATTCTCTAACTGATATGTAAGTACCAACCTGCACACAACTATGTGTATGTATACACAACACATACTCGACTGCAAAATTTCAACTACTGAAGAAAGCATATGTTTATTGGAAATGCGAAAAAAGTGGGACAAAGATTGAATCTGATTCACTCAGTTTGGTAGATACAGGTTGTTCTTCCCTGCTAAAAAAAACCTTCCTAACCAACCAGTTAACATATCAACCAAATAGACTAAAAGCAGTAGAGTGTGAAACCTGTCCCATTGCTTGCAACCATTAATTTTCTAGAGTTCGTTTGGCCTTCTTCCTAAAATACTGATGCAGAGCCCGAAATTTACTGTCACTGTACGTGTATCTTTCATCTGTGTATTGATTATAGAGATTTATTCTGCACCACCTCTACGGACTGAAACAATATTGCTATAATCACATTGATGAACTGTGTGCTAAAAAATGCTTGTCTTCCCTCTGCCTTTTTTAAATTCCATCATTTGACAAAAAATCTTTCTTTAGTATCTGATGCAAAGTATTCCACTACCATCAACCTTTTTCTTCCTAAGCAGACTAATTGCAAGGATTACCTGCTCCAGGATTTTGGCTGTGTACTAAAAGTCATGGATGCAAGGGCTACGCAAATGCTCTAAAATTTCATTTGCAAAGACAATCCCACAGTTTTGCTTGTAGGAATTAAAAATAAGCCCTCTCTTGAAGGTCCACTCTGAGGTTCAACTGTAGGTTACATTCGCAATTTTGTCCGCTTAGTTTTAATTTAGCCACCATTCTGTTGCTGACTTGCTCTGGTGGCTTTAAAAAAAAGGTTACCAGTGCTCAGAAGAGTATACAACTTCGTGAAAATAAAGGCATGCTTTGTATGAGCTGTTTGCGTTAGTGGTTGAAGATGGCACAGTAGATAGGAACACTGAAAAAAATGTAGCTGCTGATAATTATCTATACTTCTCCTGTTTCCTGGTAAGTGTAATGCAAAAATGAAAAATTATATTCAATGAAGCTGCAAACCTATAGTAAGGGATAACATGAAGTTGTACCATTCACACAAATTGCTTCAGGATATATTCTGAACCAAATCAGTTCAATGCTTCAAAGAGAGCAAATCAGTTTAGTCACTATACTACCCAGGGCAAGAATGTAGCATATGTTATCCCAGAACTTCTGGGCCAAGAATACAAAATATTGGTACAGATAAACCTGATACACTTTTCAGACCCCATAACAGAAAGTAAACAAAAAAAACCTGCTATTCTGAAGTACTAACAATATAATGTTTATTTTTATTTTAAGCTGAAGGATATTTTTCCTCTAGAAATATATTTTACTCTGTATTTTTCCAAATTTTTCTCCAGGCTTTCACCATCACTCTCCTTCTTACTTACTACTCTCTACTAAAATATTGAGTTGTGAAATACCCATCTCTTGTACCTGAGGCTATTCTAGTTCTTTCTTTTCTATTCTGTGTAGAACTTAGTGTGGATAACAATGTCAGCCTGCGATTGCTTGCCTATCCTACTGGCCAGTATAGTTATTGAATTAAAAAAAACAATCCTGTACCAGCTGTGTATACCTGCTGTGCCTATAACAGCATACTTTATCTGAGCTGTATAATCCTTCTCTAATAAGCATGATAGAAAAAGGAGAGATGCTAACAAAGTAAAAAACATGGGGCTTACATAACTCATTAAAAAGTTTTCTGATTATAGCCCAGCGTTAGGCATAATTAAAACTCAGTATTAGAAAATATCCTAATATCAATACTGATATAACTTTCAGCATATTTTCTCTGGACATGGATCAATAGTAAATACCAAATTCACAGTGACTTTAAGCCCATTTTATTACTTGTTGCAGGTCTCAGTTCTACAGATGGGTGCTGTGCCTTTGCTTTCGCCGTCAGACAGAAGTTCAGCCTATGAGCCTTTCTTCACTGAGGTCTGAAGTTTCCCGAAGGAATACACTAATCCCATTCTTCTTAGCATAGTTACGTTGCCTCAGCATAAAAAAAAGGACACATGTCCCTGACTCCCATGCCACTGTTGCTAACTCTGCACTCATTTACATCTCTGAGACAGCCTAAACTTTGTCTACATGTTAGACATTTAGCACAGAAATTCCCATTGGTCTTATCACCAGTTCAGTTGCATCAGTGCTAATTGAGCTGTTGGCAGATATTCTAGAGGCTGGTGGAGGCTAAGGCGTCTGTACTAGCAGCCTTACAAATGCTTTTGGAAGTTCTGAAGCAGCACCAACTCTGAAGATCTCTCTCGCTGCAGTACTTGAAGTTGCGTAAGGCCTGAGAGAGACTGTATCTGGTACTAAACTCTGTCTGGGAGACAGCATTTCATTAGATTTAGTAACAAATATTTAAAAGCTCTTTGCTGCTGTAGGTTAACAGTTGACCTGCACTGGAGATAAAATTCTGCACTAAAGCAGTGTGTCTGACCAAGCAGGAGAGGAAAGTAGATGGGCACAGGGATGTTTCCTAATTGCTAGCACAGTATACAGCTGAGATTATTACTGTTCTTTTCAACAGCAGATGCATTCACTCTCCAGAGTAGCAATACCACAGAGGTGCAATGATCCCCAGATAGCGTAAAGATAAGCTCCTGGTTTCTCTTGTATAAGTCTCATTAGGAAGACTATTTTGCCATGCTATTTATCGTTCTGGTGGGAATGACTTTTCTGTCTGCTTTGTGTAGGAATAAAATCACCACACGCAGCCAGAGGGGAAAAAATATGTATGGTAGTGGCTTCCCACTTCCTTTTCTGTATCCCAGTATTTGGAGAAATACAGCTAAACTCTTTTTTTTTTGTCTTCAGAGCATTCAGCTAGCATTGTCTGATAAACTTAAATACCACCCTCTTAATGGACTTCTTACCAAGTGGACAATATGGCTTACTTTCTGTGTGCTAGTGTCTCTCCCCCAGCGAAGGCTCCACGAAAAACAGAGGTGGTTGCAGCCTTTTTAATCTAACCAAACTAAAAATTAAAGATAGCATACAGGGGTGCACATTTTCTCGATCCTGTATAAATTACCATAAAATGACTATAAATTTGTACATAAAAGCTACATAATTTTTCCTGACAGATTTTCTGATAATAATGTAATTGTTCCTGTTTACTGAAAAGTAGGATGCAGCAGGAATGAAGTATGGAAGAAACACCAGCAACAATCTTCTGTTTGTCTCCCTAACACAAATTTTCTACCTCTATCTGCATTTTATGGAACAGACAAAATGTTATCAGGAGTTATTGTGAAATTGACTGTGATAACTCATATGGCAACTATGCTATTACTGCTTGTCACCAGTGCAATTACACTCTCTGCCATGATGTATCTTCTATTTATATATAATTTAGTAAAAAACAGTGACAGATAAATAAAGTATCTATCCAAACTATTCAAAAGTGAAGACTTGAATACCATACGCAAAAAAATACCTTTATAAAATTGCTAGAGGGTGCTGGGTACTCTAAATCTTTCTTTACATTCTTTATAGGTGCAGCCAAACTTTTAAAACTATGGAACATGTAATATGCTTCAAATAATCATGAAATATTCGTTTGTTAAGAATGAATCTAGTAGGAAAACTCAAACTCACGCCAGCTTCAGTCATCAGAATTTCCTCCAAATGCTTCTATGTAAGATGGCTCATGGCAATTACAATCCAGTAATTGGCTACTATGTCTAAGACAACTATTTCGAGTGGAAAACATTATCATAGTCCAGAAACTGATTAGTGAAAATGTAAACCTTTTGCATTGCCTCCTCTCTGCCTCCCAATAAACAGTTAAGATTGACTCTTTTCTTTACCAGGACTTGAACTTGAAGAAGGATTAGCCATACTGAATGGTAATAATCCCCCCCCAGCCTACAACAGACAAAGGTGCATGAACATGTACGTCAGCATGCGATATATGAGGCTAAGCAATAACAAGTATTTGCTCTTCAGAATGGGCAGTTAGCTTGTGTAACAAAAGCAGGTTGTACTATTAGTAGACAGAAGTCCATATGTTGTATATGCATGGACTAACTTCTGTTTGACTCAAAGGGGAAGTTTTTTCACGGCCACCAGGAAAAGAAAAGGGTAGAGAGGAGCATACTGGAATGACAACGCGAACGTCTCCTACCACCTCATCCCAGTCCATTTCTCCCAGTCTCTGATGCTCTTCTTGTAACTTCTTATAAAACTCACATAGGAGTAGTATGCTACACACAGTACAAATCTTTAGAAGTAATGGTAAAAAAAGAGGTAAAATTATACTGACCAGTGTCTGCATTTTAATAAAAAAGATCTTTTCTTCTAGAAATGTGGATGAAACCAAGTATATATGCCTAAAATGAGCAGAAGTGGAATGCAGATTGTGTATTTTCTTATCTGTTCAGTTTGTTTATCCTCTACTGATGCACCCCAACCTCTCAGACAGAATACAAAGCTAGACAACCCTGGCTATGAGCCAGTGTGACAACATACATATTTGTGATAACCGTTAGATTGAATACAATATTTTAATAATCTTGAATAAATTAATTCCAACTGTGTTGGAGTTTCTGTTTCGAACTGTTTCTTTTTAAATAGATACTGCTATAAATTAACGCAAATGATGGTAAGTGGTTGTTAAGAGGAATTACATAATGGATAGTTATTTACCATAGGAAATCAGTCCTACTCTGAGACATTCACTATTGGCTACATTTTAAAAGTATATGAAAACAAACAAGGATGGAAGAAGACACAAGAAAGACAGATCTCCATAACAAACCAGGAATAATGTTCACCTACCCTTTACAAAAAGAAAAGCTTACTTTCCACTTCTGGATCAAGATTTTGATATCTGCATTTCTACACACTGTAACACAACATACATGAATTATGTAACTAGGAGATCTTAAAAATATGAACAGAGAAGGTGTTCTTAAATTAAGAAAGCCTAACTATGCCTCATTTTTAAACATGCCTATTAAAAAAATGTATTAGAGAAACTTTATTTTGATTATTATTTTTCATTGGATCACTTGGATTTTTCCCCTTATTTCATGGTATAAACTTTTCATGATTTTTAGGTAAATTTTTCATCTACTACTTGAGAGAAAACGTGTCCAAATCCTTGTAACAACAGTATAAGATCAGGATTTAAATTGTTATGTTCTCAGCTGGACTGAAGTGCTTTTATTCAAGTACAATAATCTTCAGATTCCAGCTCTTACCTCTCAGCACTCTGCCTCAAAAATTAACTGGGTTTATTTTGTATTTTCACAGGCAGAAATACTGTAACCACTGTAGCATCAGTGCTGGTCCCAGAACACGACCGTCAATCCTCAGGGTTAATCACACTGGACTGCTACATACTTCACCCTTCACAGATTCTAAACTTGTCACAGAGGAGGAGTGGAGTGGCATTTAACCATAGTGGTCTAAGAGCTTTTGATATGTTTTTGAAACTACAAACTGTAAAAATGCAAGAACTGACAGAGATCTGTTTTCTCAAGCTTTCTACTCTGAATACCCAGGTGAAATTACTCTGGGATGGTTTTCTAGCCAATTAGGAGTTTTGCAATTTACTTCTGTGTGATTATTTTTATATTTCTTTATAGTATGTATGTCTGATCCATATAAATACAGAATCTTTTATCACAGTTTAGGCATAAGACCCATGTTAGGTACACAAACAGGATATCATCAGTGCACTTAAGCGAATTTCATAAGTATTTTCTCTGATGTACATTAAATGCTGGTAAATTGTGAGGATGTTTTTTAGTTAATGACTGGTGACAAATTGTTAAATAAAGCCTGACCTACTTCTGTCCTATGATAGACTGTTCTCTATGCTTCACATTCTTACAGTCTGCTACCTTGCTATTCAAAAAGCATGTTATATCAGGACAAAGTTCTATTCCACATACTCTGTATGGGAGTGTCAGAATAAAATATATTAAAAAAAAAATAAAAGTAAATTGCCAGTAAGAGCAAATTCTTTCAGCTACAACAAGTGTAATATATGGCCTATCTGTTGTGCAGCTAGATGATATGCCATGGAGATTTGATTCTTTAAAAAAGCATCAGTAAAACCTGTAAGCTAACACAGTAATAAAAGTCTCTAATACGTGAGGCAAGAACTTATAGCAAACTCAATGGCATTTTTCTCATGGTCCTCCTTCTAAGACATGTGCTCCAGACAAGAGTTTCATAAAGCCAGAGTCTAATAAAAATCCCTAAATACAACATATGCAGAGGAAAGTTGTTCATATTTACATTTCTCTTTCATGCTAGGGCTGATTTTGTCTATGGAATTTATCATGTTTATGCGACAAGGTTTCCTTTCACATTGTTTAACTTCCAACCTACCAGGGAAGGACTTTGAAAAAGTGGTCATTTTATTAAGTATGTTTTCTGTTGAAATGTGTTTTTTATTTGTGTATCATGGGAAAAATATAGAACATGTCCAAGTCTACTTCAACATTTTTAGCCATGGAAGAAAGGAAAGGCAAACACATTCTTCCTGCACACCAGCATCATCTTCAGAATTCCATTTTTTCCAGTCACTTTTGAATTTATTTTGTATTTTGAATTCAGTATCTCTATGACTTCCCAAGAATGAGTCAACTAAGTCCTTAGCTGGCAACTACTATTATCAAAACAAATGTTTGCTTGCTTAAGGTTATTTAGATAAAAAACATATTGTCATACAAATGAGGACAGGGTTAAATTGAAACACATAATTCAGGAGAGTGCTCAGATTTGATGGGTTTGGTTGGCTGGGCTAAGCCAGTCTTTAGATCTTCCCTTGTCAAATGGGAGTTTCTTACAGAGTCTTCATGAATGTTTTGCATTGGACATTCTCAGTAGTAGCAACAGCCAGATACAGAAGAGAAAGAAAATACTATCATACTTCTCTATTCTACAAAGAGTACTGCTTTCCTCTGCAGAAAATGGAACTTTTACAGACAAGTGTCAAGAACTGGGCTTAGTTACCGAGTTAGCTAAGTTGGCGTTTAAAAAACAAACGTGTATATATATATATATTTATATATATACACACATAACGTAAGGCAAAAAGAAAAACAAGTTTCATTTGTATATATAGAACTCAACCCAATGCCTGCATCATTTATTTTTGATTTCGGTATACAACTTATAAATTGTATTTGTGTAGCCTTATCTAAAATTGTTTCAGCCAGTCTCAACTGTGTTATCAGTTTAGCAAAGCTAACTATTGAGCACTAATAATTTACTCTGTAATTAATTTCTTAAGTTTACTTCTGAGAATGGCTTGCTGCTGCACAGCACTTGAGCAATGACTCTGAAAGGCCAGAAGCAAATCTGTGGTTTAATTTTGGTAAAGGCTAGTTAAAAATGAATAGGTGGGAGGTTCCAAATGTATTCCTATTTACTAGGTTTAATTGTGAACCCCAGGGCTCACAATTAATGAATTCCACAGGGCTTTGTGTGCATAGGAATTTTTTTTTAATCTATTAGCACTTTAATATACGAGAAATGTGGCTATTCTTTCTTAAAGGTAGACTCGGCTGCAGTGACCATGAAACGGTTGATGTCAGGATCCTACATGGAGGAAGCAGGGCGATAAGCAGGATCAAAACACTGCACCTCATGAGGGCTGACTTTGCCCTCTTCAAGGAGCTACTCGGAGGAATCCCGTGGGCCAGGGCTTTCGAAGACAGAGGGGTCCATGAGTGCTGGTCGCTCTTTAAACAACACTTCTTCCATGCACAGGAGCAATGTATCCCCCTGAGAAAGAAATCGAGCAAAGGAGGCAGGAGACCTGCATGGCTGAACAAGGAGCTTCTAGCGGAGATCAGGCGGAAGAGAAAGGTCCATGGAATGTGGAAAGAGGGGCAGGCCACTTGGGAAGAGTACAGGAACGTGGTGAGAACATGCAGGGATGCAACAAGGAAGGCCAAGGCTCACCTGGAATTGAAGCTAGCAAGGGATGTCAAAAACAACAAGAAGGGCTTCTTCAAATACATCAGCAGCAAAAGCAAGGCTAGGGACAATGTGGGGCCGCTGCTGAATGAGGCGGGTGTCCTGGTGACGGAGGATGCGGAGAAGGCAGAGGTACTAAATGCCTTCTTTGCTTCAGTCTTCAGTGCTAAGACTGGCCCTCAGGAATCTCAGGCCCCAGAGGTAAGAGAAGAAGCCTACAGAGAGGACGACTTTCCCTTGGTCGAGGAGGACTGTGTGAGGGATCGCTTA
>Ga0065711_1009426_pt1 | contig 14347 bp, 18 predicted proteins | sample Hoacrofraction12_FD_59098 | JGI IMG/M metagenome (GOLD analysis project Ga0065711, IMG submission 59098) | Hoatzin crop microbial communities from Cojedes, Venezuela - Epithelial fraction 12 v2 (version 2) | ecosystem: Host-associated > Birds > Digestive system > Esophagus > Crop | place...
CCCCCCCGGCACCCCGGGCCCCTCCGCACGGTGCCGAGCCGAGCCGAGCCGCCCCGCCTGGGCGGGCTGCCCGGCCCTATAAGTCGGCCCCACGGCGGCGGGCGGTGCGGTGCCATGGGCGCCCCGGGGCTGCTCTGCCGCCTCCTCCTCCTCCTCCTCCTCCTCCTGCTGGCAGCCGTTCCCGGAGCGGTCCCCGGTACCGGAGCGGCCCCGCCGGGACGGCCCCGCGCCCGCCGCGGGCTCACCTACCCCGGGACGCTGTGGTGCGGCGCGGGCAGCAACGCGGATGCCTACGAGCAGCTGGGTAAGGGCGGCGGGGCCGCTGCTACCTGCCCCCCCATCCCATTCCATCCCAACCCTCCCCATCCTGTCCCATCCCATCCCACCCCATCCCGGTCCCAGTCAGTCCCCATCCATCTTAGTCCAGTCCCATCCCAGTGCCAGTTCACTCCACTCCTCATCCCTGTGCTAGGTCAGTCCCTGTTCGTCCCAGTCCAGACCCTACCTCAGTGCTGGTCCAGTCCCAGTCCACCAGTTCGTCTCTGTCTAGTCCCCATCACAAGGCTGGTCCATCCTGGTGCTGGACTAACCTGCTCTGCTCCCACACCCCATCCTGATCCCAGCCTGGTCACTCTCTTGGTCCTGGTCCAGCCCTGGTCCCCATCCTGATCTCAGCCTAGTCCCAGTCTCATCCCCACTGAGGTACTGGTGCAGCTCCAGTCCCCATCCCAGTGCCAGTCCAAGTCCCAGCCCCTACCCATCTCAGTAGGATTCCAGTCCCGTCTCTGTCTGGTCTAATTCTGATCCCAGTCCTAGCCCAGCTCAGCCCCAGCCCAGCCCGGACCCCAACCCCATCCAGCGCCAGTCCGTGCACGCGGTGCCCCCCAGCCCTGCCTGCACCCCGTGCCTTCGCTGCAGGGGAGCACCAGGACACGGACCGGTGCTGCCGGGACCATGACCACTGCCAGCATGTCATCTACCCCTTCACCGCCCGCTACGGGTACCGCAACCTGCGCTGGCACACCATCAGCCACTGCGACTGCGACCGCAGGTGAGCACCCCCGCCTCCGGCCATGCCCCGCAGCGTCCCTCCACCCCAGAGGGGTCCCAGCCCCTCCGGCAGCCCCCCCAGTCCCCCTTACCCCGGCTGTGCCCCCCGGCAGGTTGAAGGAGTGCCTGCAGCAGGTGAACGACACGGCCTCGCGGGTGGTGGGCCAGGCCTTCTTCAACGTCATCCAGGTGCCCTGCTTCGAGTTCGCCTACAGGGAGGAGTGCGTGGAGCCCTACCTCTACGTCTGGTGAGTGTCCCTGTCGTGGGGACCGGCCCCCCGCTCGGCCCCCCGCGGGCTCGCTTCACCCCGCTCTCTGCAGGTGCAGGGCATACAACACGGTGGCCATCGCCGTGCCCAGGGAGCCGGTGCTGTACGAGTTCGGCGGGGAGCTGATCGACCGGGCAGCGAGGCCCGAGGGGGTCCCTCTGAGCCCTCCGTGGAGCAGCGCGGGCGGAGAAGCCGTCCCAGGGGAGCATCACGCTCGCCTGCTGTCCCCCTCCAAGGCAGCCAAGAAAGAGAGGAAGGGGAAGAAGAAAGACAAGAAAAAGAAGGGGAGAGGTCTGAAAAAGCAAGGCTCTTCTGAAAATGGGGAGCTGAGCTGTCCCACAGGCGCTGCCCCTGCTCATCCCCCCGCAGGGCAGGACCCACGGGCCCCACCGCTAGACCTGGGCGAAGCAGCCAACACCGTCCCGAGTGATGTCCTGGTGCAGGAGGGCTTGGGCAGGGAGCCAGCCCCGGCCCCCACCACCAGCGGGAAGAGGAGGAGGAAGGAGAGGAACAGAAAGAAGAGGCTGAAAAGCAAAGCCGAGGCAGGGCCCGCACAGGAGCTGCGGCCCTGACTCCCCCCGCGCCGGTCTCGGCTCTGTAATAAAGTTGGTCGCTTGAGCAGATGGCGCAGGCTCGGCCCCGTCTCCGTGGGGAGGAAGGATCGCACCGGGGTTGGCTTCCCGGGGAAATCCCAGGGCTTATCCCGCTTGTGGGGCCGCGGGAGGGGGGCACCTGGACTCAGGTGGGCGTTGAGTGGGTTTGAGCTGTTCCTCACCGCTCCCACCAGCGCCTGGCACCTTCCTGGGCACTGGGGACGAGTCGCTGCTCTGGCTGGGGACACAGCTCCCGTCCCCATGCCAGCACGGGGCAGAACCCTGATTTGAGCTCCCCTGACACAGACAGCTGAGCTCCAGCTCCCCAGGGGTGCATTTCTCCAGGACCAGTTAATGAATTGCACCATTCCAGCTCCCTCCTCTGCGTAACCTGCTGCCTTCTCCCAGGCTGGGAGCAGCGCGGTGCTCCCACACCGCCAGGCTCCTTCTCCAGCCCCCAGCAATGGCAGCGAGCAGCAGGGGCTGCTCTGGGAGGAGCAGGGGCCTTGTCCCCTGCCCAAGGCCCCTCAAATACTGTAGGAGAGCTCGTTGGAGTGGGACAACAGAAGCCTTTCCAGCCCTGGGACAAAGGCAGATGCCATCCCTGTCCCTGTCCGGGGGATGGTGGCCACTTGTTCCTCTCGCCGATAACTTAGCTCTGGGGCGAAGGGATTGAGGGCAGCGCCCGGGGACAGGGCATTGCCACCAGCCCCTGCACAGCGCTTCTGAGCGCGGCTCAGCCCAGAGTCCCCTCTCCTACCCGCTGAGGCCGGCAGAAAGCTCTTCCCGCCCCAGCATCAAATTCCAGAATCGGAAAAAGCTGTGGAGTGACGGTAGCCGAGCGCTGCCTCCTGCTTTGCCACGGCGCAGCCTCAGGAGATCAGACAGCACTGCGGCCCAGGGAGCAGAGCTGCCCCGTACCCACCCCGCTGTTCCCGGAGGAGCGACCGGTGCCGTCCCAAATCCTTGAAATCAGCGGACCGTAAGAGGCCAGCGTGGAGATACCAAGGCTGTCGCGAGGCATCGCACGGCCAACGGGTGCAAAGTCCTTGCGGCAACCACAGCGTCACGGCAGGAAGGACAGACCTGCGGCATGCAGGCAGCTTCCCAAAAGTAGAGTTTTTATTGATGATAAGGGAAAACTGAAAACAAAGACAGCCAAAAAAAAGGAGCCGACAACGCACAACCAGCCCCCCTGCCCCGCACGGGTCCGACGCATCCCTGGGAAGGAGCTGCTCCCAGTCACATTCCCGTCACACAGATTTTGATGAAATAAAAAAACAGCACAAGGTCAGTACACCGGCAACCTAGGGCAGCCGAGGCCCCAGAGCGTGGTCCTCCGGCCTGGCCGGGGGGAACGCGACCGTGTCAGCCCCCCGCTACTGCCGAGGGGATGGCGAGGGAGCCAGGACCCGCGTTTCTCTGTGGAAACAGCTTTGCTTTGTCTCCTGGGTTGCCGCCATTCTTCAGGAGCATTTGCATGCAAAAAAGACCTTTGTTTCTCCAGATCTGCTGTTCTTGCTCATTTCCTAGCGAGAAGAGGCAAACCAGGAGCACTCGGCAGGAACAAAGACTCTGCTTCCACAGAAAATCCTTACTAACAAAGCAGGAGAGAGGAAAGTGTGTGCAGCAGGAACTTTCCAGTTCAGAAGCGGCTCCGGGCGCTGGCAGCCGCTCCGCAAGGCTGCAGCGGGCTGTTCCTGCCACCACCGCAGTTACTGGCATCGCCTGCCCCCTCCCAGGCCCCCCAGCACCTCTCCCAGCCCCCCGAGAGACGCGGGAGCTGCCCTGGATTGCGCTGCGATCTCCCCATCCGACGCATTCAAAACCTAACATTATTTTTTTACCACCTCAACAGAAATCAGCTTCTCTGTGAAAAGTTTCGGCGCGCAGAGGGGCAACTCCAAGCAACAAAGGAAGAATGGAGCATCGACTCTCACCGCCGCACTCTGCTTCGAAGCAAACCCACTGCCGCGAGGAGAGGGCCGGCAGGCAGCACCGGCTGCAGCAGAAAACCGCTCCACTAGCGCTCAGTAGAAACACTATTTATTCACCCCTCTCGGTTACAACTGGGCAGGGTTAAGCAGATACGGAAGAGGATGCCATGCACGCCCGGCTGCTTCGCGTTCTCCACCGTAGAAGCGGCTGCTCTCGCAGCGTTTTAGCCCGTGTGTCTGTCCCGCGCTCGGGAACGCCGCTGTTTGCTGGCGCTTCGCAGTCTGATTAAAAAAAACCCACAAATATCAAAACTAAATAAATATTGTTCCAAAGGAAGCCAGAGGAGAGAGCGAGCCTTTGGTACGACAGCTGTGTTTCTCTCCAGCAAGGCCCCGAGCCCCAGAGCTGCTGTGCCAGAGCCCCACGAACACGGCTGGGGGTGGCACAGACTCCGCAGAGCCCGTCACGCGCGGAAACACGGAGCAAGCAACAACGGAAACTTCTTGAGAACTCCGGTTCGCTCGTCACAACCCCCGTGACTTTGCTTTGTGCTCTCGGGATGAGGCGAGCTGGCAGTCAGGGTTTGGGGGAATCCAAATGGAACAGGCTCGCTCCAGGCCGACAGTCTGCACTTCCAGCGCCGCTTGCTTCCCAGTCGTTGCGGTGAAAGCAGGCTGCCGTGCGTGTGCAAGGACAGACTCGTTTGACTTCACAATTACTCTGCCGAGCTTCCAAAGTGGTGAACCAGAGCCTGGAACGCAGAGGCCGCTGCAACGTCCCTTCCTATGATATATTTGTATGTATATAGTATATATATTTAGACCAGCCCTGCCAAGTCTATTCATTCACTCAGGTGCACCTCACCAAGAGCCATTTCCCACCATCTCACAACGTATAAAACAAGAGTTATGTGGCTAAGGGAAGGGAAGTGATTCTCCAGTGTTCACTCCCCCTTCCCCTTCCTAGAGAAGAGAGTGGAGGTTACAGGTCCTATCGGTCCATCTCATCCAGCAGCGGCGTGGCGTCCCCAGCGATGGACATGGGCGTGCTCTCGATCATGGGGCTGGGAGATGGGCGAGGAGTCAACCTCTGCTTCTGTTTCCTCCGCTCAGCCTCCTTCTCCTGGAGCCACTGCTCGGCCATCTTCCCCCAGTCGATCGCAGCGTGACTGTTGGTCCTGCAACGGCACGGGCAGAAGGTGAGACAGGCTAGCGGGAGAGCTTCCCTGCCCCCCATCCCCAAGCGTCCCACCCGGGAAGGTGCAAGGCAACCCCACCACGCTGGTTCCACAAAAATCAACAAAAGCAATCAAGACGGGACACAGACGGATACATGCACCCGGCGCTGGAGGCACTCACTTTGGCTGCTGCCTCTGCCTGGAGCTGGAGGACGGCTGCGACTGTGTCTGGGACTGGGTGGACTGGGGTGTGGTGTTGGCCTGGAGCTGGTACTGAGGCGTCGTGATCGGCTGGCTGGGAGTAGTGTAGGAGTAACTGGGGGTCATCAGAGGGGTGGCCACCGGTTGCTGTGCGGGAGTAGTGAAGACCTGCAGAGAGCAGACACCGTTAGGGGACAGAGGGCAAACCCTGGCGGGCTGCGGGGCAGAGGCCCGGCGTGCTCCACACTGCCCTGCTCTCCCGGGATGCTGCTGCGCGCCCTCGCTGCCCCCTCCCACCCCTCCCAGAGCCCCTCGGCTGGGCGAGAAGATTGCAGTGACCACTGCCCAGGGAACAGGGGGCTGCAGGGCAGCAGCAACACCCTGCTGAGCGCAAGGCATTGGCTCCCCTGAGAGCCCCTGATCGCCCACCCAAGCTGGGCCAGCACAGCCTGCCTGCCTTGTTCACCCCGCACAGGGTGCAAGGGGAGATGCTCAAGGCAAGCAAAGGTAAGGGGTGCAAGAGACGAGCACAAGAGACACTTGGGGCAAGCCAGCAGAAATGACGTCCTGCACTGGGCATGAAGAACAGACGAATTCTTCCCCCGCGGGCTGCAGAGAAGGCACAGCAGCTCCCAAGATGGCTGCTTCCCACATCCCAAGCTCGCTGGCTCACTGTCCAACGGAGTGCTTAGTCTTTGCCTCCCGGTGTTCACCTCCCTTTTCCTTCAGCTTGTCTCAATGATTAATACTTCGGGTTATCCACACTCCCAGCCTATCCCCAGCTCAGCGTTTACCATGCCAAACTGTGTGAAAGCCTCCCAAGGTGGTCTAAAAGAGGATCACTCCTCCCTGCAAGCCTTGTCTTGCAGCACCTCTTCCATTAGTTCTTGCTAATGGCTGGGTGCATTTCATGTACCTAGGCACCTCAGTCCTCTTGCAGCTGGATTTAGCCTCGGGGTCAGCTGGGGAGCTGGCAGCGTGGGCTGGGAGGAGGCAAGCACCAGCACACATGAGGAAAGCCTTCAGCGTGAGCCAGAACTGTCCAATTCCATCTTATTCCCCGCAAAGCCTCTGGGTGTTCGGTCAGGCTGAGGTGTTCGCCTGCCGGTGCGGCTCGGAGATTAGCATGCTGAGCTGAAAAGCCCTGCAAACTCAGCGCATAGTTTCCCAGCTAATCTCTTCCACTGGCAGCTCACGGTGCCAGTTCAGGGGTACAATCAGAAGGTTGTGCACCCTCACCGCTGGACCCCGCCTCTCCACCCTGCCACATTCCTTGGGAGCCCGACCAATTTGTTACTTGCTCCAACTCTCCGCGGAGCAGGGCTGTGTTACGTGCCTCACTTCCTCAGCCACAGGAGGCAAGAAGAAACCTGGCCCAAGAATTCAGCCAGTCTCCCCTGCGCAGCACCCCGGATGCGCAGCTAGGACTGGATGATCCCAGGCAATGAGTAACCCCCCAGGCTCCCACTTGAGCCCCCATGGGGTGGTTTCCAGCAGTGGGGAGAAGCCACGCAGCACCTCCTCTCAGCAACTGAAGTGACACCTACGTGGTAGGCGCTGCTGCCGCCTCCGCTGCCTCCGTAGCCGTACTGACTGGACGCCCACTGCGCGGGGGTGGCATTCGGGTTCTGTCCCTGGCCTGTCACGGCAGCGATGGCGCTGAACATCTGGGAGGTCATGTTCTGCGGTAGAGCGTTCACTGCGCGGGTGAGGTCTGCAAGAAACACCCATCAGGTGGGACAAAGCCGAGCCTGAAGAAAGAGCTCGCCACCCGATTCCAACCAGGAAAGGTCTGCACTGACCTGCCAGGTTAATGTTAGCTGGAGTAGCATTAATGGAGGCTGGAGTCCTGGTCCGACTGCTACTGCTAGGGGTAATGCCTGCATAAAATACAAACCAAGAGAGACAGATTAGCTCTAGCAGAAGAGCTGCTATTGTCCTGAAGCTCAGGATTTGAAAAAACACAGGCAACACTTGTGTACTGGCAAGATGGTATTTTACCATCGAATGGTGTATGGGGGTTGTATGGTAGGGAAGGCTAAGGCAGAGGAAAGGGACAAGCACAGCTTTTGCCGCATGGCCCACTTGGCTGAAAGATTAACTCTCAGGACAGCTCTCAGTGGGTGCACAGAAGCCAAACATTTGAGCATTGGTTTGAAATTTCCCACATACGGAGTATCCTAGGATCTTCAGGGACAAAGAACATGGAATTTTCCTTTACTAACTGTCCCTATGGTGTGACACCCATGAAACAAACAGCTGAAGCACTCAGGTCTTGTGCTGCTCACCTGGAACAGGGTCCTGATAATGATCCTTAAACCATCGGAAGAGTCCATTCACAGTAGGGAAGACCTGGCCCCGGTAGCGGAATCCTTCTGGCGTCACTGTCACATACTCTATCCTGTGAGGAGCAGTGAATGCAGGAGAGCACAAGAGATGACAGGCTGCTTCAGAGCCACACCCGCCACTGTACAGCACCCCCACACTAACAGGTCACAGTCAGAACGGGCAAGACCTACAAACTCAGGTGACAGCCATACTGATCAGGAACAGGTAAGACCTACCCAAGCCACTTCCATTCTGTTTTCAAACAAGTGCTCCAAATTGCCATGCCTTTCCACGCAAAATCTATCAATCACTGCTTATACCCCAGTGACAGCCCCTGCACAGGGCAGTACTGCTTGTGACAACCAACTTGTTAGAAACCCAGGACTCTCCTGGGTCAGATTTACTCCTCGGCATGTGTCCTCTCCTTTAGTCAGGAGGCCAAACCCTGGGTAAGGAGAGGCATGACTTGTGGGGACACTGGCAGAGCTGGAAGAGAAACTGGCAGCAATAAGCTGAGGTGTGGTACTGGCAGTACTCCGCTGCAGCTGCTGGGCTTGCCTCTCACTTACCTTGGTTTGCCTCGAGGCTGATATCCCAAGAGGAATTTGCCAGGTAGATCTTTACAGGCACTGATAAAGTAGGGAATAAATGTTGGCTTCTCTTTCTTGGTCTTTATCAGCAGTTCTTCCAGCTTCTAATTAGAGACAGAGAGAGGAAAAGAAATGCTCAAGGCAAGCCTGCATTTTTAGCAACACACAGGACACATGGATATCTCCTTCCAAGCTGCGGTCAGACCTTTTTCCCCCCAGCCCTGATGCCATCGATCCAACAAGGACCACCAACTGCACCATTTCTTTGCGGGGTTGGCGCACAAATGTCACCAGGTCACAGAAAGCCAATACTCTTCCTTCAGTGATATTTGCTGGCAGGGCAATCCTCTGCTGCTCTGTCACACCGCTGTAGCACACCATAGTCCCATGTCCTAACTCCACTGCTCCCACAGAATCCCCTGAGACCTACAGCTGGAAAGCGACTGCCAAGCCCCAAGCAACAAGGGGAAGGTCAGAGAGATCATCCCAGCAGCAGCTCACGCCAGACTCAAAGAGTTCAAGACCCATCCCGAGACAAAGAAATTTCTACCATGCTCCTTTATCTCCCACACGAGCTACCACAGCCTGGGACAGGCTCACCTTCTTGTCTCCACCGTTGCAGTCCTGATAGTATTTGTGATTCAACAGGTCTCTGGCAAAAGAAGCCATGGGCTGGACATAGCGAGCAACAATTTCATCCAGGTCTTCAAATTCCTTTGAACAAACACATTTAAAGAGGTATTTAGGGTATGTGAAGAGGAACTCTGATTCTAGTATACAGCTACCAGTCATACATTCTGCACAGCAAGACTGGATGCTTTGGGACAGAAAAAAAAGAGTTGAACATTGTCTAAGAATCTGGGATCGGCAGTGGAAGTTGCCCTCCAACAGCCTGAACACAGCTGCAAGGACAGAAAAGCTGTGCCAACCTGTCCCTGCCAAATAAGCACTTCTTCCCCACCAACTCCTTCCCAAGCGTGCTCTGCAGGGCTCTTACCTCTGTGTTAATCCAAAGCATGGAGCCCAGGCTGAAGGCATTCTCCTTGCCCTCTTCTCGGACATCCACATGCTGGTAAATCCCATCATTCACCTTCCAGGTGACAGTCAGGTGGTTCTCCCCCTTGCTACTTGGACGAATAATCACATCCCCTTGGTCCATGGTCTCCATCATTTTCTCAGCTTGCTTGAAGCTAATGTTGTGGAATGATGGGTGAGCAATTACTCTCTTGATGTACGCTAGAGGACAAAGAGGAGTGTTTAGGCTTCCATAAGGAACTGCTTTATTCCAGACATATGTCTAACTGTGCTTATTCTCCTGGATCACCCTGGGAAGGCTGGCATTGGGAGGGAGAGAAAAAACGAGAGACTCACTTGTTCGCTGCTGCTTTCTCTTCAGGTCTTCTTCCTGTTTGTGATCTGCTGCCTCAGAGTCAAAGTCATAGTAGGTGTCTTTAGGCAGCTTCCACTCATTGTTCTTATCCATCAAGTCTGAGGTCCTGCAGGTCAGGTCGGCACTGAACTTCTCAATGTCGATCTTCATAATCCTGCAGTGAACGGTCATTCCCACCTACGGGAGAGTGGCAGGCAAAGCTGCTCAGCACATTTGGCTGATACACCAGCCTCCCGGCGCTACAGAGCAATCTGTGCGGGGTCATGCTGCCAGTGAGGACATACAAATTGCCTCACCTACTTCAGACCAATACAACCTTTAAAAGCGATCTCCAAGATGACCAGAATCAAAAGAGATAAAAGCAAAACCGGGCAGTTCTCCAGCACGTCTACTATCTGTGCTCCATACCACATAGCAAACTGCATGCCTGGAGGCTGAGGACAATTAAGTTTGCTATTTTACATATCTTTAACAATGGAAGCGGCAAAACTGGACTTCACAACGTGCAAGAAAGCAGTTAAGTCTGTTCAGAAACAGAGTGGAAGACACCCAAAGGACTGCTCCAATTAAATGGAAAACAGAAAATACCACCACAAAGGACTGCAATGTCTTTGTCCAGTTAACCGTGCTGAAGTTAATGACTCTTTAAAGAAATGCTAAGAGACCTCTGAGCTTACAGGATTATCCATCACCTGTATGGACTGTCAGGGCGACCCCAAGAGACTGAAAAGATGTTAAATCTCTATTTTATCATGTGACAAAAATACGTGATTCTGTTTCTTCCAGAACCCCAACCCCTGTCCTGAGCAAGACCAGTAACTCTGATGACCTCCACAAATGAATTGAGACAGAAGAAAAAAAGCTACGGGAGAGGGAAAGTGACCCTTGCGTATCTAACAGCAGTTCTGTGAACTCTTTAGAAAGTCAGAAACAAAGGCCAGCTCTGCATTAGAATGCCTTCTGGTCTCCTAAACCCAGACTTTAGCCAGACTATAATAAATCCTCCCCCGGTGCAACATGTTAACTGATTAACATGGTTCCCACCAACTGCCAAGAGAGATTTGCACTGCAGGAGGAAGACACTAACCAGAACCTGAACTTGCTGGTGATTTAAAGTCCTTTAAAATAAGGTTTGAAAAGTCATTTTAGGGAACAGTGTTATTAATCAAACTCTGAATTTCTGGTATTGGCTCCACGCTCTTCCAGCTCTTGCTGGATATGTGAAAATCCACTACTTTCATACCTTCACCCTTTCTTCTGGCCGCTTGACCACCTTATCACTAAGAAATTTTGTTGGGATGAAGCCAGCGACGCCATTATCCAGACGAGTCTTCACTCCAATGGCCTGACCTGGGCAGGAACCGCTGTCAAAGTGGTTCCAAACCTTCAGTAAGGCAAAAGTAAAAGTCATTCAGTATGGCAACAAAATAGCCCCAGCAGCTCACACTTAAACAAGTCTAAAAGCTGTGTCAGCAAACTGGTGCCGCCAGCAGAGACATGTGGAAAGGCAGGAGACAGAGGACTTCAACGAATGCTACCCAGTAATGCAAGCTTCCTGCTTCGGTTCTGCCCAGCTTATGGGGCTTTGCAATCAGGAAGGTCAGAACATTTTTCGACCCTGAACACAAGCCTGCAGCTAGGGCTGGTTTCTAACGAACGCTATAGGGTTTTAAAGTCACGGATTATCAAGGCTGGAATTCAGCAGTGTTTAGAAGAGACCTAAAGTACAGCTGCATTAAGCAGCAGGGAGGCCAGATAAGTTCTTAAAATTGAGAAGCTGGCAGAACAAGCTTCTGTTCTCAGTGTCACAGGCACTTTCTCTGCATAAAGCACAATCCTAGACCGCAAATAATCCTGCTTTATATATTTGTAAAGAATTGGTCAGCTTAGCCCCAGGTCCACTTCACTTCTAGCCCAGTTCACTAAAATCCATAATGTAGCCATAAAGGACCTGCCAAATCTATACCGAAGCAATTAGTCCAACGTGGAACAGATTACATTTGCAGCCAAAGGCCACATTCAGGTTGGGATCCTGGGGCATTGCAGACATGAACTTGGCTCCGATACCTCGTCCCTTAAGGACCCTACAGAACGCTCAAGCCCGCCGACAGCAGACTCCTGACAAAGGCAGGCCCATTAGGAAAAGCAGCCCCACCTCGCTGAGCTCTGGGAAGTTATCCTGCTGACAGAAAGGACACTGCCAAAGGCCAGTTTCGTCGTTCCGTATTGCCTGGTCGTAGCTTTCTCCTTGTGGCCGCCTGTGGGCTATCCCAGTCACATTGCAGATGATCATTTTACCTGTGGTGTGACGGAAGAGGAGAAGGAAAGAATGAAAAACTGAAAGCCAACTGCAGCGCTGGGCAGTTCCCTCGATCTAAGGTAGCTGTGCATGAAGGTGCTAGGAGACTACCCAGGTGCTTGAAAAGCTGCCTCACACACATGCAGCCACAGCACCGTCCCAGCATCACTCTCACCGAGACTGCTCCGTCCCGTCTTTACGCATCCTAAGTCAACTGAGGATGATGGAAACCAGGGGTGTAAATAGGGACGTACCTATATAGAAAGTCTCTGGAGTTTCTTTGGTCAGCATATTGAAGACCTCTTCTGTGTTTGGAGAACGGTATGGGGTTCTCAGGTCCTTGTACCTGCAGCTTAGTTCAGCTCGAATGTCGTATAAAGTGATATGCTTGTCACCGTAGCCCTGTGTGGTATTCAAAGGTTATAAAGCCATGAGAAGCAAGGAGATGGTGAACAGGGAATCCAGTATAAGTTATGAAAGAACTCAAGGAACTTATCAAACAGCAAATTTAAACAGGAGGAATGCACAGGGTACCATCAAATTGTGGAACTTGGTCACAGGATGTTGAGGAGGTCAAAAGTACCAATACATCCAGAAAAAAAGTTAGATCAGTTCAGGGAGGACAGCTTAAATAGTCTAACTACTGACTCCCATCTCCTTCCTCCATCTCCCCTAAGTGTACTTTCTGTAAGCACTTACTCCATGCCATTGTCAGACACTGAATACTCATCTTGGCTGTTTGTACATCTTACACAACAGCAACAGCTAAATGTTCAGCTCCTAACCAGGATAAGGGTCACCAGCTATAGACCACAAGCAACTGAGCTGGACCGCAGAGCTTCCCCTCTGTTTCTCAGCACCAGGAACCCCCCACGCACCTGTCTTTCCAGTTCTTCAGCAAAGGCATCGAGATCCAGGTCTTTCAGACGCTCGGGGTTTTCTAAGATCTCCTCTAGAGCTCCTGCGGGATTAGCGTCCTCTGCAGACTCATCGTATTCTAAGGCATCCACTGCCATTTTTCTTGCCCATTCATAGGTTTCAGGATGGACCCTAGAACCATCTAGGACTTCGATGTAGGAATCAGTGCTGAAAGAGAACCAAAGCAATGTTCAGATAAGGACTCTGCGGGGTTCCAGAGTCACCTCCTTCAGCTCAATAATCAATCACACCGATCAGCACCACTACTGGCTGCGTGGCTGCTTTGCCAGCGCTGCCCTCAGTGGAACAAACTACTCTAAAAAGGATATAACGAATTCTTCATTGCTAAATCAACAGGACCCAAGGCCAGACATGACAAATTCCAGTCTGCAGCTCCTGCACGGCAAAGATGCAGCCAGGCATTTCGGATGCTCTCTAGATGTGATCGCTCCGTGTGCTATGGCTGCTCTGCGAGCACACAGCTCTCTACAGTTTCTCTCCTCACACTAATCAAGTGTTGCCAACCGACAGTGCAGCCATCTGCATCCAACTGTTTGGAGGAATCTACACTTTGCCCCTGGGATGTCTGGGATTTGTATTCTGCAAGAACCAGGCACCTAGCGGGGTCGGATCACTCAATGTAAGAATTCAGCCAGGTATCTTTCACAGACTGCTTTTCAAAGGCAAGAAGGATACTGTGCTTTCTCTAGGGCCTGCACATCTCCAACAAGCGATGCTTCTGTGCAAAGCAGTCAGAGATTTAGAAACTAGGTAACTGCTATCCTCCAAACACATATCTCTTGTTTAGTTACCAGTAACCTAACGCTCTACAAACTTCTCAGTATTGCTACTAGTTTAAGAGGAAGCTAAATTGCTGAGTTATACCTCAAGCTTGAGACTTCAGAAAAATAAAATACTGACGGTAGGACTAGGCAGAAACTAAGCAAAAGTGCACACGGATTACTGATGGACACGCACAACAACTATGTTAGGGAACAACTGTTTACAGTTTAGTTCCTCTTGACCACAAAGGGTCTTTCAAACCATAGCAAGCTATATAATTAATGTTCTGCAGCTCACATTGCTGTGCGAGTTTAGCTGCCCTTAAGAATCAGATTAATAACCAGCAATACCTGAACTTGGCCAGAGATCAGAGGGGCCACACAGAAACTCCCGGGCACACGGACTCCACAGAACAAGATTGTTCCAGCCTGTCGCTCATGCTAACCCCATGCCACGTACGACACTGAATGCAACCCAATACCCACCTATCGCCCAGTGATGCTGTGTCAATTTTGATGAAGCCAGCACAGTTGATAAACACCTTGGGTCCCATGTGACACATCGTAACCAGCTGGGTCCTGTTCTCCAGACGTGTGTTGTTTTGTTTTAAGATCTGGAGAGAGAGGTAATAGTATAAACCTTGCTATTCATATACAAGGGTTCTTCTGGAAAAGCAGAGGACTCACAGCGGACACTGCAGTGTTCAAAGCATCTGACATCATCAAGCCCATCACAACTCATAAATTGTTACTCCCTGCATGTATCTCAACATTGTATGAAAGGAGATGACTCCACATGGAACAGCTCCAGC
>Ga0065711_1044058_pt1 | contig 14347 bp, 14 predicted proteins | sample Hoacrofraction12_FD_59098 | JGI IMG/M metagenome (GOLD analysis project Ga0065711, IMG submission 59098) | Hoatzin crop microbial communities from Cojedes, Venezuela - Epithelial fraction 12 v2 (version 2) | ecosystem: Host-associated > Birds > Digestive system > Esophagus > Crop | place...
CCGTGCCCTCGCAGCCGGCAGCCCCGGCACCCCCCGTCCCCTCGCACCCCCGGCCCGCTCCACGCTCCGCATCCCCCCGCGCACGCCGGGTCCCGGGCAACCCCGGCCACCCGCCCCGGTGCCAGCCCGCAGGGTCAGGCTGTGCGCGGAGCCCCCGCTCCTCCGAGCCGCGCCTGGGAGCGAGGAGGCAAAGGACCAGGCGGGTGGCCAGGGCTCCCCGGTGCCAGCCCCGCCGAGCCGGGCAGCCAAGCCACCGGGGCCGAGAGGGCGCCGTGGGAAGCGAGCTCCCTCTCGTCCCGTCCCATCCCACCCCATCCCATCCCATCCCACCCCATCCCATCCCACCGGGCCTGCTCACACCCCACACGACACTGTCTGCCCCGTACGTGGGTCAAGGGCTGTCGGCCCCAGCTCTGCCAGCGCTTTGACTGGGACGGAGGGGAGCCAGGAGGAAGCAGAGGGGCTCAAGGCTCCCCTGCCCAGCTGCTTTGGTCTTCCTGCCTGCTCATCACTGGGACATCCCAGGAGGTACATCGCCCAGGGCACACGCACGCTCATGGTGGCCCTTGCTCTAGCACCATGATGTCAGGTGGAGACAGAGGAGCGGGTGGCGGGCTGGGGCCTTCTGGAAAACCTGTTTGCATGGATTTGAATTGTCTTCTTCCTCTTTCTCTCTAACATTGGCCTCTTCTCACCTGCATCTGCCAGACTTCTGGGAAGCAAAGCTCTGCACAGCTGTGGGGCCACGCTGGGCCTGCCACAGGTACTGGATGCTCCAGGGCTGCTGCTCCTAAAGCATTTCAGGATGGAAACGCTCCTTTTTCTTTGGAAAAAAATAAAAAATTCTAGGGCTGAGCAGCACTACCCAGCTCTCTCTGCCTGAGCCTAGGGGGAAAGAGAGGAGACGTGTCTCCCAAACAGGATCAACCACAGCGAGGCCTCATGACCGGCAAATTCCCCCGAGACCTCTTGCGTGTCCCTGGGCCCCGTGGGCAGGTCATCACAGACAAGAGGAGTCTGTCACGGAGCTGAGCGATACCGCCATCTCTTTGCTCTCTCCTCCCCGCCCACCCAGCTGCACAGAGCAGCACCATCCACCCTACCTTGTTTTCCTTATCCTGGCTTGTCAGTCATTGTTCCTTTGCAGCACTCACCAACTTCATTTCTTTTCACCGCTGACAATTCACACTATTAATCATCCACAAGGTCTCACCGCCAGCACTTCCAGCCTTGTCTTCTTCATCTGTGCCTCAAACAAGAGAAAGCTAATTCAGCTGGGGAGCTGGGACTGAGCAGGAACAGTGGACCAGGAACGCTGCGTTCAATATAGGACATACTTTGCCCAAGTTGTCCTACAGAAACAGGTAACAGCCTGGCTCAGCAGGACACTGCACACATCTCCTCATTCCTGCTCTCCTCATGCTGTCGTTCCTTTTTGTTTTCAGAGAGGCAGAATACTTTCCGTACACCTTTGCATAGAACCCTAATATTTATTTAATCTTGTCATCTCATCTCGAGGGGAAAGGAGAAGTGCAAGCTGAGATGTATTTTTCCCATTTGCATTCCTTCACCCTCCTACATCAGATAGGACAGATTTTTCTAGCGCCTTAAACTGGAGTGATCCCAATGTGGCTGACAAACAATATCTCTCTAGCAATTCACACCAGCTCCCTTCAGGGCATGACAACTCCCTCACAACTGCTTCGTCCTGAGGGAAGGGAGAGGGAAAACCATGGGGATTTCAAAGCGGGCTGATGACCTGGCTGAGCAAGGTCCAGTCCAGCACCGTGGTTCCTCCTGCAGCCCTTCCCTGCCCTGGAGAAGGTGGGAAAGTGCCATTTCCCCTTCTCTGCTGGGGGCTGGAAGAAAGAGCACTCTTCCTGCTCTGTCTTCCACTGTTTTTCCCTTTTTCATTTCCCTTTCTCTAGTGGGCAGAGCTGGGAGATCTCATTGCAACAGAGACATCTACAGCCTCAGCCTTGAGTACTGGCCTCTTCATGGGTGCTCTTCCCCACCAGCCAGCCCTCACGGGACGGGAGCAGGGACCCCACACCTACCAGTCTGTATATGACCAGCACTTGCAGCATGTTTGCAGGGCACTGATTGCAAAGCTGTGTGCCCAAGATTGTGCTGAAGAAGGTCGGCAAGCAGGGAGGAGATGGTATAGCTGAATCCCACCCTTCAGCCTAAGATGTCTTTCCTTCCCTGCTTCCTCTCTGCAGGTCCGGGGGCAGCTGAGCTTCTATTATTATGCTAATCCAAGTTAGTCCTAACTGTGACTTGTTTAGCTTAACTGTTGAAAAGCTAGTTCCAGGGAAGTCTCCTTGTTCAGGACAGTGCTTACGCACATGTTTAAAGGGACAAACTTGCATCATTCTTTCTTGAGTCGGGAACTCTTGTCTCACAGGGGAATTTTCCTCATTCTTGCAGCCAACTGTGCTTGAACTGTTCTTTTCCCAAGCTGGGTTTTGCCTCATGTAAACACCAAATATGTTTACTTTTCAGATAGTTTCATTCGGGCTAGAAAATGCGTAAGAACTCATTGAGAATTTGTGGCTTCAGTGGGTAAAAGTGAACAGAAAAGTCACCAGCAACAGGCTGCTTGCCGAAGGATGCGGAGTGGTCGGGTAAACACGGCTGGCCCTACCAGGGCCGGTCAGTCTTGCCACTGCTGTGGAAACATGTGCTGACAAAGACAAATTAACCAAGTGGGAATGGCAGCATCTGCAATGGAGACAGGAGTGGCTGAGAAAAAAGCAGAAGTTCTACTGCACAGGATAGAAAAAGCTGTCAGTACCTCGCTGCTTGGAAGATGGTTTTGTGCTCAGACAAAAGGGATGATTTGTATATTTTTGTCCAAAATAAAGTGTGTGGAAGATGAAGGCTCATGGATGTGGAAACACAGCCCCTGCAACACAACACAGGGCCAGAAAGTTATCAGGAACAGAGCGAACTCTAGAGCGAAACAGAGCTGCACCAGCACAGAAGTTTGATTGCAAAGGAGTTGCTCTCAGTCCTTGGGAAAAGTCTTTGCTTTTTGCCTGCCAGCACGCGTCTCTCTGCCTTCCCGACGTGGATTAATTGTGTGGCTCATCGGCCAGATTCAGGCCTAGGCCAGGAGGCCACGTGACGGCACTGCAGCCATCCTTCTCCTCGCCCCTCTCTTCTGGATCGTCTGGTGGCCCTTTCACAGCAGGAGTGGATGCTGCCTGGGGCAGGCCCGTGTCCTCTGAAGGTGGGCAGGGGAGGCAGAGTCAGTACTGGTCCGTCTTGCCAGGTTTCTCAGCATCACTCTTGATGTTACAGCCCTGTCCGTGGCACAGCAACAAGGGCCAGAGCACTGACAAGGCTCCTGAGGGTCCCTGACACTAAATGTGCCATGTCCTCCAAGCGCACTGAAAGGATGTCTACGACCCCAGCAATGACAGTCCTTCGCTTGCCCTCTGCACCCTTCTGATGCCACCAGCAGTGGAGACGAGCTCACAGTAACCTCCCTGGGACATTCTTAGCCAAGAAAGTCAATGACACACCAGACCTAAATATCTCTGTTGCATGTCCAAGCACAATTTTATGTGCTTGATATTAATATTCTAGGTCTAGTCAGGATGTTAGCCCTTCCAGTTCATCTCCCTTCTGTAACCTCTTCAGGGCTGACTAGCACAACAACGTGCACGTGGGACACGCCTGGGAGACCTAAAGCCACATTGACCTCCTGCACGTAAAATTCCCTCCCGCATTGCCTCTCCGTGCAGGCTGACAGGGTTCATGATACCCCTCCCAACCACAGAGGCTCAGAGAGTTGTGCTGAGGCTCTGCTTAACTGGGATTCCTCAGACCAGCTCCTTGCTCCCACACTTGCCATCTAACATTTGCTATATGAAGCAGTGCTTTTCATCTGTCACTTATCCACCTCAGTCATCCAAATCCTCATGGATCTGCTTCCCTTTCTCCTGATCTTTGCCTTCAGTATTAGGATTATCTGCAATCCTGATGGTCAATACTGAAATCCATCCACAGAAGCACGCAGCCTAGGACTTACACATTCAAACTCCCGTCAGTCAGAGTGCAGTACCTATCTGCAGCAACAAAGAGCTTCAGCCTGCAGAGGAAGTTGACGGTGATGCAAGTCAAGACGTAGCTGCCCTTCAGCCACCTCTGGCTACTTGTCACACCATCCCCCCCAGCCACAACTCAGTTCTGATGTAGCTGTTCCCTTCATGCAACCCTACCTCATTTCTAGTCTGATTTTTCTTTGAAAAAAGTTACTTCCAGTCATTTTGCAGAATTGGCCTGGGGAGCGAGGAGACAAATCACACAAGCAGTAGGAGTGAGAGGATGGTAAATTGCTCCCGAGACACTGGGGGGTCTGGGTCTGGGCTGTTGGCAGTGCTGAGGCCAGAGCAGTCACCGCCACAGCAGTCAGACAGCATCCTAATGGACACAGGCTGACGGGCTGGTTGATCCCCAGGCTGCTTGTTTATAGAAATGGGACTGATTAGATACCGGGGCTGGCAAACGCTGTGCAAGAGCTTGTCTCTGACAGCGCGGGAGCCTTCGGTTAAATAATCTTTATGTTGGACAGTTGTGGAATAACCTCTCTAGAGAGTAATTTCATTCTTATCTTTGTCAATTAGGCGTTGGCTTAGACTTTGGAATATATAGTCTTTCCTAAAAAAGCAATAGTCCTATCTAATTCATACCCCTTCCCCATTTATCTTCTCTGTAAACTGACATGTTGTGTTCCTTGCAATCCCTGCTCACATGGAAGGGGCTTCATCTTTTCAGTAACTTTCTTTACCTGCCTGTATCTCCCCTGTTTTCCCCAGCAAGGGGGATGAGAAGTACTCAGAGTATTCCACCTGAAGGTCTGTCCCAGACTCTCTCGCTGGCATTACAACATTCTCTGGATTAGTTTCCATCCTATTACAGAGTCACACCCGCATGGCTCCCACAGACAAACTGCTCTGAGCCTTCGGGGCCTTTCGTTTTCTACTTCTTTGCAGTACTTCAGCAGTGCCAGCACAAATTACCTCGTGGCTGCTTAGCCTCATCGAGAAGTTCCTGTGAAAGACACTGCTCCCAGCTTTTTGAAAATCCACATCTGCTGTTACTTCCTACAGCAACAGGGAACACTTCATAACTTCTAGCACCTCCAGGAGCATGCTTTTCCTTTGCAGAGGAAAGCGAGCTGCAGATTTCTCGCTGCAATGTAGCAGATCATGTGGGTGTGTGGAGGGGACCCGCAGATCCTTAACGAGCATCACAGCAGTTTACCTGGGATCAAAATAAGACCCATGTCCGCAATTCCTTGGCGCTCTCTGCCCTCCCCTATTTCTGCACACAGCTGCTGGTCTCTAGCACTCCACTCCTCAGGTGCTGGTGCCCAGTTGTGGGGACTCTTGTTTTCTAAGACATCACCCTTTGCTTTTAGAAGTTCTCACTGCCTGAGGGTGTCTCGTCTCTAGCAGCTGAGCTGCACTATTAGGGGGTTTTATCTTTTTTTCTTTTTGGTGTAGGAATTACTCAGCTTCTCTGCAGTGCCCTAGGCTTCCTTGGCTGCTCTACTTTCCTCACCGTTCCCAGAAAACCTGTTAGCCCTCTCCCAGGCTTCCTACTGCCAAGTAGGAAGACCGAAAGAAGTTCCTATAACTTTTTCTGGGTCTTTGTGCTTCACGTTCTCTCCCTACCTGCCAAATTCCCATCTAACATTTTCCCTGCTGCAGCCCGTGCTCCTACTGGCTGCTCTAGGCTTGGATGTTCATTTTCTGAAGGATTTCTTTGCCTTGAATAACCTCTCATGCCTTGTGTCCTAGGAGATGGAGAGGGGGGGTCCTTCCCTTCCTCTGGATATTGCTGTCTGCCGCAATAGTGTTATTAATAAAAGAACCAATGAAAAAGCTCTCCTTCATATTTATCCAAAACTCTTTCTCTCCACAATGCCCTCTATCCTCCTTCCCCAATTCACTCCTCCACCGTCTCTTCCTTACCCCGCTCCCCCTGCACACTTTGCTTTCTCACTTTCCTGACTTTCTTCATCCCTCCCCTTGTACTGCCTCCTTCTTTCACTGCCTCCCTTCTTCCCTCCCTCTCCTTGGCTCAGTACTCGAAATCTCTGCCCATAGCGACGAAAGGAAAAACAACAACACAACACTCCAGCCTGAGGAGGCCAGAGCACGGGATTCCTTCCGAGAAAACTCAGAAACCAGGGAAAAGAGGGAAAGCAAACAGTGAGACCAGGAAGAAGTCTGAAGAGAGAAAGGATATTTGAAGGGGGAGGGATGAGCTGGTATCTCAGGGAAACTTGGTGGGGTCTGAGACAAACACAGAGACAGGATCACAGGTCCAACCCAAACACAGCAGAGCAAGTTCTGCTTTCTCAGGGAAGGAGCTGGGTCAGGAAGCCCATCTCCCACAGAAAGAGCCCCAGTGCACAGTTATGCAAAGGACAGAGATAACTGTACAGATGGAGAGGAAAAAGAAATCTGTGACTTGCTCTAGGGAGTGGATGGGCCAATGCCTTGGGCCACAAACCGGAGAAATCCCTGCAGCAGCAGGAGAAGGGCTGATTTCCCCAGGGATGGTGGGGAATTCTCCATGCCAAAGAGAGACTCTGGGCCTGGGGCTGAAGGGTTAATACCCCACAGGAGGGCCCTAGGGAATCCACTGTAAATAGGTGTGGTTTTCTCTGCAACTCCAACAGGCATTTTCTCTCTGTACCAGTCTGGACAGGTGAGAAATCGGAAGAAATTGGAGCCTGTGCTTCCCACTAACACAAAGCAGGGCTGTTAGTACAGGTCTCGGTGTTTGTTTGCACACTCCAGCCTGGCTGCTTAACTCCGTAGTACCCAGTGCCAGGAATCTCTGGCAGTCAGCATGGTGGTCCCCCGGGTACAAGCACCTGCCTGTTAATGGAAAGCCACAGATTAATGGTGCAGCACAAGGAGCCTTAGTCAGTTACTCATTGCAGAAAGGATAAATTCAGTGATAAGCAAAAGAACCAGATATGGTATGTGCAGGAAAGGCAACTCTCTTCCTTTCTTCTCCTCCCATATCTCAAGGGCCTGCACTCCCTACTCCAGTACTGCCCTTGGCTCTCCTTCCTTGCTCCATCGCTCACCATCACCCTCCCCAGGGCTCTGCCTTGCCCTTCCCATGCCACATCTCCACACCGAACTACAGGAGCTTTGTTTCTTCCCACAAGCCAGGCTCCCCACTTGTCCCGGCTCTGCAGTCTGCCTGCTACTAGGCAAGAATAACCAAGAACCAAAGTTTTCAAATCGCATCTGCTCCATTTTCCATTTTTAATTCAGAACATTTGAACCTTGAGGATAATTTTCCCTTAAAATAAATTTTAAACATAGCTGGGTCCCAGAAAGGTAGAACTGGAAAAGACACAGGGTCACTAAATACAGCCACAACCTCTAACAGCATCACTGATATAATCTCCTTCATAAACTAGCCAGCCTCAATATTGAAACCAGTCAGGGTTTTGCTCTCCTTGTTCCCACTAGAAAGCTGCTTGAGGATCCTACTGCTATGAAAGGAAGAAATATTTGCTAATCACCACTCTAAATTTATTCATTCCCATTTGCCATGGCAATGAAAGACAGTACCCAAGCAGCAAAGTACTGGGTAGGATGTAAGCCTTGGAACAGAATTTAAACAAATCAGATTGAATCACAAAGAATAACGCTGAGGAATGAAAGCAGAACTGTTTGCAAAGCAATTAATCTCGGGCTTGGAAGTGCTGATTCCCCCAGCCATTTCAGATCCCGAAGGCCCTATGGAGTCCCCACATCTCTTTGATTCCCCAAGCGTATATCAGAGCCATGACCCCACTGTACCCCTGTACCAACGGCTCTTCTGAACACTGCTTCCAGGAAAAGACATTTGCATGCTCCCACCCAGCTCCCCGAGTCCTACCTAACACAGCTGCTGCCAAACTGCAGCTGAGCTTCAGCCCAGGAGAGCTGCAGGAAAGTAGAATGCCAGTGTCTGTGAAGAGTACAAGGCATATATTGTCCAAGGTTCCACATATAAAACAGCAAAATGGGCTTGCAGAGGGCTGAAAGCTTAAGGAGAGATACTACAAAGCTCTTGGAAACAGAAACTGCAGGTGTTGAACCTTCTTTCTGCCCGTTGCTCATAGACACCACTGAAGTCAGCAAGTTGTTGTTTATTTTAGGCTTTTGGTCAAGTTCTGTTTGCAAGAAGCCAGAATGGTGATGCTAGATAAAAAGGCATGTCATATCCCTGCAGAAACATGGCTTCCCAGCTCACCTGGGTAGATACAGCCAGGCCACAGATACATGCAATGAATTACAGATTCCTTTCATTCAACTGTGGACGAGGATATGGGAAATACAACAGAAGAGATGGGAGAAACCATCTGCTCCTCTCGCTTGATTGCGCTGTGAAACTGTAGGCTCTGTTTGGGATAAAACAGCACTTATTTCCAAGGCAACAAATTGCAGTATCATAAACAACAGAGGACCAGGAGATGCCTGCAGGTTGGAAGCTGAGAGAAAGAATGTCCTTCGCGGGGGCACAGGCAGACCAAATGAAGATGAGGCAGGACTCTCAGCTCTTGCCCAAGGCACCATTTTTGCCAGCATCACCACTTGAGACCTCTTCCCTGCTCCTCCCAAGTACAAGGCATCCTTGTGGGAGGGACCCCATAAGTGACTCCGCAGTCCAGCTGGGTGTTGTCACAGCCACAGAGGGACTAAGCTGCCTTCCTGCCTTGTGGGTGTATTTATCTACAACCTGACTGAAGGAACAGCCATAAAAAACAGATGCAAAGGGTCCTTTTGGTGCCCAGTGCCTAGAGCTACAAGCGGCTGTAGCCAGGTCACAGTAGCGAAGTTGCTGGGACAAACCCCATGTATTCTGTGGCACCTTCATGTGACAAGTGCTCAAACCAAGCAGGGGATCGTAAAGCTGTCCCTGACAGCCTGACATGAAGAAGACAGAGCTGGACAAATACAGGCTAAGGCCCAGAGAGGCATAAGGTAAGCATAAGCAGAACACGTTATATTCGTGTGACTTGCTGTAGGATTGTCCCCCCTCCCATGTGGTGACCCTTCTGGAGCATAGCTCCCCGGATGGTGTAGAAGACAAAGTGCAGCTGCATCTGGGGTAAGCTGGAGGAATAAAACTGCAGGAGAAAGAGAAGCCTTCTTTACGGGAGGAATGAGGCTGAGCAGGAGGAACAGGAGCGATAGGCATAAGCGACACTGATTTGGGTACGTCACTGAGTGCTGAAGAGATAACACCCTGCAGAAGAGCACAACCAGTTCAGGAGAAAAAGATAAAAAGGCAGACAGCTGGGCTATTTACTGGGGATGGAGTATGTTCTCTGTGGGGCAGATGGACTAGCTAAGCACACACAAATTCAATTCACGGAGTTAAAATGCGGGGTGCGATGAAGAGGGGAAGTTAGTGTGTGAAGAGAAGGAAGCCAAGTCAAGAAGAGGAAATAGGAGCGTGACTCCAATAACAGACAGCAGAAGCTGTACTCGCAGGAGATACGAGTTGCAGGGATTTTGACAGCTTAGGTGTCTGCTTAAAATGCAGACTTGGGATCCAAAAGACCTGAGTAAATCAGTCTCTGTACATCCAGCTGCAGAATGGGGATGCCTTGAATGCCAGGGAGCTTGAGGACTGGTGTGCATCTCTCCCACAGTACCACTGCTTCAGTTCCTGAGATGCTCCCTCCGTGTCCTCCCAGCACTCCTGGGACTCTCCACCCTAACGTGCAGCACAGGCACTGCCACGGCAGGGCCAGGCGACTTCTGCTCCTGCAGGGCAGAGAGCAGACCACAGAGCCAAGGAAAGCCACGCCATCCAGAGGGCAAGGAGAAAAGCAACAGCAGGGTGGGGAAGCTGCCCTGGAAGGGTGCTGCAGATCTGTAGGTGAGAAGAGGGTCACGCGTACGAATGGACATGGGAGGAATCCCAGGAAGTGTCAGAGTGAAACGGAGAAGGGTGAGAGACAGGGGGGCCAGAGCTGACCTGCTGAGGCTGCAAAAGCAAACAGAAGAAACCTGAGAATCTGGAGGACAAGAGAGGAAAGCGCAGGGCTTGCGACTGCCCACAGAGAAGGGAAGACAGCTGGCCAGGGAGAAGGTGCAGTTGTTCACAGGCAACTTTACTGAAGGCTCCTCTGAAAAAGTCATTAGTAGCAGAGTCTCAGAGTGAGAATAGTTAATGAGTTACAGGAGAGATCCCAAGGCAGAACCACGATGGGCCAAGCAAAAGATGCCATTGTGCAAGTTTTCAGTGGAGCAAACTACAACTCCTTGAAGAGTTTCACAGGGGAACAAGGGGCAGAGGAGAGAAGCAGAATGCCATCCCTCGAGACGCTTCAGTGATCTGCATGGTCTGGAGTTAATGGGCTGCCAGTAGCGCCTGCGTGAGCCAGCACTGTTGTACAAGCTGGACCGGACTTTCCAGGAACCGAGGAAAACCACAAATCGCCTTCCTGATAGGGACGAAGCATGTGTGGGGCAGACAAATGTCTTGGCTCATCCCAACTGATTGCCATCAATCACTTCCCCCAAAGGCTGGGGCAGATACATCCCATGGGAAACTGGATTCTCCACTGCCACCAATACATAGGAATCGTGAAGCAAATTTTAGCAGCAAGAAGGACTCACTGGCCCCTCATGGGTTTTCCCCCTTGAGAAATGCAGTACCTTCATTTTACAGCAGGAAAGGTTTCTGGCCTTCCTTTCCTTGTCCTTTCTTCCGTACAAACATCTTCCTTTGTGCACTCTGTGACTCCATCAGGGCTTCCTATTAACTGACACTGTGAAAAAGGAAGTCTTCCTTTTGTGCACAGTCAGCCCTGTGTCACTGCTGGTTGGATTCACATTCCAGCAGCCCTGAGGAGATCCAGCCTGGGATGCTGCCAGATCCTTCAGAGTCAGATAACACGGCACACAGAGCCAATATACAGCTTGCCCTCAAGTGTGCAAGGGGTTAAGTCCACCAAGAAAAAGCTTCTGCTGCTTAAACCAAAATAACTCTTTTTCTTTTTTTTTTTCCTTTGGCTTTTTTTTTTTGTTGAGGAGTTCATGAAAAGGGGAAAAAAAAGCTGCTATTTGTTTTGCCCCTGCTGGAGCCATGAAGGGAGCTCTGCAGAGTGGACAGTACAGTCACTGTGGCATCTCAGCAGTGAGGGAGCTGAACCGGGAGCTGTGAGGTGAAGGTCCCTGTTTAACAGCTTTCCGTTTGTTTACCAAAAAAATATTGTTCCATCATAAAAATTCCCAAAATAGTTCACGTCTTGACAGACTGACTGGCAGCTGCCCAGCTCTGCAGGATCCTGCTAAATGAAAGGAAATAAAAAGAGCTAATCTGGTACCCACGGCCCAGTGCTTGCAGCTCGGGAATGTGCAGACTCTCAGAGCTCAGTTGCCCCAGTAGGTGCAGGGTAGGGTGGAGCGTCCTCCAGTCAAGGTGCTGGCTTTACTGATGGCAACAGCTTTTCGATGGGTGCTGGGCAGGCTGATGAGGAAAGCAGCGCTCGCCTTGCAATGAATGATTAGCTTCTGCTTTATTTTTATACGAAATTTTTTTTCCTCTCCAGTCAACTCTGTAAAGCTTTACCTTGACAAGACAGGCTGCCCCACACTAATGGCTGTATCTCTCCAAGGCCTTCACTTCCTAAGAGTTGTCAGTGTCTCCTTCGGGGAAATTTTTCATACAGGCATCTTTCTGGACCAGTGCGACTCCCGGCCAGCTAATGTATGGCTTGTTGCTGAGAAGATTTTAGGATGACAACCTACTGTTGCTGCAGATCACGGTGATCTTATTACACATAAATGGACACGGCAGCCAAGCCAAAGAGAGTCATCCTCTCTAGGAAGAGCAAAAGGCCACTGTGAAGTCCTGCAGCCTGCCGCAGTGACCAAAGGACCGTGCGCACTGTGACTCACAGCACAGAGAAGCAGCAAACCCAGATTAGGTCACGCAGAAATAGCTGCCTCTGTGGAAAGAACCTGTCGTCGCCAAATCACAGATGTCTTCCCAGCTGCAGAGTTAACTTCTCCATGGCCCTCATGGCACCCAGAGCAGCTCTGCTTTAGGGAGGGGCAGGGGGAAATTTGCACTCCAGATCATTCCCAGCATTGGCCTCACGGGACTCTCCATTCATTCCTTAGACCGTTTAGTACCCAGCCTCCAAATCAGGCTGGGCTCTGGCAACGGAGTTGGGGGAGGGTGGAAGGATGACCATTCCCCCAGTGCTTGCCCCCATTAGTGGTCTGCAAAGCCAGGCTGGCTGGTGCTATAGGAAGGGTCAGGGTGTTCAGGGCCATGCTGGCTGTGGTGGTTCCTCTTCCTCTGGCAAGATCAGTTTGGCCTCCTGCTGCGCGACATTTCTGAGCAGTGTCACACCAGCTCAGCAGCCAGACGTGGGAGCCATTTCAGTAGAGATGAGTTCAGGGCTACCCACACTGCTTGGTTTAGGTACCCCTGCCACAAAAGAGAAGTGGGGCCGATGGGAATGGCTCAGCTCTCAGGCAGGCCATCTACAAGCCAGACAAAAGTGACAGGTGACACTGCTAATGGATTTCACATGACTCTGAGGTTCCTTTCATACAGGACATGGTGTGCATGCTGCCGGTTGGGGCTCCCTTCACCTGTCTGTAGCACCCAGGAGAAAAGCTGACCACCAGTTTTCCACTGGAGCTGCATTGCCATTGCAGGCTGGCTCTGTCCCACGCTGTCCCACTTTTCTTGGCACTTGTTCTTGTGGTATATGATCCATTTGCATCTACTGAGCTTGCTCTGGGTGAGCCATGTGGGTTCTTACAATGGAAAATGGACCCAAGGGCATTGGGTATTACATCTGTCCTTTCAGCCTCAAGGACACAGGGAACTGAACCCTTCACAGGAGAAAGAAGACAGTCTTTAGCTGAGGAAGGGCTGTGGAGGAAGAGGAGGTATGGTTTGCACATCAGGGCAATCTGGAAGCATCCTTGGAAGCCCCTATAAGCAACACACAGTTTGAAACCATCTCACATGTGCCAGGACAGGCTGTGCTAAGTTGAGCCTGGGGGAACAGGAAGCCTCCATGAGCTTCCAGCTGGATCTCAAAGCAAGCATGCTGTGCTCCTCCTGCGGAGGCTGGCCATCCCATCCAACCCAGCAGCCACTGTTCACCCTTTGTGCTCAGCTTCCCCAAGCTCTGTGTGGAAGCTTAACAAGTTCCTGGCAGGAGCATGCTGCGAGTCCAGTTACTGGGTGAAGGCAGCAGGACAGGGGGACAGGAAGTGTCTGAAATGATGTGACCTCTTTTGGGATAACTAACGGCAATGCTTTTGCTGATCTGCCTGTTGAAGTGCCTGATTCTTACAGTTTATTTTTGCTTTGTGCTTGCTTCCTTGTAGACTATGAGAGGACTCCTTGCGCGGATGTGGCTGTACTCCGACCAACCTGCTCCAGGATAAAAAGCGAATTCAGCCACCTTCCTTGTCTTTCTTCCCCACGTTTGCCTGTGTCTCACATTCACAAGGTCAGGTGCCTTCTGGTCTGACATTTCCTTGAAGTGTGGTTGCTGTAAGGCCGGGCTGGAAACTCCTCTCCTTCATCACTCACAAAGTTTGTTGGGGGACAGAGGCTGAACCCCATGGATAACATTCAGCCACTCTCAGTCGGGACCCTATCAGGCAGCTGCCACCTCCCTCCTGCCCCTGCTGTGCTCCCAGGACCTGAGTCACCCATTTCCTCTTCCACTGGTGGGGCAGGTGATGCACAGGACTGGTGCAGTTCTCCCACCACCCTCTCAGTCATATTTTCCTTTCTATCTTGTGACTACAACTTAGGAGAAAATCATCGACAGACCAAGTGGGCAAGGGCACAAGCGAAGGGTTCCCCTTCCACATTTTAACCCTCCAGGGCTGGCACTACAGCCCATGCTAAACAAAACCAAGGCTTCAAGTGTGCAAAGAAGGCAAAATGCTGCCATCTTTCTCCAGGGTTACCAAAGCAAATCGAGGACTCATCGTTCACCAAAACCAAAAGCCTTCAAATACTCAAGAGCCCTGGCCTTAACCCTGTCTCTCTGAGAGGTGTATAGACAGGAGATTGCTACTAGTCACTTTCCAAGAAACTACCTGCAGGGGAAAGTGGGGCTTGGCCCTGTAATTTATCATAGAATCATAGAATCATAGAAAGTTTTGGGTTGGAAGGGACCCCTAGAGGTCATCTAGTCCAACCCCCCTGCAGCAAGCAGGGACACCACTAACTAGACCAGGTTGCTCAGAGCCCTGTCCAACCTGGTCTTGAATGTTTCCAGGGATGGGGCCTCCACTACCTCTCTGGGCAACCCGTTCCAGTG
>Ga0065711_1044059_pt1 | contig 14346 bp, 6 predicted proteins | sample Hoacrofraction12_FD_59098 | JGI IMG/M metagenome (GOLD analysis project Ga0065711, IMG submission 59098) | Hoatzin crop microbial communities from Cojedes, Venezuela - Epithelial fraction 12 v2 (version 2) | ecosystem: Host-associated > Birds > Digestive system > Esophagus > Crop | place...
CTGGACAAGATCCTGTGCAGCCTGCTGTAGGTGACCCTGCTTCGGCAGGGGGGTTGGACTAGATGACCCACAGAGGTCCCTTCCAACCCCTACTATTCTGTGATTCTGTGATTCTGTGTACCAGGCACTGCAGGCTGGGCTTGGAAAACATGCCTTTGTAATTCAAGATGCCTTGAATTTCCTGCTGACTGGCTTTGTTACTTTCCATCCCCTGTGTCAGCCAACAAGCAATTGTACAAATACAGACTTCACTGGTAGTTAAACTGGTTAAATTTGTGTTTCAAAGCTCAGCAAGAATTAAAACTCCTTGAATTAAAACTCCTTTGCTGTAGAGGTACAATCTATATTCTTAATTGTTCAAGAATGGGACCTGTCGTACAGGGATTGAATTCATCCAGCTATTTGCCTCAGGACTGCAGAGATTATTTACATTTTAATTGTAAGCAATTAATCTTCATGTTTAATTTTATGTTCATGAAGAAGATACTTGCTATCTGACTTGAATGTTTCTGATCATCAAAAATTTTAATGATCACACAAGGTCTCCAGATATTTGTTTTGTGGAGGTGTACCAGCTGTTCCAAAATAAAATACCACCACTCCTCCCTGATTTTACTTCTTTCTTGATTCCGTTATATCTTTAATCCATGACTACAATATGTTATGCTAGCAGTCTAGAAAAAAAAACTCCCATTGAACAGAATGAAAGGTTTAGTGGAATAAGAGCGCTCCTCTGTGAAGATATTAAATAAATATTACAACCAACTCATTTTTATAATCCAGCTAAGACTCTTCCTGAACTCCTATACCTTTATTTCTCTTTTATTTTATTCCACGTGATTCATCTTACTGTAATTTAATATTCCTCAGTTATCTTTGTAGCTGTTCCCTTGGAAGGAAATACAGATCAATAAAATTCTTCCATTTATGGTATAAATATTTTTCTTTCCTGCAGTCAATTCTAATTTACTTCTGTTATATTCAGTTCCCTCCCTTTTCCCTTTGATTGTCCCTCCTGAACTAGACTAAAATTTCCAAAGTGCATTTACACTTTGCTTTGTCATTTCATATTAATAATAAATTCCCTTGCATATTCCCCACCCTGTTTGAATATTTTCTCAGTGTCTTCTTCTATTTACACATAGAATGGTATCTAAATGCATGTAGGAATTTTGTAACATCTGTTTCTCACGTTGCAGCAACTGGATAATCAAAAGTACTTGTGAACCAACTTCAGTCAGTATAGACGCTAATAAAATGTTTTCAACTCAGGTTGTCTTAATATTCACAAGTAGCGTTTTGGGCTGAAATTTAGCAAACAGGTTTCTAGAAGAAACAAGAAAACTTTAAAAACAAAACTATTGAAAATCTTGAAAAAGATTCTGTAAGTAGTGAAGGGCAAAAATGCAGTCCTTATTTCTTTTTTCTTTGACATTTTTCAGTATTCCTGTGAACTAAAATGGCTTTGATCTTCTTTGAACAAAAGGTGTTGCACAGGTTTTTGTTGCTGAATGTTCTACAGGCGGTATTCTCAGGAGGCGAACATTTGCAGTTCTAAAACTATCAAAGAATTTATTTGTTCTTGGGTGAAACCAAGAGCATAAATATAAACAAAGAACAGCAGTAAACTCACTGTACTTGCTACATACTGCTTATAACAGTTCACAGCAATGGTATTGCACGATAGTAACTCCACCAAAGTGTGCAATAGATGTACATGTAAAGACAGCAGGTAGGGAGTTCAAATCTCCAGCAGAGCTTCACGAGTAAGTTATATACCAGTAAGTTATATACCCATCTACAAGAAGGGCTGGAAGGAGGATCCTGCAAATTACAGGCCTGTCAGCCTGACCTTGGTGCTGGGCAAGATTATGGAGCGATTCATCCTGAGTGCGCTCACTGGGCATGTGAAAGACAACCAGGGGATCAGGCCCAGCCAGCACGGGTTCATGAAAGGCAGGTCCTGCTTGACCAACCTGATCTGCTTCATTGCATTATTATTATTCATTATGCATTCATAGACAATAATCACTATTGACAAAAATGTCATGTGGCTTTTTAGTACACAGAGGTTTAGAATACTTGAGAGTTTGTAGATTAAGCGTTCTATACTTTTTGGTGCAATAGATCGTAATAGCTGCTTTTGAAGGAAAAAAAATTAAATAGCTAGGGCAAAAGAGAACTTTCAACACATGGAATTTTGATGGGGGAGGGAATTTTTTGTGGCATGCTGTTGAGTAACCCTGAAATAACTTCAAACAAGTTGGCTAGTGTATCCCAGCTAAAACGGTTATTCCCTTCTCTAGACAAAACGAAGAAGCAAATTAGGCACTCAGTCTTATTCTTGTTTATTTGTTAAGGCATTTGTTTAGGGAATTCTGACACATTGCTTTGGGGAAATAAAGGAAAAAATGTTACAAATGCATTTTTTCCCCTGTTCAAATGGGTTTCCCCTTGAATTTCAATTATTACCTTTTTTTTCCCATATTCTGTCTGTATAATACTGAAGATGAGCAATTCAACATGCAGACTGCAAAGTATTCACATTTCAATTTTTTCTTTGCGTGTCTCCTGCAACAACCCTTCCTGATTCTAACGGGGAGAGGAGAGGGTCACATTAGGAACTACAGTTCACACTTTGTACTATTTAACATACTATAAGCTTCTGGAAGCACTATGCTACAACAGAAATACCTTTCTATCATTAGAAATTATATTTCTCCATCGTGGCCTCTAACATACCATAAATCTGGCCTTCTACTGATATAATTCTGAGCAGACCAACTGTCAATAATGGAGCCACGCATACATATGCCCCCTGACAACATTTGTTACCTCCAAAACTATCTTTTAATAGCTACTGGAATGCAAAAACTGCTGCATCATTAGGAAGTGTATCTGCTTTCTATATGAATTCATGTTGAGTTTAGGCAAACATTTCTGGTTTTGTGTTGTGTTGTGCTTTGCAAGAGAAAGAGTTGTCTTTAATGTCTTGCCATTTACCCTTCATATTTGAGAAATAAATAAAGCACTATAATTGGTTTTTAAAAGTGAGGTTTAATTAAAAATTCTGATATTTGGTTGCATGTCTGGTTTCAGTCAACCCAAGCCTGTCTTGCTGCCAGGAGCACAGTCCAGCCTTTCCACTCCTCTCTGGATATTCTTGTCATCTGCTTGTCCTGGCATGCCTGCTCCTGTGGTTGCACTGTCAGCTGCAGGAGGGAACAGATCCCCAAAAAACTAGCAGTAAACCAAAATTATTTTCAGACAGCTGTAGTACTGATCCTGATGACTAAATTGCCACAAAGTGGGAACAAAAAAAGCATCAAGAACCGGTGACGAGGGTGGTGAGAAGTGAGAAACAGTCTCTTTGGCAATACCTTGAAATATAATTGGCTTCTCTGATTATGAAATCGTATTGTTGGGTGTACTTTTCAGGGATTTCTCCCCTCAAGAGCTATCTTGATAGGTAAACTTGGTGGAGGCAAAGGTACAGCACAGCCAGAGCATGTAGGTGTAAATTAATAAATAAATACATTTTACACTGAAGACTATATATCAGGCCCTAAATTTTGTAAAGCACTTGCATATGCGTTTAAGTCCACCTATACTCCCTCGCATCCACATGTGGTTTGTATTTGGTATTTATTTACATCTCCTTAAAAGAGAAGGAATTAAACATCTGCTTAAGGGAGTTTTCAGAACAGGGATTCTCTCCTGTACTCTTGCCCTTGTTTGTACTGTGACTGTTTACACAATAACGAATTGGAGTTGTTCCCTGTAGAGGACCCCTAGAAAACTTTTGGCATAATATAAACTCCTCAGCTGGGTTTAAACATGTTTCACTCAATGTCTCCCAATCACTCCGAAAATCTTAATCAGGAGCTCAAATTTTTGTTCTATTAAGTACTGGACCCACAAGGAATTCTGTTACTAATTTCAGTAGAATGAAGACACATTTTTTGCTGTCTACAAGATGTTATGTTGAGAACTAATGCTTGGACTTCAAGCAGAGCAATTTCTATTAATGTTCTTATTTTTGTCTGGGCAACAGGACCTAGAGACGTTGTAGCTGTTCATGTGGTTTTGGCACACACTGTCCCTTTCACCGGCTTAGTCAGGTGCTCCTGGAGAACAGAGAAGCAGAGGCGAGCTGATCGAAGGTAATGAAGAGTGAGCAGAAGCAGAAAAAAGACGGTTTCAGAAACAGAGTACGGGGGTGTGAGCATGAGCTTACATACACAATCACCATCTAGCTTGTAGTCTGGGCTCTGCAGAAAGCAAGTTTCCCCTAGGAGGGAAAGCTTATTAATATGAAGCTACAGATTGGGGGAGAAAAAAAATCACAATTTGTAGTAAGCATCTGTTAAATTTTCCTCCTAGGCTTTTCCTTGTGCTTCTATTAGTTTTGCAAGCTATTCCCTGGTGGAGCATCTAATTTTATGTCTCCATCTATCATCAGTCAACTGTCACTTAGGGAAATGTTGCCTTGAGTCAAATCCTGCAATTCTGTTCAGATAATACTCCCCAAACAACTCAAAGGGGATAGTTTTGGCAAAGGAGATAGTACAAGACTCAGCTTTTGGTTTATAGTCTTCAGTCTCATTTGGTTTTTTCCCTTGAAGTCAGCCTAGTTTTCTTCACTACTTGTGATTAACAAAATTTTGTTGAAATCAGATTATATTTACAATTCAACAGCACAAAATCCTTAGTAGTACAGTTCTGTTCTTCACAGTTAAGATCATTGTGAAAAACTGACTGTAGCAGTACTTCCATTTTGATATGTCTGCTTTTATTTCCTTCTTTCTTTGAAGTGTTTAAATTATGTTTTTCTTCTTCAGTAATATACAACACCATTTTGCTCTAGGCAAGCTGAACTGTAAGAAACAGTAATGACATGACCTAAGATTGAAAGTGTAATATGATTTCTTCAGCTAAATCTGAAGTATGCCTCAAGTAAAGCAAGAATGTGAATGCAGTAATTAGCACACCTCAATGGGAACTTGATTTGCTTTAAATCTTCTTTGTGCTCAACCATTCACTACTGAAGCAGGTTAAATTATTTTCTACCATTTGTACACAGTTTGCATCTGCTGCTCTAGCAATTATACAAAATAATTAACTGCTTTCTTTGTTATTTAGGAACTTGAAAAGTGGTAGGAAAAATAGTTATCAAGCATACTGTCACTTGGTTTTCTTGAGAAAAACCTGCTGCTGTACAGGTCAATCTGACTGAGCAACTGTAACATGCTATCATGCAGAGGATTCAAATTAGGATCTTAATCTTCAACTGGTAGGGACATAAATAAAGAAGCAAATGCAGGGAAGGAGTGTCTGATGCCCAGTGACATTTCAAGCCAAACAAAAACCCCTCTAAATCACTAATCTGAGATTAACCGTCAAGTTATGGAGTAAAAGATGAAGACACTTAACAATTCACAAGATCATAAAAAATGGAGAACTATTTTCTATTCTTTCACTTTAGACTAAGAAGAACAACTTGGCAACAGATTCCTGACATACTTTTGGAACAGGCGCAACATTGTGTCATTATTTACACTGGATTTAGAAAGGCTGTCCGCACAAATTTGCCATAAAAAAATATTAATTGGTGTTCCTCAATGCTCTTTTTAAGGCAACTTTCAGTCTCTGTTAGCAGAGGCAGAAATAGATTACAGAAAAGCAGATATAAATGTAGTTCATATCAGAGCAGATATTTACACATCAGTTGCTACTGAAAAAAACTAAGACGTAGGCGATCACCAAAGATATAGCCCTAAAACTTAAATCTATTCTGATTGCTAGTCTGAGACCCAGTTTTTCAGTTCTGCTTTAAGTATAATAAATGCACATTGATGTAGATAGGCAGTAATAAAAGACGGATTTTGGTCTCTGAGCAAAGGACAAAGTGTCCCACTGACACTTTATTGTAAATACTACAGAAGCTTTCTACCTAAAGTCATTTCCAAGGAGAATCACGGGCTACTCCTGCAAAGAGTTGGCTGCTATAAAAATTTTAGTGTTTCAAACCTTGAATCTTTCTATTTTTACTTTTCCTGCAACTATTCTAACACTCAGCAGTCTCACAGTTATACAGTTTCTCTAGGAATAGGAATAGGACTTCCCTAGAAATGCAGGAAGAGGTGGTAGCCCTATTTTACAGGAGTCAGTTACTGCACCCTCTTCCAGACATACGAGATGATTCTAGCTCCCAAATGGAGTAATTATTTGGATGGCTTCATATAGCAAGACGGCAAAATACAGGGTCAGAGTATGGGATAGGATGCACCATACATAAATACATGGACACACTTTCAGACACTATGAAGTAGTTTTGAAGGAGTCAAAGGCTATAGTGTGATGCAGACAATGAGATCATCTGATTTTCCACTGTGGTGGTCAGTATGCTGGAAAGAGAATTAACTAGGGAAGGGGGAAAGGCAAAGAAAATTAAAGGCCTTTCCATAAAGCTCCAGTTGAAGTTATCCCTCCTAGAAACAGAAAGAGGAAAACAGATGTTTTTTATGTTTTGTCCTTATTTATGTAGAACAGGCTTTGGAAAGTTGTGTTACATCCTATGTCACAAGGCAACCTTTGTAGTATATAATATTCTCACTCTAGTGACCTACAATTTCAAAGCCTTTATAAAAGGTTAAGTTTTCAGTGTACATAGTAAGTCCAACTGACTGAGATCAGAGGTCAGAAGATAGTAGAACCTCTGATAACTGTCAAAATAATATACTCAGAACTAATTATGATAATCTGGTTTTCTGTTTGAATACACTGTCCTGCAGAAATGTGCTCTAAGAAGCCACTTATGGAGTCATTTGTTCAATAAACATCTAAAGCACTTTTTTTAGCTGAATTGAGTACTAATTACTATTCTGAGGAAATGACAGACCACAAGCAAATACAGAAAATCAGTTATGGTTGATATCATAGAACAGCCCAGGTTGGAAGGGACCTCAAAAGATCATTTGGTTTCCTTTCATGAAAAAAGTAGCCTAGATAAGATTTTTTAGCACCCTGTCCAGATGTGTCTTGAAAACCTTTAGTGATGGGGACTCCGCAATGGCCTTGAGGAGGTTGTTCCAGCGACAGTTGTTCAAGAATCATAGAAACATAGGTTGGAAAGGACTGCTAAGGTCATCAAGTCCAACCATCCACCCAACACCACCATGCCTACTAAACCATATCCTGAATTGCCACATCTACATGCTTTTTGAACACCTCCAGGGACAGTGACGCAACCAGCTCCCTGGACAGCCTATTCCAATGTCTGACCACTCTTTCAGTAAAGAAATTTTTCCCGATATCTAACCTAAACCTCCCCTGATGCAACTTGAGGCCATTGCCTCTCGTCCTATTGCTGGTTACCTGGGAGAGGAGACCAACACCTGACTCACTATAACATCATTCTAGGTAGTTGTAGAGAGTGATAAGGTCTCCCCTCAGCCTCCTCTTCTCCAGACTGAACAGCCCCAGCTCCCTCAGCCACTCCTCGTAAGACTTGTTCTCCAGATCCCTCACCAGGGGGGCTTCATCATAGAATCATATGTTGGGAAAGACCTTTCTTACTGTGAAAAGTTTCTTTCTTCTATGAAGAAGAAACCTCTCCCAGTGCAACTTGCACCCATTGCCCCCTGTCCTCTCCATGAGGTTCCTTGTGAAGAGAGAGCATTCATCCTCTTTGTAGTCAGTCTTGGAGTACTGGAAAACTGTGATGATGTTCCCCCTGAGCCTTCTCCTCTCCAGAGTGAAAAAGACCTCATTCTTTCAGTCTCTCCTCACAGTGCAGGTTCTCCAGCCCTTTGATCATCTTTGTGGCCCTCCTTTCGACCTTCTAAAGTCTGTCCAATCTGTAAAGCTGCTCTTTGTTTTGATAAGTTGTTACATGAGAAGAGTATGACTAGAAGGCAAGTGGAAGCTTGTTCATGACTTCCTCAAAGAAAATGTCCTTAATCCCTCTGGGATTAATTTTCATTTATAATAGGGTCAAGATTATCTCACAAACTTTGGCTTTTAACTGTGACACCCAAATCGAAAGTGATCAACCTGTTAGGAGTCAATGCAGTTCTAGTCGGAGGCTGGTGTTTATAGCCATTACAAAGATTTTAGTCAACCGAGAGGGTCTTTCTGCTATTGAAGCTGTTGTCAGTAGATATACACAAGGAGCTAGCAGTGTCAGGAGAATGGTACAACAGATGTTGTGCTGCCAAAAGAGAGGACAGGAGAGAATTTTGGTAAGTGCGTTATATCTAACATAAGACCTTGTGGTGGGAATGGAAGAAGAATGTCCTGATCAGGACACATGTGGAATCTAATACACTTTTTCTTCGAATACTTTAGAGAAAAGAGTCTGAAATCATGTAAATTTTGTGTTTTGCTAGGGAATATGATGCTATGTCATCACAGTAACAGCACTTAATGCCTCGTCAAAGGGAACATGCTGTAGCCCTGCAGGCTACAAACCTGAATGAGGCTGCCACTGAGCCTGAGCTCATTCTTTACGAGGCAAAATCAGCACTGGTGTCTCCAGACAGCAGCTACTCTGGCACTGACGTATCCAGGGTTACAAGTCTAACACCCACGTTATCAGCAGACAATGACTGAAGGTACAGTTAACAGTCAACAGACAATTTTTAAAAAAACACTTTTCTCGTAGAAAAAGGCTGATTTTTCAAAATTTCTCACTTCAGGAAAAAAATTAATACTTCTTACCTATTTTGTCTTTTCAAAATGTTAATTGTAGTAACTTTCATACAAATGAAAAGGTTCAAATTGTCAAAACTGTTCTGAAGTTGTTGAAGTATAATTTTTGGAAGTCAAAATACACTTCTGGCTGGAGAAGAGGAATATTAGCTATTGAAAATTTTGGGACTTTGACTTTTCTTGTTTCATTTTTTAATGTTCTTCTAAATCTCAGTATTCTTCCAGTGGGGGGAAGTTATTTGTGTTCTGTTTAAGTATGAATAAGTGTAATAAGGTTGACAGTTTTTCTAAAGAAGTGATTTGATAGCAGTAATCACTGAAATTGGTCATCATTGAATGAGGCTCATTGCGACTGATTCCATCCTTAGCAAGTAAAGAATTACATTGTCTCTATCCCCAAAGAGTTGTAGAGCAGAACAAAGTTATGTAATTTTGTATTGAAACCTATCCAAGTTTAATAGTAAAATAATAGCATCAATATGCTGATACTTACATTCTTAACGAGCTTCCCATAACACTTTCAGTGATCAAAGTTATAAACTCTTTGCAATGTCAAGAAAAGGGATGAGAACAGTCTGGTAAGAATGATTGCAGTCACTTTGATTAGCCAAGTCCAGAAGAACTTTTGAGAATCTTTAGAGGGACCAAATGAGGCAGATGAATAAGGGTGAAGACAGACTATGTTGATAAACGCTTAATGAAGAGTGGATAAACAGATTCATTATTTCACTTTTTTGGGTTCTAAAATTTTGGTGTTAATTCAGTAAAGGGCCTGGGTATCACTGCAGGCAGCTCAGTGTGCTACTGAGAAAGAGTAAGGGCACAGAGTAACCTTCTGTGGTGAGAGACTGAAGCTACTGATATTTTAACCTCAAATCAGGGATAAATGAAAGGGTATGTGCTGAAAGTAGTTAACATTTCACGCACATTCTCTAGCAAAAGACTTAAGATGACAAAATCAACCACTAGGAAGTTGGAAAATGTCAAAATTAATAATACTATAACAGATGTGCCCCAAAAGGGAGAGAAATAGTGCCAAGGAAAATAGTTTGCACAAAGTTGCTTTTGAGATAAAAGATTTCATTACTTAAAAAAAGGAGTTTTTTTCAGGTCACTTTCTGCAATTTAGAATCTTCTTTACAATATTTAGATTAGGACAACTCTTTCTAATGGTGTTTGGTTTTACATTTAATTCACAGGCTGAATTGTTTTGCATAGCTAATGAATAGAATATAACCTGTCATACAAATACGAATCTCAAGCTTCACGTTCTTTCAGGACACTACCAGATGGGAGTATTTAAAATAAGATGTAACACTACAGAATATTGCAAATGGAAATACTTATTCTTAAAATGATCATCCATAAAACACTTCTCTTAGACTCTTTCCTAAACCCTTTCATTTTCTTCTTTTGATCATAAATCAACGATTTTAATGATTCAAAAATTCTGCTGTATTCTTTCAAAATTTTAATAGTATTTTAATAGTTTTTGTTACATAAATATAGGAAGGAGATATACAGCATACACTTTTTTTAGTGAATGGAACCATCTCCGAGTCATACAAGTAGTTTACCAGCATGTTAACCAGAGAAAGTATTTCAGCCCTAATTTGTAATTAAAGCTGGTAACAGATGCAAATGTTATGGCAGGCTTACAGTTTCTATCATATGGTTTATTGTCAACTGCCAGTAACTATTCCTTACTTCAAATCTTTCAGATGAAAAACTGTAATTTCCATTGCTGGTTCCAGCTTAATATTTTTGAAAAATATTCTCAGGTGTAACACGTAGAAGTTTCTGAGTATTAGGCTAAGGGAAAAATATTTAGAGCAAATTTTATTAAAAAATAAACATAACAAAGATGATGAAGGTAAATGGTAAATGAGGCCTTAAAAAGAGAAGACAACCTCTCCCGGAAGGAGGAAATTCCAAAAATCTTCTGAAAAGACTGTTGGGAGAAAAATAGAAGGGAGGTAATACAATGCATTTCATTTTAGGAGACATTGCCTATGCAGAGTAGGAGCAAAATATCAGAGAGAGAAAATTCACTGTTGATGAGGGCGAGAGTAATAAAAAGGAATAAAATTTAATGATTGGAAGCATACAATATCACTTCTAAAATGAAAATTATTGTTTAGAAATGACATGACAGGAGTGAGATTTAGGCTTGGAAATCCTAGAATGGCACTTTTCTTTCAGATTATTTGAGGACCTGAAAGGCAGATTTTAGTAGGCTTACTTTTAATTCTTAAGCCATCTGAATTTCCCTCTTTCACTTTGTTACATTTGATTCCAACATCTCCAGGCAAATTAGGCATGAAGCATTTCTTGGAGTCACGCAAATCATTGCAGTCTAGTTTGAATTAAACTTTATTTAGCAAGATTGGAAACTGATCGTGGTGGAGGGAAGAGTGATGACAAAACCTAAAACTTATACTGGAAGCAGTAGGAATATTTGTTGAACGTGTAAGACCCACAAACCAAGAATCTCTGTTGCATCACGTATCTGCCACACAAGGCCGTTTTGGAAAAGCTGATGCAGTTGCATCTAACTGAACTGGCTTTTGTAGACGTGCTACTAGAGCAAAGGATAATCAATGTATTTCACCTTTAAAATAATTGATGGGTAAGTCACTGATGCAATAAAACTAGTTTTTATAACAAGACTTGTTTATAATCTCAATAGCAGAATTGCCCACTACGAGAAGTTTCCTTTGAAAGCTCATCTGATTAAATCTAATTGAATGATAAAGCTCAAAATTTTCATTAAATATTTAACATCTTTTAGACACAGTGAGATCTTTTAAAATATAATTAAGGTTTTTTAAATACTTACTTTGAAATTGTACAGGAGTTGCATTCAAAGAGAGAACTACCGGCTTTTCTAAATATACTTATGTCAAAGCCTACTAATATCTGCATATTAAAATCCTAAATTTAAACACATCTGACATCCTACCACTGTGGTAGATGCAATTTGGTTTTGAATAAGACCAACAAATGATATCATGTTTTACAAATAGTTTATGAATCTATTACTTGCTAAAATAAATGACTGGGTGAAGGTCTTTTTATCACAATTTGTCATTTGATTTAACACCAGTACTGTAAACAGTGATCATTTTTACAATCTTGCAGAATGACAACCTTTTAAAAGCTACCAACTTCTTAGTGAGTTAGTATATAAAATATGTTTTCCTTACAGTTATGATTCCCACCCCCACAGTATCTCATTTATACGCTTCTGGGTAAGAAATTGTCTACAGACCAGATAATTGCTTGCATTTCTTTCTCCATGCTGAGTCTGTTTGCTGATTTTACTCTGAATACAGTGATGATCATGTCAACCCACATTTCATATTTTCTGCTGTTGCATCTGACTACTTATTACAGACTGAGTTTAAATTAATTCTATTTTCAGGTGCAGCCTGCAGTTAGAATAAAGCTTGAAAGGGAAATGTCAGTGGTACATGCAAGGTGCAATTTTCTCCTATATATATGGTCTTCTTCTTTTGACATAAAGTTACCAACAATCAAATGAGATTTCTGCCTCTAATTCCATAGATCTTTTGAACAAACCAAATCTGTATGTTTTAATTTAAAAAGTACTTATTAAAAATATTTCCACGACAGCTGAACACTCAGTACTGCCTTGTTTTATCTGAGTATTAGAGATAAGAAATTAAAATCTCATTCCTATTTGGCCTGAATTTTTCCTACTTCTTGATGTACCTGAAAGACACTGAAAACATCAGCTTCATACCTCAATTTTTTACTTAGGGTGTAAATGAGTTGGTAAAGAACAGAGATCACAGGCAGTAAAGTTTACTGATGACAGAAAACAGGAAAATGAAGAAATGTCTGCAAATGCACAGGAACAAACTAGACGAATCAATTTGCATGGATTATTCTCAAGTAGCTCATCCACCTCAACAGAGAGAAGTACAAAGTAATTAGACTAAGGATTCAAATAATTGGACACAACCAGCCAGAAGTCACAATACTGAGTACCTGCGTGGTTTGATCATATGCCACAGTAGGTTTGAGCAAGTTATTTATGAAGCTCCAGAGTACTTTTCATCACTGGACAATGGGAGCTATATGGATTGAAATTTTTTCACAACTGCCAGCTCATTTGATTTTATTTTTGCAGCTTGCAATATTTATTTTTACGGCTTCATAAATCCTTGTGACTTTTGTTTGTGACTATAGTTTGTGATTATAAAAGCCCTCATCGACTATATACTGAAAACACTCTGTAAATCAGTATAAGAAACCTGAAGATCCAACAAGGAGAGAAAAACAGTGGTTTATATTCTGAAATCTTCTTGATATTGACATCTCTGGGGACAATATTACCAGAATTTTGAGATTGTAATTGGTTTATCACAGCAGCCAGAAAAGAAATTGGCACTGAATACTTCCATGCAACAAATATGGCTACAGAGGAATTGCACCAGGAGACACTGCATAAAGGTGGCTGGTTGGGTTAAAAAAGAGAAGAAAGGGTCTGAGATGTAATTTGTGATTTTATTTCTTATAATGGAAAATTATTTTGTTAGAAGCCTGATTAACACTCGATCTGCACTGTTCTGGTTCTGTGGGTTTTATGATTATAGGTATCCAAACTCTCCCACAGTTCTGTCTGTTTTGGCTAAATTTAAAGTGTGGAATATTATTATAAACTGAAGAATATTATGAATTAATACTAACTATAAATTCCTCAAGGGACCAGGATTTTAATGTCAACAGTTAAAATAAAATAAATGTCATAGAGTTTACAGGAAATAACTCAGGTCAGAAGTTATTGTGGATATGTGGATTAGCTTTACATATATGTGAATTTATAGCTCATCAAATTACTATTTCATCTGTCCAAAAGATATAAGTGAGTAAACAGAGAGGATCCTGATGAGATTCAACAAGGGCAAGTGCAGGGTCCTCCACATGGGGAGGAACAACCCCATGCATCAGTACAGGCTTGGGGCGGACCTGCTGGAGAGCAGCTCTGTGGAGAAGGATCTGGGTGTCCTGGTGGATGAGAGGTTGACCATGAGCCAGCAGTGTGCCCTGGGTGCCAAGAAGGCCAATGGCATCCTGGGGTGCATTAGGAGGAGTGTGGCCAGTTCCCCTCTACACTGCCCTAGTGAGGCCCCATCTGGAGTACGCTGTCCAGTTCTGGGCTCTCCAGTTCAAGAAAGATGAGGAGCTACTGGAAAGAGTCCAGTGGAGGGCTACAAGGATGGTGAGGGGACTGGAACATCTCTCCTATGAGGAGAGGCTGAGGGAGCTGGGCTTGTCCAGCCTGGAGAAGAGAAGGCTGTGAGGGGACCTAATATATACTTAGAAATATCTGAAGGGTGGGTGTCAGGAGGATGGTGCTAAGCTCTTTTCAGTAGTGCCCAGCGACAGGACAAGGGGCAATGGGCACAAACTGAAGCACAGGAAGTTCCGTCTGAACGAGAGGAAGAATTTCTTCCCTCTGAGGGTGACGGAGCCCTGGCCCAAGCTGCCCAGGGAGGTTGTGGAGTCTCCTTCTCTGGAGATATTCAAGACCCGCCTGGACGCAGTCCTGTGCAGCCTGCTGTAGGTGACCCTGCTTCGGCAGGGGGGTTGGACTAGATGACCCAC